>ENA-OZGF01000434-OZGF01000434.1-human-gut-metagenome-genome-assembly--contig:-NODE-434-length-18837-cov-4.525876_pt1 | contig 18837 bp, 20 predicted proteins | sample MGYA00245116_ERZ653657 | MGnify/ENA primary metagenome ERZ653657 (study PRJEB26926, sample SAMN06165034) | human gut metagenome | biome: ENVO:00009003; feature: ENVO:2100002; material: ENVO:00002003...
TTCTAGCTTCGTCGGCAGCGTCAGATGTGTATAAGAGACAGGATCTGGACATACATATATGGGCTGTAAGTGTTGTGAATGCTTGCAGCCCATTTTGTTTTGTCCATTCCAAAATCTACATACGAAAGGACTGACTATTTGTGGCTGTCAAAAGCCGAATTGACGCATGGACCCTGCTGAGGGTTCTTGTTGTACCCTGTCTGTTTCTCTGCGCGATCTTCAAGCGCCCCATATTCCAATGGATCGCTTGCGCTGCGCTTTTTGTCTGGGTGTGTTTCGTGATCTCGAAGCTATTTCGCTCGCACAGAAAACACTGCAAAAAGATGCCCGCAGAGCAAAAGGCCTTTCCTGCGAAGCAGGAGACCAAACCGCTTACGGAGACTCCGCAAGAAGCAGATGATGATACCCGACTGAGCTTGCTCAGACAGGTCAATTATCGAATCATGGAGCAGCTGAAGCAGAGCTATCCCACGGTCGCATGGCTCTGGGAGGCTCGTCCGAGCTCCGAGGAGATCAGCAAGGGTTGCACCAAACGCATCAAGCTCTATCACTGTGATCCATTCAACTTCGGTGAGGTGACGCTGAGCGCCACTGGAAAGTTGGAGATCGCCCTGGTCCAGATGGTTCCTCTTGCGGAGGCTGAATTGCAGCCGCACAACGATGAGGACCTGGAAGAGCAGGACATCCTGGATCGCAGCGATGTGAAGCAGTGGTACACGCAGAAAGGCATCGCATTGCTCAGCGCTTTGATTGACGAGCTGAATGTGCAAGGCCACAAGCGCCTGACCATCAAGGAGAACGGAGATGTCTTCGTCACGGCCAGTGGTAAGCAGCAGCCGGTGGATACCATCCCCGACTTTCCGCCCCGTCCTGCGTGGGAGGATCTGTGTGTTCTGGCACGCGAAGATGACATTGCCGCTGAAGTGTGTAACCAGGAACTCACCGTGTCCTGGGCCTAACTTATTTTTCAATGAGGTGTGATTATGGCTAAGACCAAACTGTTTGAAGCTTGGAGCTTCCGTCTCCAGCAACCGGCGCCCTTTGACGACCCGAAATATGCCGGATCCAAGTCGATGGGCTTTTCCCAGTACAACACATCCAGTACAGCTCAGAAGTCCACGCTCCATGCGCCTACGATGCGGGCCTTGCTCGCATACGCCAAGCTGGTGAGCGCAACGGAGAATGGGCAGAGTGTCGATGGCCTCGGCGCCATCGGGCATCAGGGCACTACTTACCGCATCAGTGAGTATCGATCCGCCAACAAGACGGACTGTGTGGTCTTCAACCCCGTCACCGGCAAATTCAATGCCGCACAGGTGGAGGACGGCACACAGGCCTTGAAGCCCTATTCTGTTGGTGCCGGCAACGGCACCGGTTCGGGCCTCCTGTTCTGCCTCATGCCCGTCCTCAACGAGGATGACGAGTTCCGGCAGAAGTTCCAGGAGTTTGTCTCCCTCCTTGAGAGTGGCTGGGCAGATATGGATGCGGCATTCGAATGCGCACTGACTCTCTGTGATAATGTCTACCGTCGCATTGAGAACAGTAAGCAGCTGGGTTCTGATGGCGTCAAGATCTCCATCCCTACGACTGGCAATATCTCCGTCATTACCCAGATGGCCATGGACAGCGGCAACTACGCTCCCACCGGCGCCTCTTATGGGGAGTTCACCATCATGCAGATGTCCGGGACACCTACGGCGAAAGCGTCTTCCTTCCAGAAGGAGGATTTTGTAGCCAAGTACGCGCTCTCCAACCGTACTCTTACGGCACGAGAGCTGGCAATGGTGCCCACGCTGCCCGACTGGTACATCATCCCCAAAGAGGTCGTCCGTGTCTGTGAGCACGCCAAAGTCACTACGGCATCCAGCCAGCCAATGCGTAACTTCCTGTTCCGGGGCGAGGCTGGTACCGGCAAGACCATGGGCGCACAGGCAATCGCAGCAGGGCTCAATCTGCCCTACACGCTTATGACCTGCAGCGCCAACACGGAGATCACCGACCTGGTTGGACAGTTTATTCCTGATACCAACGGCTTTCATGGCAGTACTCCTATCGAGGATCTCCCGAAGATCTCCGACATCACCATGCATCCGCCCAGTGTCTATATGATGCTGACCGGTGAGTACGACGAGGAGAAGACGGAAGACGATGTGCTGCAGAAGCTCATCGAGATTGCTGTTGGAAATCTGGTGGAGAAGGAAGAAACACCCGGCCAGCGCATCCGCTATGTGGATACACCTCTCGTTGAGGCGATCCGGCACGGCTATGTTTGTGAATTGCAGGAGCCTTCCTGTATCGCAAACCCCGGCGTTCTGGTCGGCTTGAACTCTCTGCTGGATAACTGCCAGGTGATTACTCTGCCCACCGGAGAGCGTGTAAAACGTCATCCGGATACGGTGATCGTAGTCACGACCAACTCGGACTACTCCGGATGTCGCGACATGAACCAGAGCGTGATTTCCCGTATGGATCTGATCTATGACATGGAAGCTCCCGACTTGAACACGATGGTGAAACGCGTCATGAATGTCACCGGTTTTACCGATGAGCAGGAGGCGACGAAGATGGCCATTGTCGTGCGTGATGTCGCTGAGCGCTGCCGCCAGACCATGATTACGGACGGCAGCTGCGGTATGCGTGAGTTCAAGAGTTGGGTGCTGTCCACCATGGTAACTCATGACCCGTATGAGTCTGCCTTGTCCACCATCATCTCCTCTGCCTCTGCGGATCCGGATAATCGTGCCGAGCTGATCTCTGCGTGTTTGGAGCCCCAGTACTCAAGAACAATTTGACGAAAGAGGTGTTTATTGATGAAAGTCGAAAGAGAATCCTTTGTCCGTTTTGCCGTTGCGGTTGCTTTGGCCTGCTATGACCTGCCCGCAGATCGGGCCATGACCTCCGACGAGGCCGCAAGGCTCGTGAAGTGGGTCATCGACATGGCACTCGGCCCTGCTGCGTCTGGCGTGCTCGTTGAGCCTATGCGGAACTATCCTCCCTCCGGGAAGATGCCGCTGATCATCAGCGTAGCCGGCGTCCAGCAGCACCTGTTCTGGTTCTACCCCCAGCAGCCCTTCGAGGAGATGTGTGAAACGCTCTCAGCGATGCTCAAAGAGATCCCCGTCACCTGTGACAGTGTCCCGGCGTGATTGGAGGAACCGCGTATGAGAACATCACATCGACAGATCCGAAAGCGGATCCTTGACGCAAAAAGCAAGATATCAGATGAGGAGTTCTTCTCCTCAAGAGCCTATAACGGCTATCTGACCGACCTTGCCGAGGCGGCAACGAAACGCTATAAGCGGCCGCTGCGCGTGCGTGTTGTGGCAGACCATGACGATGATACCGTGGCCTTTACGGATTACCACGGCATTTATATCAATGCCTGCAACCACATCACCTGGAGCTTACCGACCCGACTGCTGCGCTCCATGAGTCTGGAGGGCTTCAATGCGCATGAGTGTGGACACAACCTGTTCACCGATAACCGCATTTGGAACAGCTACTTCAGCAAACTGGAGAAGGGCAAATTCTACCCGAAGATGCCTGACGGTCTGGACAGTATGCAAAAGCTCCATGCACGCGACATCCTCGAAGCAGTTCTCGATGAGACCGACACGGTTCCTTATCAGGTCATCATGAGTGTGGCGCACGCGCTGCAGAACATCTTGGAAGACGGATATGTGGATGCCAGGTACTCCTATGAGTTTCCTGGCTCCCCCGCCAAAGGGATCGCACTCAATAACCTGCGCTTCGCGGATACCGTGCCGGAGATCAGTGAGATGATCAATCGCAAGTATTATGACCACAGTATCGTACTCAACCTCCTGATCCAGTATATCCGGGCACACGAGGTCAATAACCTGTCCGGCTACACCGGTGAGTTCATTGACAAACTCTACCAGTACATTCCTCTGGTCGATGAGTGTGTCTACGACGACGATGCCAGATCCCGCTGTGAGACCGTGAGCAAGATCCTGATAGATCTCTGGCCAATGATGCAGCGCTGCTTTGACGCTCTGCGAGATAAGCAGAAACAGGCGCAACAGCAGGCTCAGCAGCAGAAAGGAGTCGGTAGCGGTAGTGGTTCCGGAGGCGTTCCTACCCCTGGCCAGTCTGGTAGCGGGGATGATGAAGACGATAATGGATTGCAGCAGGGCAAGCAGGCGGTTGAGGAAGACCTCTCCAGTCAACTCCCTAAGGCGGCGCCTAACTTCACGATGAAGACGACACCTGTCCCGAGCAATGGCTCCTTCACGCCCGATCCTGGGCAGATGAATGCCATCCGGGCACAGGCCGAGCGTGTGATTTCGGAAGAGAGTGACCGCATTGCTGCCCATCTGACGAATAGTATCACAAGCAGCGGCAGTGGCGGTGTGGATCAGAACAGCGAGTATGACGGCTATGACTACCCTGGCATTTCTGTTGCTTTTTGTGGCAACGGTATGAATGATTGCTTCAATGAAGGATCGATCCGTCTTGCATGGATTGAATACTCTCCGGAGAAGCGTCGCCTTCAGGCCATCGTTTATGGTGACGGGAATGCAGATGACTACACACAGCTCATCGAGTTCAAGAACATTTCAGATCAGGACAAATAAGATACGGAGGTAAATGATGGGTACAGCAAAGCTGATGACGCCATTATTCTATGATGGCAACTATAATGTGGAAAAGAAACGGATGAGAGCAGTTCTGGAGCGTGAGGTTTCTAACGGCGCCGTGTCGTACCGCCTTTGGCGTAGCGATGGCAAGCCAGATCTTGAGTATCCGAGAGCCGCAAACGATGCGTACATTCTCCATGTGGAGGTCAATGACCATCTGGTTCCCCTCCGGATGACGGACTATGCCTTGGTGAATCATTGTGGATTACTTCCCGCAACGATTGCCTTGTATGGTTCCGAAGAAGGCAGAGAGGAATATTTCAAACACCTGAGGGATTCTGGTGCCGCAGGCACAGGAGCTTTCACGGAAGCGATGGCACGCGAGACGGAAAAGATCATAGAGCTTGGCAATGATTCTGCTCGTCAGGCGGACTACATTAAGAGTGTTTTAGATCAGCATGTCGCCGCATTCCTTGATTCGAAAGAATGCGACGGCAAGAGTTTCCCCGACTTCGTTGGAGCACTCATTCTGGAGGAGATCTCGTCCTGCCTTGCGCTGAGAACTAAGTATCGTGCGTATAAGCAGGAGGAAGCGCTCAAGCGGCAAGCCGAGCAGGAAGAACAAGATCGCGCTTTCTGTGAAGAACGGAACCGCAAGGCTGAGCAGATGATTGACTTGGCCATTCGCACTATTCGTGGCGGCGGTACGCTCAAAAATGAACCTATCAGCCTTTACAAAAGCCGCTATGATTCCAGCACTTATTCCATTGTCAATCACCTCATGCGCCGAAATCAAGTCGATGTGCCACTTCGCACGCAGGGCTGGATCAATGATAAGCTCATCAGCGTCACAATCGAAAATGGCAAGTGTGAGCATCTCAGATATATGCGTTCCAAAGGTGCGCAGTGCTCTCAAAAAATCTTTGATTGTATGCACGAGCTAATTCTGAAGGTCTGCTTGGAAACGGAGGGCTGAGAGATGGAATACCATTGGTATGAGGATTATTGGGCGATGCCGCGCAATCTGCCGAGAGGTCATGAATTCTTCATTGGTTATTACCAGACGCAGCGCGCGGTCCATCATCATGTGGCATTCATCCACACGGATCAGTCCTGCTTCCTTTCAACACATCTCTTTGATCAGGGATATCGTATTTTTCTGCACTTCAAAAGTGGTACTGTAACAGAAGTTGGGCGCGGTGATGCGTTACCGGTGTGGATTATCCGCGAGAATATGAATTTGGAAGCACCACTCTTAGCTGGATTGCTCGGGAAACTGACCGAATGATTAGCGGAAGTATTTAGCCAACAAGGGTATTTTCCTTGTTTTGAAAGAGAAGCAAATTAACGAAATTGTCTTTATCTATTTCTACAAATTTAACACAAAGCAAAAGAAGAGGAGTACCTGGTGCTCCTCTTCTTTTTGTTGTTCAGAAGGAGCCTTGTCCGTATTATTGGACAAGGCTCCTGTTATGATGCGTACAGTACCGAAGGGACGTACCTTATAGGAGGAGAAAACATATGGATCTATTCGATTTTAACCACGATGGCGAGGTGAGCGACCTCGAGTGCATCATGGGACTTGCTGCAGTTCTTTCCGAGGCCAATCCGGATGTAGAGATCTCTGTGACTGTGGACGAAGACGAGGACTATGAAAGCATGACTCACGATGAGTTGGAAGAGCGTCTGGATGAACTTCGCATCCAGCGGGACACCCTTGAATGCGAGGAACCAGATGACCTTGATAGCGAGGCATATGAAGAGTGGGAAGAACAATGCGAACAACTCGACGAGAAAATTGAGGAAATTGAAGACCTATTGGAAGGTTGAGGTGGTCATAGTGGCTGGTAGATACCGCAGGAATGGTGAGGCTGAAACACTTGGCTGTTTGGTTCAGTTACTGCTACTTCTCGTTGCCATGCCTTTTGTTGGTCTCCATCTTCTGATAAACCCCAATTCAATGTCAAAGGGGCTTGGATTTCTGCTGACTGTTTTTAGGGTTGTCATTTGGATCATTGTTTTTACGATGAAATGAAACCTATTCCAGCAAATTTGAAAATACCGGAGGAAATAGAAATGAGAGCTTTGCTTAGAGATGCGCAGGATCAGACCCGCATCGCCCTTGAAGTGGAGGAAGTCGTGTACGACCCGAAGGACAACAAGCTTTTCCTTTACACCACCAGCGAGACCTGTTATGCGGTTTCAAAGGTTGTGAGAGCCAATGCAGATTCGATTATTGAAGAGCTTGTCATGAAAGGTTACAGCGACCTCACACAGTTTGAGTCGGAACAGGACGAATAACTGGAAGGAGGTCTCTTCCCATGATCGTAATAACCTGTTTAGACCAGAAGAATGGCATGATGTTCAACCATCGCAGGCAGAGCCAAGACAGCGTTCTCCGAGAGCATGTTGCCGAGTTGGTTGATAGTGTCCCTCTCTGGATGAATCACTATTCCGCAAGCCAGTTTGATACCGAGAGCATTCCGAACCTAAACATAGACGACGCCTTCCTTCAGGAAGCTGCTCAAGGTGAATACTGCTTCGTGGAAGATGCTCCGCTTGCACCATTTGAGAAGTGGATCGAGAGAATCGTCATTTTTAGATGGGATCGCACCTATCCCGCTGACCGGTATTTCGATTTGCAGCTGGGATCTGGCCAATGGCATTTGGTTGGCACGTCTGAGTTTGCGGGGCATTCTCACGACATGATCACAATGGAGGTTTATGAAAGATGAGAAGACGAACGATCTCCGTCTTCCTATCGCTCATGCTCTGCCTATCGTTGTTGTCTGCCTGCGGAACCACGACAGATGTGCCGACAAACGGTTCGAACCGTGATATCGCATTTGAGGAAACGCAGCAAGAAGAGTCGGCCGAGGGCTCGGATTCTACCACAAGTGAGAATGGAGAATCCGCCTCAGATCCGGAGTCAGGAAAGGATGACTCGGTATCTGACAAAGCACAGCCGTCTCAGCCAGAGCAGAACGCAAATGAAAATAGTCTGAGTGCTGAAGCACCCGTCTTCTCGCTCAGCTCAATCGCTGAATACACGGGTAAGCCCTTTGTTGCGGTAAATGGAAATGTGCCGTATTTCACCGAGAGTGAGTTGACGGATCAATCCTATGAGTACTACAGCGATCTCGACGCACTTGGACGTTGCGGCACCGCATGCGCAAGTATTGGACAAGATCTGATGCCAACAGAGTCGCGAGGTTCCATCGGCATGGTGAAGCCTACCGGATGGCATACCGTGCGCTATGATGATCTGGTCGATGGAAAGTATCTCTACAACCGTTGCCACCTCATTGGCTTTCAGCTGACCGGCGAAAACGCCAATACAAAGAACCTGATTACCGGCACCAGATACCTGAACATTGAGGGCATGCTGCCATTCGAAAATATGGTTGCGGACTATGTGAAGGAAAACGGCAACCATGTCATGTACCGTGTAACGCCTATTTTTGAGGGAGATAATCTTCTGGCCAACGGCGTTCTGATGGAAGGCTATTCTGTGGAAGACAAGGGTGCCGGGGTTTCCTACTGCGTCTTTGCCTACAATGTCCAACCGGGCATTGAGATTGACTATGCCACAGGCGAGAGCAAGCTGGCAGATAGTGCTCAGCAGGAGGAGCAGAAGACGGCTACGGTAACTCCCACACCTTCCCCAGAGCCTGAAAAGCAGGAGCCAGCGACCGGAAGTGAGGCGTCGCAGGCAGATTATATCCTTAATACCAACACGAAGAAGTTCCACTATCCTACCTGCTCGAGTGTGAAGGATATGAAAGACAAGAATAAGCAGGAGTTCTTCGGCACCCGTGATGAGGCCATTTCAAATGGGTATTCTCCCTGTGGCCGTTGCAAGCCTTGACTGGTCGGCCAAATAGGAAATCTTATTTCTTGTTAAGTGTGGTGAAACGATTGTGGATCACTTGAGGGACTATTCGATTGATTACATCAGAACACGCTGTTTGGATGTAATCAACAATCAATACAAAACCGTAAGTCAGCAAGCCAGAGAGAGAATGGCCTGTCAGTGTCCTTGTTCTGAGCAGAAACACTGCTGCGTTTTCTCCGATACTGCGATAATGATTGCTCAAGAAACAGGCTGTGAGGATGATTGGCAGGAATAATTCAACGAGTTCTCGGAATGTGACAGAATCGGCAGACTGTGATATGATGAGGATGCTGCTTCAAGCAGCCAGACCAATTTGATAAGCGAGGTAACCTAAATTGAATTTGAAAGAAGTAAGCGAACTGCGCCGCCGTTTTCGTATGGATCGGAATGCTATCAGCCGTATCTATGGCTGTTTTGTCAATAGTAGCCGTGAAATCGTTTCATACATCGATGAATCCATGGGGATTCTCCCGCAGGACGAAGCAGAGAAGTACCTGAATCTGCTGAAGAAGGCTCTTTCCGGCAAACTTGGGAAGAACCTGATCGATATTATCTTCTCCACGGAGCAGGTAGCCGACAGTGATGAGCATCGCCTTCTCATGGCGCTGCGCGATTCGCAACTAAAAGACGGTGACATCCGTGAGGAGTTCTATCAGAAAATCATCAACTCTCTTGACCTTGGGGACAGCAACTACCTGATCCTCCTGGCATATGACACATACGATGTCCCCCACAAGAATAAAAACGACGAGATGGACGCAGATGCATCCGATGCCGTATTCTCCTATGTCGTTTGCTGTGTCTGTCCTGTGAAGGAGCGCAAAGTGGAGTTAGGATTCTTCCCTGGAGATAATGAGTTCCACAGTTGTGCCGGCCAGATCGTTGCCGCACCGGAACTGGGATTCTTGTTCCCAGCCTTTGACGATCGTGCGGCCAATATCTACAATGCTTTGTTCTATTCCAGAAAGACAGATGAGATCCACCAGGAAGTTATCGACAGCGTATTTCATACCACAGCCCCCATGTCTGCCGCTGAGCAAAAAGAAGCATTCCAGAATGCACTCAGCGAAGCTTTGGGTGATGCCTGCAATATGGAACTGGTCCAGTCTATCCATGACAGACTCCGCGACCAGATTGAACAGCATAAGGAGAGCCATGACCCCGAACCGCTGGAACTCTCCGTCAGTGATGCGGCAGCAATCCTGCGCGATAACGGTGTGGAAGAGGAGAAGATCCTTGCGTTCCGTGATAATTGCTTTGCCCAGTTTGGTGATGGAGCAACGCTGAACCCAGCCAATCTGATTGATAGCAGCCGCTTTGAAGTTAAGACCACCGATGCGACAATTTCGGTTGGTCCGGAGCACAGCTACTTGGTTGAGACAAGGATCATTGATGGCCGGAAGTACTTGCTCATTCCCGCAGACGAGGATATTGAAGTCAATGGGTTTGGGGTTCGTGTCAAAGGCGAGTAAACGAAGACCGACTACGGAGGAATAAAGATGGAATATAACAAATTGATCGCAGAGATGTCCCTTTCGGATGAGGTGGAGGGCTTCTATGTTTTGAAAGCTGCATATCCCAAGACAACCGCAACCGGCAAGCCGTTTTTGAGCGCATCTCTGTCGGATCGATCCGGCTCCATCGAAATAAAAGTATGGGACTATTCTGGCCCCATCTCCTCTGCAGATGAAGGCAATGTTGTGAAGATCCGTGGCACTGTCTCCGAGTTCAGAGGCACCCCGCAGATTACTGTCGATCGGATCCGTTTGGCTGACGACAATGATACTTACGACCTGTCCGCCTTGATCCCGGTGGCTCCCATTGATGTGGACACTACGATGGCAGAAGTGGAGAGACTGATCAGTTCGATTACGGATGCTGATTACAGGAAGATCTGCAGCACGATGATGGCCCGCCATAAGGAGTCCCTGAAGACGATCCCGGCCGCTAAAAGCGTCCACCACGGCTTTATCTCCGGACTTCTGATGCACACTGCGACCATGATGAAAACGGCTGATTTCCTGGCCGGCCTTTACGGGGATATCATCGACCGCAGCCTGCTGCTTGCAGGCACGTTCTTGCATGACTTCGCCAAAGAGAGCGAGTTTACCTTCTCTCAGCTCGGCCTCGTCACGGAGTATTCGGTGAAAGGACAGCTCCTTGGCCATCTCGTAATGGGTGCACAGGAAGTTGCTGCCGTAGCTTCGGAACTGGGGCTCCCTGAAGACAAGTCCGTTTTGCTGCAGCACATGATCCTTTCCCATCACGGAGAGCCAGAATTCGGCGCTGCAGTGAAGCCCATCTGTGCGGAGAGCGAGCTGCTCTCCCAGATCGATATGCTTGACAGCCGGATGGAAATCTACCGCGAGACCTTGGCCGGTCTCCAGGTGGGAGAGGTGAGCAGTCGCATCTTCGCGCTGGACAAAAGAGTGTTCAAGCCTCATGAACTGAATGGGTGACGGATATGGCTATTGGAGAGAAATATGCTCCACTTGGAAATTGGCTGAAGGAACACGGAGGAGACTCTGTTAAGCTTACTTTCGATGAGTTGAACCAGATCATCCCAATCCCTAACCACGCATATAAGAACAGACCATCTTGGGCAAATCTCTCAAACCCTGCATCCTTTTGCTCCAGCTGGATTAGTGCGGGATATGTCGTGGATTCCATTAGTTTAGAGGAACAATGGGTCGTATTCAGGAAAGGCGAAGTACAGGGCCACACGCACCATAGTAAGCCGCCCTATCGTGTTGTGGATCAGAAAAAACTTGCTGAAGCCATTCAAGCCGGATACGAGTGCTATGACAGTATGAAGGATGATCCACATCACCGGTATCTCTCTTGGGAGTACTGCCATGAAGCGTTTCGGCTGAATAGGCGCCCGCAGATTGACGCCACGATTGACTATCTCTGCCTGCACTTGGCTTGGTATTTGGCCAGTTGGGGTATGCTTCGAAACTCTTTCCTCATGCAGAAGGATTACAAGATCCATGCGGATGTTGTCCGTTTGATTTATCAGCCGGAGTGGGATGATCTCTGGGACCTTTCTCCCGAGAAACTCTCGCAGGAGTATTATGCTGACCGCATCATGAAGCTTAGCGAGAGCATTACAGAAGCTTATGTGGCGTCCGGTGTCGGCATCCCAACGGATACCTTGCTTACCAAGATCTTGCTGGGTACTGTGGGCTGCGTACCCGCCTATGATCGGTATTTCAAAAAGGCTCTTGCTGATACCGGTGCAGCACCCCAAGCATTCAGTGCGAAATCCATCCGAACCCTTGGCAACCTGTATCTTGACCATGAGGATGAGTTTGAAAAGCTCCGGAAACATTGCGGCAGCCGAATTGAGTATCCGGCAGCCAAAATCCTGGACATGTGCTTTTTTGAGTATGGCTTCCAGAGAGACGCGAGCAGCCAAGAAGACAGCGATTAGATTATTCTGTGAGGAGGGATCACTTTGGAATATGCTTTGACAGCGGATCATCACCGCGTTCACGCATTCGATGCGGAGAAGGGGCAAGCGTATTACTGTCCTGTGTGCGGCAACCAGGTGATTCCTCGCCAGGGCGAAGTCAATTCGTGGCATTTCGCTCATGTGACCTCGTGTATGGATGACTGGAAATACGATATGTCTGAATGGCACCGAGGATGGCAATCGCGTTTTCCCGAAAATGCTCGTGAGATTGTCGTGGAACACAGGGGCGAATGCCATCGTACAGACATCTTGATGGGCGGCTATGTCATTGAGTTTCAGCATAGTCCGATTTCTGCCGGTGAATTTGAACGGCGCAATAAGTTCTACACGAGAGCCGGCTATAAGGTGATTTGGGTGTTCGATGAGACCTATGCCTTTGGGAATGAGTATATCTCCAGCAGCCTGGATGATGAGAACAAGTTTGTGTGGAAGTGGCCGAATCGCGTACTCGCTTCAGTTGTTCCTCAGCGATCCACAGATATAGCAGTCGTTCTGCAGCTCACCGAAGACCATGATGACGACGGTTGCGAATGGCTCGTGAAGGTGGAGTGGGCGATCGTAGACAATGACGGGTATGCCGACTATCGCCGATTCTTCATTGATGATGGTTTTGCGCCAGATCTTTTTACTGAAGACGGCCTACAAAACATTCTGTTGAGCAAGCGGAAGCGGTTTGATGCCTTCCTCCGTGATAACCAACCCTATGCGCCGAAGTGCAGCCGAATCAAGGGTAATCCACGGGACTGGTACATATGCCCGAAAACGCACGATTGGCATAACAACCAATGCCGGGAATGTCAGAACAATTTAATCAACGAGTTCCGGACAGGAACGGATTATAGGCAAGGAGGTTTGTTCTTCTACTGTGCTTATCCTCGCATTATCCATGAAGCGGATAAGTATGGAGAGGTGCATCTCCCATCCATTCGATTTTAAGGAGGGCTCCGACATGAAAAAAGAATATGACACCAGCGTGAAAGAGGCCATTGAACGAGTCATGAGCGTATTCTCCGAGTACATCAAAACAACTCCATACTTCGATATTGTATGGTCTGGTAAGGTCGGGTATATCTACATCAGTATCGATAGTTGCCGTGGTACTGTCGGCGACATGGACTGCCTTGTAATTGATAGCCCCGAAGAGCTTCTGGATAAGCTGCTGTATGAAATGGCAGTGGATATCATGGAGGAAGGTGGGCACGACCTAAGCCCGGTAGAAGCGTCAGCATTGGAGCGTGCTGAGGTAACACGGCGCCTTAATGTCTATCTGGAGCAGTTGCCTGAATACCAAGACCGTATCAGTTTTGTATTCGAACGCAAGTGATCTTCAAAGATAATCTCGGTAGAATATAGCGAGGTGCATATGGCAAAGAACATCAAAAAGCGTTCAGCGAGTCATATCTATTTCGGCGTCAATAAGCTAACCGGCGAGTTGAAACATATCTCCGAGGTGCCCAGCGGTCAAAAGTGCAACTGCATCTGTGCAGCTTGTCTGCAACCATTTGAGGCACGAAAAGGAACGCGGCGGCGCCACCACTTTGCTCATGTTTCAAATTACGAGTGTATGTATGCAAGCGAGGTGGCCATCTATAAGGCGTTTGCCGAAGCGTTGAAACAGAGTGGCTTTTTGGCGTTGCCCCAAGTGATGTTGCGGTTCCCAGCATGGCATGATCCAGAACTTTTGCAGGAAGCACGAAGATTGAAGATTGACTCTGTCGCTTTCGAGTGCGAACCCCTGTCTTATCCACCGCTGCTGCGCGTGACCATGCAAGGGACACCGTTAAGAATCCTGTTGGATTTTGACCGCTATTATGATGACGATGACAGGGTGAAACTGGCGGAAGAAGCAAAAGCGGAGGACTACTCGCTTTTGTTAATCTCCATGCCGAAGATTGACCAAGATACGGAGTTTACCCCGGATAGGCTTCAAAGCGCACTTCAAGATAACGACCGTACCGAATGGGTCTTCAGCCGTCTGGAAGAACAGTGGAAGCAAAAGTACTACGCTGTAGCGGTTTCGCCCCCAGAGCATGGAACCGGCAACCTGTGCCCGATTTCATTTGGAAAATATAAGGGCAAGTATTCTGCTCGGTGGATAGATTGCGCCCATTGTCATTTCAATGTTGCGCAGCCACCTTGCTGCCTCTGCGTTGCAGGTGCGGGAATTCAAAAGAAAGAAGACTTCAAGAGAGATTTGCAAGATCGGCTATCCGATATCGATAAGATCAGGAGAACAAATGAAGAAGCGATCCGGCTGCGTGAAGAGCGAGAAAGTTCTTTCGAGCGAAGATCAGTCTATACTCGTCCAACACCTTATGCAGCTAAGCCTGTGGTCCCAGCCGGTCCTACGCAAGAGGAGTTGGATGCGGAATATATCCGGATCTGCCAGGGCTACGACCCGTCCTCTGAAGAATGGACAGTGGATCGCTACAATCGGCGATGGATCATGTGTACGGTTTGCGGCCGAATTAAGCAGGATGCGCAGATGTCCTATTACGGTGGCAAGGGAGGTGCAAACCAGGGAGTCTGTGCCGATTGTTCACGAAATGGTCGTAGCTAATCCACATAGCTGGCTTGATATTATTCGCATGATGGTGTATTATTAACTTGATATTTGATAGTTTTACAGCTGCGTACTTTGGCAGCCATTTAGAGGTTCTGCCACGACAGGACCTCTTTGTTATGTGTGAGGTGTCGAGATGGATTATATGACCATAAGCGAAGCAGCAACTAAATGGAACCTATCTAACAGGCGTATTCAAACGCTTTGCTCTCAAGGGCGGATACCGGGCGCAGAGCGTGCTGGTTATTGTTGGCTCCTTCCGAAAGGCGCAGAAAAGCCAGTGGATGCCAGAATAAAGAGCGGAAAGTATATCGGTTACTCCGAGAAATATAAGAAACCCAGAAAGAAGAACGCCACTGATGGGCTGGAGGGTAAATCATGAACGGTCAAGGGAAGCTTTTAACCCATTATTTGAAAAATGCAGATAAGCTAATCATCCCTGTTTATCAGAGAAACTACGACTGGCGAGAGGAACACTGCAGGAAACTGTATCAGGATCTTGTTCGCACCATTCGTGATAGAAAACGTTGGCATTTCTTTGGAGGAATTGTCTCTGTTAGCGATCCTATGGGGAGCAGCTCTGATTACCTCGTGATTGACGGTCAACAGCGAATTACAACTGTTTCACTACTTCTTCTGGCTATGGCCAATCTGATCAAAGATGGAAAGGTTGTTCCTGAGGACGATACTCTTTATGCGCAGATCACCAAGAAATACTTGGTGGATGAGATTAACCCTAAGAACCGAAAGGTCAAATTGAAACCTATCAAGGGTGACCAGGATGCCTATGATCGCCTGTGGGGAGATCCCGAAAACTTCGCACGCTCTTCAAACATCACTCAGAACTATCTATTCTTCTACAATGAGATCCAAAAGCAAGCCATTACAATCGACCAGCTCTTCAAGGCCGTTGAAAAGCTGCAGATCATCGACATCACGCTGACACCTCCTGACGATGATCCTCAGCTCGTTTTTGAGAGCCTCAACTCTACCGGACTCGAACTGAATGAGGGCGACAAAATCCGGAACTTCGTCCTGATGGGCCTCGACATTGAGGAACAGGAGCGTTACTACGATAGTTACTGGAACCCCATTGAGAAGAATGCGGGCTACGATAAGCAGAACAATTCCTACGATGTCAGCTCATTCATCCGTGATTACCTGAGCATCAAACAGAAGAAGATCACCGGGATGAAGGATATCTACACCGAGTTTAAGGCATATGCCGAAAAGATGCCCGGTGAAATGGAATCTATCATGGAAGATCTCCTAGACTATGCCAAGCGGTATAATAAGCTCCTGTTTGGGCATCCCAGTTTTCCAGCGAAATTGAAAGCATCCCTTTTCCGCTTGAATCGTTTTGAGAGTAGTGTCACAAGGCCGTTTCTGATGGAAGTAATGAGGCTACAGGAAAGCAGCCTCTTGACCTTGGATGAGGTTGCCGAGATTTGTAGAATCGTAGAATCCTACCTCTTGCGCCGTATCATTTGTGACCTGCCTTCTAATACACTTGCAAAGGTATTCCTTACAATGAGTTCCGATATCAAGCGATTTGACGGTACCTACAGCAATTTCATTGAAAAAATGAAATATGTACTGACCTCCAAAAAGGAAAAGGCCGCATTCCCTGATAACGAGACTTTTGCAGATTGTCTGCGGACCAAGAATATCTACGCTATGCTCCCACGTTACAAAGCGTATCTGTTTGAACGCCTGGAAAACGGTGACAGCAATGAGTATAAGGACGTCTACGGGCGCCTCGATAGCGGTGAGTACACAATTGAACATATTATGCCTCAGAAATTGACCCCCGCTTGGACTAGTGAGCTTGGGCAAGATGCAGAGAATATACATGGAGAATGGCTGCACACGTTGGCGAATCTGACACTTACAGCCTATAACTCGAAATATAGCAATGCTCCCTTTAGCGAGAAAAAAACAATGGAGGATGGGTATCTACAGAGCGGTATCAGAATGACTCAATGGGTCGCACAGAAAGAACACTGGGGGCTTCCTGAACTTGAAGAACGCTGTAAATACCTTACACAGCAAGCTGTGATGCTGTGGCCCTATGCTGATAGCTGCTATACTCCGCCACAGAAGCAGTATGAGGAGGTATCGTTGGATGATGATATCACACTTACCGGTCATAGCATCGTGAAGTACCGCTTCCGTGGTGTTGAGCATGAAACAACTTCGTGGGTAGAAATGTACACTGAGGTTCTAAAAGAACTGCATAATGGAAATAAGGCATATCTCAATTACCTTGCCGATGCCGATGATAGTGTAGATCTGTCGATCCAGGTTACCAGATCACCAGATGAATTCTCCAGCAGTGTAAAAATTGATGACGATATTTATATCTGGACTGGTACCGCAACTCAGTATAAAGTCAATCTACTGCGGAAGTTCTTCGAACAGTATAAGCAGGATCCGTCCGATCTCGTATTCTTCCTCGATGATAGTAGAGGCATTGGTTCAGATGAGGAGATCGAACGCTACAAGATTCGTCGGAAGTATTGGGAGAGTGTCCTTCCATCACTTCAAGAGGCAACGGGTACTTTCTTAAATATTAGCCCATCTAAGAATAACTCTATCATGGGAGCCACGGCACGTAGTGGTGTTTACCTTTGCTGCGTAGCGAACTATGACTCTGCCCGTGTCGAAATATTTATTGATCAGGGTGATTATCAAAAGAATCGGGCGATCTATAATCACCTTGAGCAAAACCGGGATGCAATTGAGGCTGCATACGGAAAAAGCCTGCATTGGATCTGCCAAGACGATGTTAGAGCCTGCAAAGTCTACGATGAGATTAAAGAGGTCAGCATCAAAAATGAGGAAGACTGGCCAGTAATGAGCGCTTTCCATATTCAACGAGCAAAGGCCTTGTTTGCTGCGACAAAGCAGTTTCTGGGATAATTCTTATAAGAAAGCTGCGGGAAGTGCACTAAAGAAGTTAATACGATATGTCACAATAATAGGTTATCCATTTGTCTGCAGTTTTGCTGGTGATGACATTATTGAGCTGGATTCTACAACAGATGAAATCAAGATGCCACCCTTTCGGATGGCATCTTTTTTATCACCTTTAATCAGCGCAAGCCGGTTTAGTTTTTTAGCTCAAACCCGAAAGAGAGCGCATCACCAAGTCGATGTCTTTGTTTTCAAGTTCCTGAATGATGTGCAGATAGGTTTTTTGCGTGGTGGTCATACTCGAATGTCCAAGACGCCGGGCAACGCTCGCAATGGAAACGCCCGTAAATAACAGCAAAGAGGCGTGTGTATGCCGTAATCCGTGGACAGAGATGACAGGGATGTTACAGGCTTTGCAATGCCTGCCGAGAATGTCGTTCACCGTCGAATTGTAGACAGTGGAGTTGACAAAGATGGGCTTATCTTCGGGAAGGTGCTTTACCAATTCAGAAAATTGAATGACGGTTTGCCAGTCAATTTGAATTTTCCGCACAGACGACTTATTTTTCGTAGGCTGGAAGCCGCCCTTTCCCTTGTAGTCCCAAGTCTTGCTTATGGACAGTGTTTGATGGGCAAAGTCGAAGTCTTTCGGGGTAAGAGCCAGTGCTTCAGAAAAGCGCATCCCCGTCTTTGCTACCAACAGGATAAAGTAGTCCCAATTCACTTTATCCTTCAGGTCAAGCGAGATCAGCAGCGTGTGTAGCTCAAACTGATTGAGATACTTAATTTTCTTAGCAACCGGTGGCTTCCCCTTGATGATTGCCTTGCGAGTAGGATCTCTTTCAATCAAGCCCTCATCAACAGCATCAAGAATAGCTCCCTTGAGCTGGTGGTGAAAATCCATCGTTGTTTGGCGCTCGTGGAACTCAGCATAGTCGTTCAACAGCTGCTGATAAGCGATTCGGTTCATATCACATACTCTCAGGTTCGGGACGAGCTTAACGAGCCATTTCTGCGTCATCAGGTACTTATCCATCGTCACCTTTCTGATTGCGCCCTTCTTATACACCGTAATCCATTTTGCATAATATTCACAGAACAAGTCTGTTCGTTTGGTTTCTGTTAGCATCAGAAGTCCTCCATTTCATTAAAAATGGCTTACGCTGATGAAGGGTGATAAGGTGGTCGAGTTGCTTGAAAAATGCACCAATTTGCTGCTGCTCAGCGTATCGGGGAACCATAATGTTCTTTGCCAACAGCTCATCTTTAGTTATGCCTTTAATCGATGTTCCTTGTACTGCATTCAGCTCTGATTGCAACTTTTTATAGCAGGCATAAACCTGTCTCTTATACACATCTGACGCTGCCGACGAAGCTAGAAGTGTAG
>ENA-OZGF01000447-OZGF01000447.1-human-gut-metagenome-genome-assembly--contig:-NODE-447-length-18263-cov-8.856876_pt1 | contig 18263 bp, 18 predicted proteins | sample MGYA00245116_ERZ653657 | MGnify/ENA primary metagenome ERZ653657 (study PRJEB26926, sample SAMN06165034) | human gut metagenome | biome: ENVO:00009003; feature: ENVO:2100002; material: ENVO:00002003...
GTATAAGAGACAGTAGAAGGAGTGTATCATGAAGCGTTTTCTGCTCTGGCTCGTGGGTGTGGTGCTGGGCGTAGGCATCTTTCTGGGCGCGGTGATGGGCGTGAGCTATGCCTTTACCACCGAGGGCGGCTGCCCGGACAGCACCGCGCAGTTTGGCACCGAAGCGCTGGAACCCAACGGCTGGTGCTGGCAGGTGCCGCTCATCGGCGGAAAGCTCGATAAGGTGTTTGCCAGCCCCGCCACCCTCACGGTGCAGAAGCTGGGCACGCTGTACACGGCCCACCCGGCCATCACCCTGCCGGACTGGGCCAGCTACACCACCCTCACCATCCAGAACGCCTATGGCAGCATTGTATTTGTGGGCAGTGTGAGCGATTATCAAAGCTTTTTGTTCCCGACCAACGGCGAATATAAGGCAGAGCTATCGGTCTGGCGGGTGCCGGAGGGCGGCATGGCCACCCAATTTGAGTGCGTCAGCACCGTCTCAGTGCGCAAAAATCTGGGGCTGGAAAAGCCCGCAAAGCCCACCGGCTGGTATCGTTATGCCTTCCGGTTCACCCTGCAGGCCAGCGCGGAGGTGGAGCTTTCCGCCGAGCGGGTGGAGCAGGGCGGCACCGTGGGCGTGCGCATCTCCGGTATGACCGGGGACGCCGTGCCCACTATCGAGACCGACCTTGGCGGCGTGCAGTGTGTGCGCGCCGCAGAGGGCTGGCGTGCCTATATCCCGGCAGCCTATAACGCCTCCTCCGGCGGGCACGAGATACACATTACGGTGAACGGCGAGACCATCACCCGCACCCTGACCGTGCTGCCGAAGGACTTCGGCACGGTGGAGGCAGAGGCCGAGGAGCCCGCTGCGGACAGCGCCAACGCACAGTTCCGCAGTGCCATCTGGCCGCTGTACGAGGCTGCCGCCACCGCCAAGCAGTGGCAGGGCGGCTTTGTGCCCCCGGCTGAGGACTCCATGACCTTGGTGGACTACGGGCAAATTAAAGTAACGAACGGCCAGCAGGGCAGCCGCTCCAACTCCACAAAGCTGTACACCATCCCCGGTGCGCCCTGCCGCGCCGCAGCCAACGGCACGGTGGTGTTTGCGGGCAATCTGGAACTTACCGGCAACACGGTGGTCATCGACCACGGCTGTGGGCTGCGCAGCTATCTGTACGGCTTGCAGGAGCTTTCGGTCAGCAAGGGCCAGACCGTGGAAAAGGGGCAGGCTGTGGGCGCGCTGGGCGAAGAACTGACCATGGACTTCAAGCTGGGCAGCAGAAGCGTGAACCCCCGGCTGCTGTTCCAGACTTCCGGCGGGTTGTTCTGGAAGGAAAACGGCTGAGCCGTAACATATAGGAGGAATTGCATTGAAAAAGAGGATCATTGCATGGGCGGTGCTGCTCTCGGTATGCGCAGCAGCCCTTGGGCTGTGGTGCAGCGCCGCCACCGGCAAAGTTGCCCGCACCCTGCCCTGTAAAGAGGAGGGGCTTATCCTCTCCATCACCACCTTTGATGGCAAGAGCGAATCCAAGCCCTTTCTCAAATGCTTCGGGCATACATGGATCGGGCTGGACAACCGCACCGGACATACGGTCTACCTGAAGGATCGCGCTATTCCGGACGGTGAGATGGTCACCTTCTCGGTCTGGGCGGTGTCGGGACTTTCGGGGCTGCTGTTCAATCTGGAACCGTGCTATATCGCCAATTACGGCCGCTACACCGGCAGACTGTCCCTGAGCTATTGGGGAAGAGCAGCTGAAGGTCATCGAGGACTACATGGAACAGCACGATAAATGGACGGTGGACAAAAATTGCAGCTACTGGTCGATCCATCTGTGGAACGCGGTGGTGGGCGAGGATGCTGCGTTGAAGATCCGGGGCTTTGTCTGCACGCCCGAAAAAATTGAACAGGCCTTCAGCGCCTTCGACTGCGTGGAGGTGGACAAGGACTTCTCCCGCGCAGGGGACATCTACTGCTACAAGGACGGAGAGAGAACGGAGCTGCAATTATGTTCGTAAAATTCATCACAAGCAGGCTGCTGCGGGTCATTGTGTGCGCAGCGGCAGGGCTGTACGGCCTGTACAACGCCATCTCCTGCTTTGTCACCCTGTATAAGGCGGGGCATCAGCCCTACCTGATGGCCGGGACGGTGCGGTTCGATTTTCAGGGCTACTACATGATGGCAGCCATGCACGTTGGCATCTGCCTGCTTTTGGGAGTGCTGGTGTGGCTCTTCCTCAAAGGAACGAAAAAGCTGCGGGAAAAGACCGCGGTCCGGTAAATTTGCAGATTTTTTGTAACGTTTTTCCTCTTTGTGCGTTATTGGGGTGAAAGGGCACACGAAAGCCCGCAAAGGAGGAAATGACCATGAAACTGGAATGTGACGTGATCCGCGATTTACTGCCCCTGTACGCCGAAAAGCTTGCCAGCCCCGCCAGCAGTGCGCTGGTGGAGCAGCACCTTGCAGCGTGCCCCGCCTGCCGTGCAGAGCTGGAACAGATGGAAAAGCCGGTGCCGGTGCAGCCGGAACCCCAGCCGGATGCACCGCTGAAAAACATCCGCAGCAGCCTGAACCGCCGCCGTCTGCGCACCATGCTGTGCAGCTTTGCAGCAGCGCTGGCGCTGGCGGCGGTGTGCGGCTTTGGTTGGTACGGCTACACCGCCTGCGACCGGGTATCCTTTTTTGATGCGCGATTGCAGGCTTACTACCAGCAGGCGGAAAATGGTGCTGACGGTTGGGTGCTGGAGACCCGCGCCGAGGACGTATACCTGAAGCCGACCCATGCCGACTGGCACTACGAGGCCATCCGCTACCGCATCCCGTGGGTGCACGATGCCCTTGATAAAGTGCTGAAAAAGGACACAGACCTGCTCCGCAGCACCGGATGGATGCGCACTGACCACTCGGCGGTGGTGGATGCAGCGGACATGACGGTGGCGTTCAACGGTCAGGACGGTACATGGTATGCAGTGGGCAGCGAGCCTGCGGCATGGGATGAGGTCGAATGGCCGGAGTGATGCCTATGGACATTGAAACCATCTACCGGCTCTACTTCCGGGACGTCTGCCTGTTTTTGCAGGGGCTTACCCGCAGCGAAGCGCTGGCCGAGGAGCTGACGCAGGAGACCTTTTTCCGGGCGCTGGACGGCCTGAAAGACTATGACGGCAAGCAGGATGTGCGGGCGTGGCTGTTTACGGTAGCGCGCAACGCCTACTACGACCACTGCCGCCGCGCAAAGCACGCCGCCCCGCTGGAAGATGCCGAAACAAAAGCCGCCGACAGCCCGGACATTGCGCAGCTGCTGGTGGATAAAGATGCCGCCTTTACGGTGCATCAGTGTCTGCACGCGCTGGAAGAGCCTTACAAGGAGGTTTTCAGCCTGCGGGTGTTTGGCGAACTGCCCTTTGACCGCATCGGAGCCATTTTTGGCCACAATGCCGCATGGGCGCGGGTGACCTATTACCGCGCCAAGACCCGCATCCAGACCATGCTGGAACAGCGGAAATGATTGGGAATGCGCACCGCGCGAACCCTCTCAGTCACGCCTTACGGCGTGCCAGCTCCCCCGAAAGGGGGAGCTTTTTTGTGTGGCGGCAAGGTTTGCCTGTCCGGGAGTTACCCCTTCTGTGAAAAAAAGTGGCTCAAAAACGCCCGCAGGCGTTTCTGAGCCACAAATTATAATAATATTTTTTCCGCGGTTCAAGCCTTCTCAGAGGGCTTGCTCAGGTCTACGCTGCGGATGATCTTGCGCACCGGCAGGATGCTCTTGGCGTTCATGGACAGCTCGTCCACGCCCATGCGCAGGAAGGTCTCGGTCAGGGCGGTGTCGGCACCCAGCTCGCCGCAGATGCCTACCCAGATGCCGTGGCGGTGACCGGCTTCAATGGTCATCTTGATGGCGCGCAGCACGGCGGGGTGATGGGGGTTGAAGAAGGGCTCCAGCTTTGCGTTCTGGCGGTCCAGTGCGCAGGTGTACTGGGTCAGGTCGTTGGTGCCGATGGAGAAGAAGTCGCACTCGGCGGCCAGCTCGTCCGCGATGAACACGGCGGCGGGGGTCTCGATCATGGTGCCCACTTCAATGTTCTGCCCCATCTTGACGCCCTCGGCGGTCAGCTCGGCGCGGCACTCTTCCAGAACAGCCTTGGCGTCCTGCAGCTCCCGCAGGCTGGTGATCATGGGGAACATGATGCTCATGTTGCCGTAGGCGGAAGCACGCAGCAGCGCGCGCAGCTGGGTCTTGAAGAAGTCCTTGCGGGTCAGGCAGATGCGGATGGCACGGTAGCCCAGCGCGGGGTTATCCTCGTGATCCAGCTTCATGTAATCCACGGTCTTATCTGCGCCGATATCACAGGTGCGCACCACCACCTTGCGGGGTGCAAGGCTTTCCAACACCTGCTTGTAAGCCTCGAACTGGTAGTCTTCGGTGGGGAAGTCCTTGCAGTTCAGGTAGACGAACTCGGTGCGGAACAGACCCACGCCGCCGGCGTCGTTCTGCTGCACAGCGCCCACGTCGCCCATGCCGCCGATGTTGGCAAACACGTTGATGGTCTTGCCGTCCAGCGTGGTGTTGGGCTTGCCCTTCAGCTCCTGCAGCAGGGCCTGCTTTTTCTGGTCCTCCTGCTGGCGCTTTTTCAGGCTCTTGAGCAGGTCGGGGGTGGGGTCCACATACACACAGGCGTTGTAGCCGTCCACCACAGCCATCTTGCCGTCCCAGTCGTCCTGAATGTCCTTGCACTGGATCAGGGCGGGGATGTTCATGCTGCGTGCCAGAATGGCGGTGTGGCTGTTGGAGCTGCCCTCGCGGGTGATGAAGCCCAGCAGCAGGCTTTTATCCATGCGCACGGTCTCGGAGGGAGCCAGATCCTCGGCTACCAGAATGCTGGGCTCGGTGCCCTGCAGGGAAGCGTTGTCCACCCCCTGCAGAATGTCCAGCATGGCCTGCGCAATGTCCAGCACATCGGCGCTGCGGGCCTGCAGATACGGGTCGTCCATGGCAGAGAACACCGCAGCCTGATTGTTGCCGGCGGTCTTGACGGCGTACTCGGCGCACATCTTCTGCCCGTTGATGATCTCCTTGATGGCGTCCACAAAGTCGTCATCATCCAGCATCATGGCGTGGATGTTGAACACCTCGGCGATGTCCTCGCCGGCTTCTGCCAGTGCCTTTTCATACAGGGCGGTCTGCTGCTCAATGGCCTTCTGGCGGGCAGCTTCAAAACGCTCCAGCTCTGCGGCAGTATCTGCCACAGGGGCGGTGGAAATCGCGGTATCTTTTTTCTTGTAGATCTTCAGCTTGCCAATGGCGATGCCATTGAGTACGCTTTTGCCGGTGCCTACCTGCATAGCACGTTCTCCTTCCACTTACAGCCGGGCGTGCAGCGCCCGGCGTTTTGTTAAAAAAAGCCCCCGCAGTTTTCCCGCGAGGGCTCGGCTTTCAAGTCGCGGCTCAGACGTTCTCGCTCAGGAACTTCTGGATTGCCTCTGCGGCTGCTTCTTCATCATCGCCTTCGACCTTGATGGTCACGGTCTCGCCCTGCTTGACGCCCATGCCCATCAGAGCCATCAGCTTGCGCATATCGCAGCTCTTGCCGTCCTTCTCGAGGGTGGCGGTGCTTGCAAAGCCCTTCACGGTCTTGACCAGCAGGCCGGCGGGACGAGCATGGATGCCGCAGGCATCCTTAATAGTGTACTGAAATTCCTTCATAATCATTTTCTCCTTACTACTTGATCCCTCTGCCCGGGCTGCACATTCAGCCCCGGAACATGGCTTTGCCAACGGGAATCGGTATACTATTATTATAAACCCGTACCGTTTTTTTTGCACCGTTTCATATTGCCGATTTTTACAAGAATTTTTTGTTATATTTGAACATACGGATGCTACAAAAATCCGTGTTTTGTCTAATTTTTGTCGAATCGTTTGTAAAAACTAGGCAGTTTGTGCAACTGCCGGACAAGAGCTTAAAAAGGTCGTTTTGCGGCAATGCCGTCCCTATTCCACGGGATACCCTTCTGCGTCCAGCGGCAGCTCGGTGTAGGGCGCTGCCTGCGGGGCGGCTTCGGGCTCTGTCTCCGGTTCGCCGGAGGTCTGCTGTGCGGTGCTGTCGGTCAGCTGCTCGTCGTGCCGCTCGCCCCAGTCGCCGCTGTAATCCTCGCCGGAAGTTTGTTTTGCCAGTTCGTTCTGAGCGTCCTGCAGCCCCAGCACCGTGCCGGAGGGCTTTTCCAGCAGATACGCGCCCACAGCCTTCTTTTTATACACCAGCAGCACCCCGTAGCGGCTGGTCTCGCCGTTGCTTGCCGCCGGGAGCAGCGCCGACCATTTTTCCACAGTTTTGCCCTTGTAGCGGGCAAGATCCATGCCGCTCTGCTGCACCACCCCGTTGAAGGCAGAAAAACTGTCGTCCCACCTGCGGGGGATCTTGACCTTATCCGCCGTGATGGACGCGCCGTCCACCTCCAGCCCGTAGCCGGTGAACCATGTCTGGATGTCCTGTGCGCTCTCGATACGGTTCACCGGGGCAGCCACCGCCACCGTCCGGGTACTGATGAACCGCCCCAGCATGGCGCTGAACACCACCAGCGCGCAGCACGCCGCCCCTGCTCCCAGTTTTTTCAGGCTCGTCTTGCTCAGTGTGACCACAAACATATCCCCATGCCTCCCCGCCATTTGCGCTTGCATACTCTGCCACCAGCTTATGCGGAAAAACAGGACAGTATGATAAAAACACCCCCGGTCAGCGGCGCAAGCCCTGACCGGGGGTGTTTAGTCTCTTTTACCCGATATAGCTGATATTGGCGTCCAGCTCGCCGCTGTAGCCGTTGATGTGGGCTGTTCTGGTGCCCTGCCACATATCGCAGCCGATGGGGCTGGAGGAGACGCCGTAGTGGGCGTTCCAGATGGTGTAGCGGCTGCGCAGGGTGTTGTAATCCACCCGCTTGCGGTACCATGTGGTGGAAGCGTACACGCCGGGCTTGTAGCCCAGCTCCTTCACCCGCTCGCAGAAGGCGATGGCGCATTTGGTGCGGTCCTCAACACCCAGACCGTCGGCGCGGCCGGTGCCGCGCGGGGCGGTGGAGGCCTCGGTGTCATAGAAGATGGGGTAGTCCAGCATCCGGCCGTTCAGCGCCCAGTTGCAGCCATCGGCCTCCTCCTGCGCCTCGGCTTCGTTCACGGCCTGCGTAAAGAAATACACGCCCACCTTCAGCCCCGCATTGCGGGCGTTGGTAAAGTGCTCCTCGAACATGGGATCCTTGACCAGATTTCCCGCAGCGCCGTAGCCCCGGTAGCCGATGCGGATGATGACGAAGCTCACGCCGGACTTTTTGATCTTGTTCCAGTCCAGCCCGGACTGATACTTGGACACGTCGATGCCAAAGGTCACGTTGTCCTGTTTAACGCCGTTGGCATCGAAATAATACAGCTTGCCGTCAATGGAGCGCAGGCCGGTGACTTTTTTGTTGGTGTCCTGCGCATAGTAGTAGGTCTTGCCGTTCTCGGTGCGCCAGCCGGAGTAGGCCGGAGCCGGTTCCTCTTCCTTATCCTTGCTGCCGAACAGCCAGTTGAACAGCCACCGGAAAAAGCCGTTTTCGTCAGTCAGGTCGATGCACTGCGCCTCGGCATCCTCCAGCGCGCCGGAATCCAGCGCCTGCTGGATCTGTTCCGGGGTCAGCAGTACGCTGCCCTCCGGGGTGTGCTGGCTGGTGGTGTCGTTCTGGGCGGTGCCGTCCGCTGCGGGAGCCTGCGGGTCCTGTGCGGCCAGCTCCGGGGTCTCTTCCAGCAGCATGGCAGGGGAGTTCTCCTCTTCCAGCGCGGCGTCCCCGGCGGGCTGTGCCGGTGTTTCCGGCGTTTCCGGTGCTGCAGCAGATTCTTCCGGTCCGGCCGGTTCCGCTTCGGCGGTTTCCGGTTTTTCTGCTTGTTCCGGGACAGACTCGGCCTGCTGCGGCTGCGCGGTGCTTTCCGCTGTCTGCTCCGGGGCAGTCGCCGTGCTCTCCGCTGCCGGGGCAGGGTCAGCCGGAGTAGTCTGCTGCGGTGCTTCGGCGGTGATGTGGGGCACGACCGCGCCCACGGTCAAAGTTTCCGGCCGTGCAGACAGCAGGGTCGCTGCCCCTGCGCCGCCCACAGCCAGAACCAGCGCCATGGTCAGCGCTGCAATGGCTGTCACCGCCTTGCGGCGGGCTGTGCCGGATCGGTCAAATCGTTTTTTCATCTGTCGTCTCTGCCTCCGAATCTCCCGGTGGTGCAGCGCAGCGCTGCCCCGGGTCTTTGCCCCTTGCCCGGGGCGGGCCCGCTTTTATTCCACGCCGCCCATGGGTTCAGGATAAAAAGGACGGCGGATGATAACTTTACGCTTCCTCTAGTATACACCCGCACGCGGGGAGCCGTCAACGGCACAGCGGGCTTCTACACAAATTCTCCACCGGGGCAGTGTGTCGGAAAAAGTTCTAAATGGAATACGTTCCGGCAGGGCAGAACATTGCACAAAGCCGAAATTTCACATTTTTTCCAGCAACCTCTTGCTGTCTTGACAGGTGTATGGTATGATACAGAACATACGTTCGTAACCTTAACGATCTGTTTTGGATAGAAAGGCAAGTTTTATGTCGAAGCTGAAAGAATTTTTGGTGCGGAAGGATATCGTCATCTCTCCGCAGCGTTACCTCATTGACGCACTGGGCGCAATGGCACAGGGGCTGTTCGCCAGTCTGCTCATCGGTACCATCATCAAGACGGTGGGTCAGCAGACCGGTCTTGCACTGCTGGTGGATCTGGGCGGCTACGCTACGGCCATGAGCGGCCCCGCCATGGCCTGCGCCATCGGCTGGGCACTGCACTGCCCGCCGCTGGTGCTGTTCAGCCTGATCACCGTGGGCTACTCGGCCAATGCGCTGGGCGGTGCAGGCGGCCCGCTGGCTGTGCTCATCATTGCCATCGCGGCGGCAGAGCTGGGCAAGGCCGTGAGCAAGGAGACCAAGGTGGATATCCTTGTCACCCCGCTGGTGACCATTTTTGCGGGCGTCGGGCTTTCCATGCTCATCGCCGCCCCCATCGGCGCAGCCGCAAGTCAGGTGGGCACTCTTATTATGTGGGCCACCGAGCAGGCTCCGCTGGTCATGGGCATTCTGGTGTCGGTCATCGTGGGTGTGGCACTGACCCTGCCCATCTCCTCTGCCGCCATCTGCGCCGCACTGGGTCTGACCGGCCTTGCAGGCGGCGCTGCCGTGGCGGGCTGCTGCGCCCAGATGGTGGGCTTTGCCGTGATGAGCTACAAGGAGAACGGTGTGGGCGGCCTTGTCAGTCAGGGTCTGGGCACCAGTATGCTGCAGATGGGCAACATCATCAAGAACCCCCGCATCTGGATCGCCCCCACGCTGGCCAGTGCCATCACCGGCCCGCTGGCTACCTGCCTGTTCCACTTTGAGATGAACGGCGCGGCGGTCTCCTCCGGCATGGGCACTTGTGGTCTGGTGGGTCAGATCGGCGTCTACACCGGCTGGGTCAGCGACATTGCCGCCGGTACCAAGGCTGCCATCACCCCCATGGACTGGGCTGCCATGGCGCTGCTGTGCTTTGTGCTGCCTGCCGTGCTCAGCGTAGTGTTCTGCGAGGTGGAGCGCAAGCTGGGCTGGATCAAAGAGGGCGACTTGAAGCTGAACTAAATAGTTATAGTTAAACCACCGGAGCGTCTGCGGATGCTCCGGTGATTTTGTTTTGCGGGGGACGCCCTCTCAGTCTCGCATACGCTCGACAGCTCCCCCGAGGGGGGGCTTTGCCTGAGGGAGACCCGCAAAACCCCATGAAAAAATACACTCAAATTGCATAAAATACGAATATATTTAAAAATATCTGCATAAAGATACAGATTGAACCAAAAGAAAAGCGAAACAGGCGCTATGTTTGGCAGTTTTTAGCATTGACGGAAAACCCGCGCTGCGTATAATAAAAGCATCAACCGCAAACGAAAGACAGAGGATGCGAAGGGAAAGTACGCATCAGAGAACAAAAGTGTATTTTTATTAAAAGGAGCGCGTTTATCATGAAAAAGGAAAACATCAAAAAAGTCGTGCTGGCTTACTCCGGCGGTCTGGATACCTCCATCATCATTCCCTGGCTGAAGGAAAACTACAACAACTGCGAGGTCGTTGCTGTTTCCGGTGACGTGGGTCAGGGCACCGAGCTGGACGGTCTGGAAGAAAAGGCCAAGGCTACCGGCGCATCCAAGCTGTATGTGCTGGACCTGAAGAAGGACTTTGTGGAGAACTACATCTTCCCCACCCTGAAGTTCGGCGCAAAGTACGAGGACTACCTGCTGGGCACCAGCTTTGCACGTCCGTGCATCGCCAAGGCACTGGCTGATATCGCCATCAAGGAGGGCGCAGATGCCATCTGCCACGGCTGCACCGGCAAGGGCAACGATCAGGTGCGTTTTGAGCTGACCCTCAAGGCACTGTGCCCGGATATGGCCATCATCGCTCCGTGGCGTGAGTGGGACATCGAGAGCCGTGACGAGGAGATCGACTACGCCGAGGCGCACAACATCCCCCTGAAGATCAACCGTGAGACCAACTACTCCAAGGACAAGAACCTGTGGCATCTGAGCCACGAGGGTCTGGATCTGGAGAACCCCGCCAACGAGCCCCAGTACAATAAGCCCGGCTTTCTGGAGCTGGGTGTCAGCCCCGAGCAGGCACCCGATGTTCCCACCTATGTGACCATCCACTTTGAAAAGGGCGTTCCCACCGCCGTGGACGGCAAGGAGATGGGCGCTGTGGAGCTGGTGGAGTACCTGAATAAGCTGGGCGGCGCAAACGGCATTGGTCTGCTGGACATCGTGGAGAACCGTCTGGTGGGCATGAAGAGCCGCGGCGTGTACGAGACTCCCGGCGGCGCCATCCTGTACAAGGCCATCGACGTGCTGGAGACCATTACGCTGGACAAGGAAAGCTCTCACTTCAAGGCACAGCTGGCACAGAAGTACGCAGACATCGTGTACAACGGCCAGTGGTTCACCCCGCTGCGCGAGGCACTGGATGCCTTTGCCGACAGCCTTGAGAAGACTGTGACCGGTGATGTGAAGCTGAAGCTCTACAAGGGCAACATGATCAACGCCGGTGTGACCTCTCCGTTCACCCTGTACGATGAGCAGACCGCTTCCTTCGGCGTCGATAAGGATTACGACCAGTCCGATGCCACCGGCTTCATCAACCTGTTCGGCCTGTCCATTAAGGAGCGCGCAAAGCTGTCCAAGAACTGGCCGGAGGTCAAGTAATCGCAACATTTTCGACTGCGTGTGTTTTCACACTTTCACACGCGGGTTCTCACACCGGCATCGTTGCCGGCGGCACCGCCGCAGGAGCGTTTTCCCCTGCGGCGGCTTTGCCGTTTTTATAAGGAGTTTATATTATGGCAGAACAACTCTGGAAAGGTCGGTTTTCCAAGGCGGTGGACAGCCGCGTCAACGACTTCAACTCCTCCATCCGCTTCGACCAGCGGATGATCGCGCAGGATATGCGCGGCAGCGGCGTCCATGCCGCCATGCTGGCACGGCAGGGCATCATCTCGGAGCAGGACTGTGCGGATATCCTCAGCGGGCTGGCTTCCATCGCGGACGACCTGTCCAGCGGTGCGCTGACCATTGATCCCGCCGCCGAGGACGTGCACACCTTTGTGGAGCAGACCCTGACCGCCCGTATCGGGGATGCGGGCAAGCGGCTGCACACCGGCCGCAGCCGCAACGATCAGGTGGCGCTGGATATCCGCCTGACTTTGCGGGATTACAGCAAGACTTTGCAGGCTTACATCGTGGAGTTGGTGCGGGTGCTGTGCAAAAAGGCGGCGGAGAACACCGCCTCCGTCATGCCCGGCTACACCCACCTGCAGCGCGCCCAGCCCATCACCTTCGGCCACGCGCTGATGGCCTATGCTTCCATGCTGCTGCGCGACCTTGACCGCTTTGCGGACGCCACCGCCCGCATGGACAGCCAGTGTCCGCTGGGCTCGGGTGCACTGGCAGGCACCACCTACCCGCTGGACCGGGATTTCACCGCCGAAAAGCTGGGCTTCGCCGCCCCCTGCGCCAACAGTCTGGACGGCGTGTCCGACCGTGATTTCTGCATCGAGCTGGCAAGCGCCATCTCCATCTGCATGATGCACCTGTCCCGTCTTTCGGAGGAGATCATCCTGTGGTGCAGCTGGGAGTTCAAGTTCATTGAGCTGGACGATGCCTTTACCACCGGCTCGTCCATTATGCCCCAGAAGAAGAACCCCGACGTGACCGAGCTCATCCGCGGCAAGACCGGCCGGGTGTACGGCGACCTGAACACCCTGCTGGTGATGATGAAGGGCCTGCCGCTGGCCTACAACAAGGATATGCAGGAGGACAAGGAAGCCATCTTTGACGCGGTGGATACCTTGGAACTCTGCCTCAAGACCATCACCCCCATGCTGGACACCATGAAAACTCTGCCTGCCAATATGCGCCGCGCCGCCGCAAAGGGTTTTATCAACGCCACCGACTGCGCCGACTACCTGACCAAGAAGGGGATGCCCTTCCGGGATGCCTACAAGCTGACCGGCTGCATGGTGTCGGACTGCATTGCCGCCGACAAAACGCTGGAGGAGCTGACCCTGACCCAGTTCCAGACCTACAGCCCGCTGTTCGGGGCCGATATCTATGATGCCATCGACCTTGTGCACTGCTGCGAGGGACGCACCAGCTACGGCGGGCCCAGCGCCGCCAGTGTCCAGCGCCAGATCGCACTGGCAACGGCGCGGCTGGACGCGTGGGAGGAGGAAAACGCATGAAGGTAAAGGTATTTATTGATGGCTCTTCCGGCACCACCGGCCTGCGCATCGCCGACCGTCTGGCCGAGCGCCCGGAGATCGAGCTGCTGTCCATCTCTGCCGAAGGGCGCAAGGACGTGCACGAGCGGGCAAAGGTCATCAATTCTGCCGACCTTGCCTTCCTCTGCCTGCCGGATGCGGCTTCTAAAGAAGTCATGCCCCTGCTGCGCCCGGATGTGAAGGTGCTGGACACCTCCACCGCCTTCCGCACCGATGCCGCATGGGACTACGGCTTCCCGGAGCTGAAGGGACAGAAGGAAAAAATTCAGAACTCTTACCGCGTGGCAGTGCCCGGCTGCTATGCCAGCGGCTTTATCAGCATCGCCCGCCCGCTGGTGGAGCTGGGGCTGGTGCCGCAAAGCTACCCCTTCAGCTGCACCGGCATCTCCGGCTACTCCGGCGGCGGCAAAAAGATGATCGCGGACTACGAAAGCCCCGACCGCCCGGCGCACAGCAAGCTGGATGCGCCCAAGAGCTACGGCCTGAGCCTTGGCCACAAGCACCTGCCGGAGATGCAGAAGATCAGCGGCCTTGCGCACACGCCGATGTTCGTGCCGGTGGTGTGCGACTACTACTGCGGGATGCAGGTGCTGGTGCCGCTGGATCTTACCCTTGCGGGCACTACCGCCGAGGCCGTGGCTGCCGCCCTTGCGGACTACTACAAGGACGCCGCCACCGTGAAGGTGCACGGCCTGAACGAACCGCTGCCGGAAAACGGCCTGTACTCCAATGCCATGGCGGGCACCGACCGCATGGAACTGTACCTGACCGTGAACGCCGCCGGAGACCAGATGATGCTGGTCTCGCTGTTTGATAATCTGGGCAAAGGCTCCTCCGGTGCCGCTGTCCAGTGCATGAACCTGATGCTGGGTCTGGAAGAGACGAAGGGCTTGGAATAACAATACACCCTCATCCGTCATTGCTGGCGCAATGACACCTTCCCCCGGCCGGGGGAAGCTGTCACCGAAGGTGACTGATGAGGGCGTATGCTGAACGATGGGGGAAGTAAAATGCAGTATAAGGAAGTTGCGGGCGGCATCTGCGCGCCCAAGGGCTTTGCCGCCGCCGGTGTCCATTGCGGCATCCGGGCAAATCACAGCGAAAAATACGATCTGGCGCTCATCAAGGCCGAGGTGCGCTGCGCTGCTGCGGGCGTGTACACCACCAACAAGGTCTGCGGTGCGCCCATCAAGGTGGACCGCGCCCATCTGGCCGATGGCTATGCACAGGCCATTGTGGTAAACAGCGGCAACGCCAACACCTGCGCCGCCAACGGCGTGGCGCTGGCAGAGGAGTGCTGTGCACTGGTAGGCAAGGCGCTGAACATGGACGAAAAGGACGTTCTGCCCGCCTCCACCGGCGTCATCGGTCAGCCCATGGTCATCGACCCCTTTGCCCGGGGAATCCCGGCGGCGGCGGAAAAGCTGGCTGCCACCGCGCAGGGCAGCACGGACGCTGCCACCGCCATCATGACCACCGACACCCATAAAAAGGAGTACGCCATCCAGTTCGAGCTGGGCGGCAAGGTGTGCACCGTGGGTGCCATCGGCAAGGGCAGCGGCATGATCGCCCCCAATATGGCTACCATGCTGGCATTCTACACCACGGACGCCGCCGTCTCGCCCGCGCTGCTGGAAAAGGCGCTCAAGACGGTAGTGCCCGGCACCTATAACCAGATGAGCGTGGATCTGGACACCTCCACCAACGATACCCTTATTATTATGGCGTCCGGTCTGGCGGGCAACCCGGAGATCTGCGAGGAAAACGCTGATTACGCCGCTTTTGTGGCAGCGCTGACCGCCATTGCAGAGCACATGTGCGCCGAGCACGCCGGAGACGGCGAGGGCGCTACCCACCTGATCACCTGCGAAGTGACCCACGCGCCCGACCTGAAGACCGCCCGCGCCGTCAGCCGCAGCGTGGTCTGCTCCAACCTGTTTAAGGCGGCGGTCTTTGGCCGCGATGCCAACTGGGGACGCATCCTGTGCGCCATCGGCTACACCCCAGGCGATTTCTCCATTGATAAGGTCTGCGTCTGGCTCTCCAGCAAGGCGGGCGAGGTGTATGTGTGCGAGAACGCAGCCTACCATCCGTACAGCGAGGATGAAGCCGCCAAGGTGCTGGCAGAGCACGATATTCTGGTCAAGGTGGATATGGGCACCGGCGAGGCAAGCGCCAAGGCATGGGGCTGTGACCTGACCTACGACTATGTGAAGATCAACGGCGATTACAGAACCTGACAGGAGCGCGGAACAGATGAAAAACGAAGAAATGGCGCGGCTTTTTTCGGAGGCCACCCCTTATATCCAGAAATACCATGGCAGGACCATGGTCATCAAATACGGCGGCAACGCCATGATCAACGAGACGCTGAAAAACGCCGTGATGAACGACCTTGTCACCCTGACGCTGCTGGGCGTGCGGGTAGTGCTGGTGCACGGCGGCGGCCCCGCCATCAACGAGATGCTCAAGAAGGTGGGCGTGGAAAGCCACTTTGCAAACGGTCTGCGGGTGACGGACGATGCCACCATGGAGATCGTGCAGCAGGTGCTGGCCGGTAAGGTAAACAAGGACCTTGTGGCAAAGCTGCGCGGGCGCGGCGTGGGTCTGTGCGGCATGGACGGACAGATGCTCCGCTGCACCGAGCTGGACCCGCAGCTGGGTCATGTGGGCGAGATCGTCCATGTGGATGCGACCCTGATCGAAAGCCTGCTGGACGGCGGCTTTATCCCGGTGATCGCCACCGTGGGCATGGACGACCTTGGGCAGGCGTACAACGTCAACGCGGATACTGCCGCGGCGCAGATCGCCATTGCCCTCAAGGCGGAAAAGCTGGTGTCCATGACCGATATCGCAGGTCTGCTGCGGGATAAGGAGGACGAGACCACCCTTATCCCCGAGGTGGAGGTGACCGAGATCGAGGGCTACAAGTCCGCCGGGATCATTGCGGGCGGCATGATCCCCAAGATCGGCGGCATGGCGGACGCCATCTATCAGGGCGTGCACGAGGCTGTTATCATTGATGGCCGCGTGCCGCACTCCATCCTGCTGGAACTGTTCTCTGACCGCGGCTCCGGTACCCGCTTTTACCGCCGCAGCCACCGCGAATAAAAAGATTGCGCAAGCGAAAAAGCAGTATTATAATAGAAAAAACGCTCCCTCCGATGGAGCGGCGCATGCGCGGAACTTCTATTCACAGGAGGTACACCTATGGATTCTGAAAAAGTCATCAAGCGGGACAACGAGTACGTCCTGCACACCTATAACCGCAATCCCATCGTGCTGGAAAAGGGGCACGGGCTGTACGCCGAGGGCCCTGAGGGACAGAAGTATCTGGACTTCACCAGCGGCATCGGGGTGAACAGCCTTGGCTACTGCGACCTTGCATGGGCAGAAGCCGTGTCCCAGCAGGCACACAAATTGCAGCACACCTCTAACCTGTACTACACTGCGCCCTGCGGCAAGCTGGCGAAAAAGCTGTGCAAGCGCACCGGCATGAGTAAGGTTTTCTTCGGCAATTCCGGTGCCGAAGCCAACGAGGGTGCCATCAAGGCCGCCCGCAAGTACAGCGTAGACCATTACGGCAAGGACCGCTACAACGTCATCACGCTGGTCAATAGCTTCCACGGCCGCACCCTTGCCACCCTGACCGCCACCGGGCAGGAGGTGTTCCACAACTACTTCGGCCCCTTCAACGAGGGCTTCCAGTACGTCCCGGCGGGCGATATCGAAGCGCTGCGGGAGCTGGTGGACCGTCACACCTGCGCCGTGATGATGGAACTGATTCAGGGCGAGGGCGGCGTGATGGCGCTGGACCCGGACTATGTACAGGCCGTGCGCGCTTTGTGCGACGAAAAAGACCTTGTGCTCATCGTGGACGAAGTGCAGACCGGCGTGGGCCGCACCGGCACCTTCCTGTGCTGTGAGCACTATAACCTCAAGCCGGACATCGTCACCCTTGCCAAGGGGCTGGGCGGCGGCTTGCCCATCGGCGCGGTGCTGATGAATGAAAAGGTAGCCGAGGGCATGGGCCCCGGCACCCACGGCTCCACCTTTGGCGGCAACCCGGTGGTCTGCGCCGGTGCCAACGTGGTGGTGGACCGTCTGGACCAGAGCTTCCTTGCACAGGTCAGCGAGCGCGCCGTACAGCTGCGCACCGGTCTGGCAAAGCTGCCCCACGTCAAGAACATTTCCGGCATCGGCTTGATGGTGGGCATCGAATTCTTTGATGTGCAGGCTGCGGATGTGCTGGCTGCCTGCCGTGAAAAGGGTCTGCTGGTGCTTACCGCAAAGACCCGGCTGCGTCTGCTGCCGCCGCTGACCGTCTCCGAGCACGAAGTAGACATGGCGCTGGAGGTGCTGGCCGAGGTGCTGGGCACGATGGAGCCGACGGCTCCGAAGGAGCAGGCATGAAAAATCTGCTGAAAATGAGCGACCTTTCCCCCGCCGAGCTGACCCACATTCTGGATGTGGCAGACCAGCTGAAGGCGGACTGCAAGGCGGGCCGCACCGCCCCGCTGCTGGCGGGCAAAAGCGTGGCGCTGCTGTTCTCTAAGGCGTCCACCCGCACCCGCACCAGCTTTGAGGTGGGCGTGTACCAGATGGGCGGCCTTGGCAACTACATGAACACCGCCGAGCTGCAGGCCGGACGCGGCGAGCCCCTGCGGGACACCGCCCGGGTGCTGGGGCGCTACTACGACTGCGCCGTCTGGCGCACCTACCGCCAGCGGGACTTGGAGGAACTGGCCGAGCTTTCCGGCATTCCGGTGATCAACGGCCTGACCGACTACGCCCACCCCTGTCAGGTGCTGGCTGACCTGATGACCATTCGGGAGCGCCGGGGCACGCTGGCAGGGCTGAAGCTCTGCTTTGTGGGCGACGGCAGCAACATGGCAAACAGTCTGATCGTGGGCGGCCTTTTGGCGGGGATGCAGGTATCCTGCGTCTGTCCTCCGGGCTACCGACCGGCAGCGGATGTGCTGATGTTTGCCCACAAATACGGCAATGCCTTCCACCTGACCACCGACCCCGCCGAGGGCCTGCGGGATGCGGACATCGTAGCTACCGCCGCATGGAACACCACCGCCCCCGGCACCGCCGAGAGCGAGCAGCGTCTGCGGGATTTTGTGGGCTTCCAGCTCACCGGCCGTCTGCTGGAAAACGCAAAGCCCAACGCGCTGGTGCTGCACTGTCTGCCCGCCCACCGGGGCGAGGAGATCTCCACCGCCCTGTTCGAGCAGCACGCGGACGAGATCTTTGACGAAGCGGAGAACCGTCTGCACGTCCAGAAAGCCGTGCTGGCGGTGCTGTTGGCGGGCAAGTAAAACGCTTTTGAATGCCCGCCGCTATCGGGTTGCGGCACCCAGCATCCGCATCGTGCCTTGGGCGGCACTCGCGTCTTGCTGGCCGCTGCCCCAACAACTCCTCCC
>ENA-OZGF01000480-OZGF01000480.1-human-gut-metagenome-genome-assembly--contig:-NODE-480-length-17451-cov-6.951828_pt1 | contig 17451 bp, 14 predicted proteins | sample MGYA00245116_ERZ653657 | MGnify/ENA primary metagenome ERZ653657 (study PRJEB26926, sample SAMN06165034) | human gut metagenome | biome: ENVO:00009003; feature: ENVO:2100002; material: ENVO:00002003...
ACGAGATTTCTGCCTGTCTCGTGGGCTCGGAGATGTGTATAAGAGACAGGCTTTTGAGGATGTTGATTTTTGGGACGAGCTTTGCAAGATATTTGACTGGGCTGAAACAAATGTTTATTCCACAATCAATTTATGTTGGGGAGCCTTTGCAGCGCTCTATTATAAATACAACATAAATCCCGTTGATCTGCCGCAAAAGCTTTTTGGGGTATATCCTCACTACAGCCTTGATGTTACTCATCCGCTGATGCGTGGGCTTGATGATGTTTTCTTTGTTCCTCAATCGCGCGAATGGTCACTCAACACAAGTGACATTGCCAAAATAAAGGATTTACAAATCATATCATACAGTGATGAAGCCGGAATTCACATTATTTCAGACATGGAATGCCGCAACTTTTATGTTACGGGGCACAGCGAATATGACAGAGATACGCTTGCCAAGGAATATTTCAGAGATTTAGATAAAGGCTTACCGATACAAAAGCCTGCCAACTATTTTCCCAACGATGATATTAAACTTGTGCCTAAAATGAATTGGAAGAGCGCAGGAAACTTAATTTTTTCCAACTGGCTGAACTACTTTGTTTACCAAAAAACGCCGTATGATTTAAGCACATTGTAATTTTTTAATAAAAAGCACAACTAATTGAGCCGTTCTCGCAGCTTTCGGAGAACGGCTTTTTCTTTTCTTGAAATTTGCACCTGAGAAACGCCAAGCGCTTGTGCCGTTGCCGTTTGTGTTTGCCCTCTATAATATCTGTAGTCAATTATTGCTTTTTCTTTTTCGTCAAGAGTTTGCAACACTTGGGAAAGCGACAGATGATCAAAAAGCCTGTCATCTTCATCAACCGGCAAATCAAATTCCGAATTTCCGTCTTCACCGAAAGAACTGAGCGAAATCATCGGGTTTATAACATTCAAAATCTCTGCTGTTTCATTCACATCGCATCCGAGCAATTCCGATAGCTCGCCAACCGTAGGTTCCCGCATCTTTTGCCTGATGAATTTTTCTTTCAGCGATTGAGCACGCATTGATTTTTCTTTTAGCGAACGGCTGACTTTTATTGCGCCGCCATCTCTGCACAGGCGTTTTATCTCGCCCATTATGACAGGAACGGCATAGGTTGAAAATTTATATCCCTTTGAGAAATCGAAATTATCAACGGCTTTAATCAAGCCGACGCAGCCGTTTTGCACAAGATCTTCATAATCAACACCCCTGCCCACAAACCTTTTTGCTATTGAATAAACAAGGCCGAGATTATTTTCTATCATCAAATCCCTTTCGGATTTTACCATTTTGATTTACCCTCTATTTTTTTCACGAGAACGACACTTGTGCCTTTACCGAGCGAAGAACGCACGCTTATTTTGTCGCAAAAGCTTTCCATAACCGTAAAGCCGAGCCCGGCACGCTCTCCCTCTCCCGTTGTAAACAACGGAGTCATTGCCTGCGAAACATCATCTATACCGCAACCCTTATCACGGATTGTTATTTTAACCGTGTTTCCCGTTATTTTTCCGTTTATGTAAATTTTGCCATATTTATCTTTATATCCGTGAACAATACAATTCGTTACAGCTTCGGAAACGGCCGTTTTTAAATCCGCCAATTCCTCAAGAGTGGGATCAAGCGGAGTGATAAACGCCGAAACAACAACACGGGCAAAGCCCTCATTTACACTTTTACTGTTAACTGTGAGCCTGAATTCATTTTCCATATTTATACCTCTTTTTTACTGCTTTTATTTTCGTTTATAACCGCTATTCTGCCAAGACCGGCAAGTTCCATAATCTTTTTTGTTTGCGGTGTTACATTTCTGATTTCAACCGAGCCGTGATGATTTTGCATAAGGCGATAACGCCCCATAACAAGACCTATGCCGCTTGAATCCATAAAAGAAACATTTTTAAAATCTAAAATAAGATGATTTGGCTTTAAACAACTTATTGACGAATCAATTTTATCGCGAATTGTTGCCGCCGTGTGATGATCAAGCTCGCCTATAAGATAAGCGATCATCAAATTTCCGCTTGATTCAACAGTTACATTCATAAAATCAACCTCTGTAAAAAAAATAAAATATCCGCTTCAGTAAATATACCAAAGCGGATACAAATAATTTATCGAATTGTGAAATCACCGCAAATATTTTCTTATATCCCTTGCAAGATAAAAAGAGCCGCAAACAAGCAGAAATTTGCAATTCTGCCTTGCAAGCAACAAAGCCTTTTGCGGATTTGAAACAGCCGTAACATCGTTGCAATACTTTTTTGCCGCTTTTGCAAGCTCATCGGCAGAAAGCGCTCGTGGATTAGACGGTGTTGTTGTAATAATTTTTTTGCAATGAGGGGCAATGATTTTTAGATAGGCATCAAAATCTTTATCCGCCATCATCCCCATAACGGCGGTTATTTCACCCTGCGGAAGTGCTTTTTCAAGAGCAAAGGCGCCGTTTTCATTATGAGCACCGTCTATCATCACATCAGAAGAAACTTTTTCCGTTCGGGCAGGCAGTTGAGGAAAATCAACTGTGGCAGTTACATTTAAGCAATTTAGCACTGCCTCTGCCGTTTTTAAATTATTGAGCCTGAAATCGCCGTAATCGGAAATTTTCACAAGCTTGCTGCCTGTTTCACGACAACGCTTTTCAAAAACGGATTCACACCCTGAATTATGATAAAGCACGCAAATTGAGTTTTTCTTTATAATTCCGGCTTTTTGCGATGCAATCTCATTAAGCGTTGTGCCAAGGAAATTCATATGGTCCATAGCAACAGATGTGATAACGGCAATTTCCGGATGCGAAAACGCATTGGTGGAATCCTCCAATCCGCCCATTCCACATTCCACAACAGCATAATCAACTGCTTCATCGGCAAAATATTTATACATAATTCCCGTAAGCAGTTCAAATTCCGTTGCATCGGAATCTTTATATTGCGAAACATATTTTGCAAAATCAATTTTTGAAATCATTTTGCCGTTAATTTTGATTTGCTCACGATATTCAATAACCCAAGGCGATGTGAAAAGCCCGGTTTTAAATCCGGCCTTTTGAAGAGCCGAAGCAATCATTGAAGCAACCGAGCCTTTTCCGTTTGTGCCGGCAACATGAATGATTTTCAGATTTTCTTGGGGATTACCCATTTTGCACAGCAATTTTTCTATGCGTGAAAGCCCCGGCATGATGCCGAGGCTTTGCTTATTTATTATGAAATTTTCTGCAGAAACAAAATCCATAATTCAATTATTCACCAAGAGTTTCAATAGATTTTTTAATACTTTCGATTTTTTCGGAAAGCTTTGCCGCATCCTCTTTGTTTTGGGCTACAACCTTTTCGGGAGCTTTATTCACAAAGCCGGGATTTGAAAGCTTTTTATTTATAAAATCAAGCTTATCCTGAGCAGCGGCAAGTTCTTTTTCAAGGCGCTTTCTTTCTGCTTCAAAATCAACAAGATCACCGAGCGGAATATATATTTTTGCATCTGCGGTGATAACGGTTACAACATTACCCAGATCATCAAACCCGGAAGCAACACTTACATTGCTTGCAGAAGCAAGACGCTTAATAAATTCAACGCCCTTGCCGAAGGTTTCTTCATTTGCAGTTTCAACATAAACAGCTGCTTTTTTGCTTGGCGGAATATTCATTTCCGAGCGGCGGTTGCGTATGCCTCTTACAACTTCCATGATTTTTTCCATTTCGGCTTCGTCGGCGGCAAAGTTAAGTGCCTCATCATATTCAACCCATTTAGAAATCATTATGGATTCAGAATCGTGCGGAATTGCCTGATATATTTCTTCGGTGATAAACGGCATAAACGGATGAAGCAATTTCAATATATCGGTAAGAACATAAACGAGAACTGCCTTTGCGGTTTCAGCACCCTCGCCGCTTTGAAGGCGAATCTTTGCAATTTCAATATACCAATCGCAGAAAACATCCCAAATAAAATCATAAAGCTTTTGAATTGCGATTCCAAGCTCATATTTTTCAAGATTTGCCGTAACATCCTTTGCAAGAGTATTTGCTTTAGAGATAATCCACTTATCCTCAATGGCAAGCTCCGACGGCAAGCCCGGATACTCATAGTCATCTCCGAGATACATAAGCACGAATCTTGCAGCATTCCAAAGCTTATTTGCAAAGTTTCGTGATGCTTTAACCTTATCATCCGAAAAGCGCATATCATTTCCGGGTGAATTACCCGTTGCAAGAGTAAATCTGAGCGCATCTGCACCATATTGATCTATAACCTCAAGCGGATCAATACCGTTTCCGAGCGACTTGCTCATTTTTCTGCCCTGAGCATCACGCACCAAGCCATGAATCAAAACAGTATCAAACGGTGCCTTATCTGTGTAAGCAAGACCGGAAAAAATCATACGGCTAACCCAAAATCCGATAATATCATAGCCCGTAACGAGTGTGTTTGTGGGATAATAATGCTTAAGATCCTCTGTTTCATCCGGCCAGCCAAGTGTGCTGAACGGCCAAAGAGCTGATGAAAACCAAGTATCAAGCGTATCGGGATCTTGATGAATATTTTTGCTGCCGCATTTTGAGCAAGTGCAAACATCTTGCTTTGAAACAGTGGTTGCACCGCAATCATCGCAATACCAAGCAGGAATTCTGTGGCCCCACCAAAGCTGGCGGGAAATGCACCAATCACGGGAGCCGTGCATCCAGTTCATATAATTCTTTTTGAAGCGCTCAGGCACAAATTTAATATCGCCTTTTTCAACAGCATCTATTGCAGGGCCGACAAGCGGCTCCATTTTAACAAACCATTGCTTTGAAACCATAGGCTCAATATTTGTGTGGCAGCGATAGCAGGTGCCGACATCATGCTTTATAGGTTCTATTTCTTTAATATATCCGCCTGCTTCAAGATCTTCAAGAATTGCTTTGCGAGCCTCAAGCGTTGTCATTCCGGCATACTTACCGCAATCAAGCACCTCAGGCTCATTTTGTGTTGCTTTGCCGCTTCTGATAATTTCATCCGCTGCCTCTTTATCTGCCTTACCGGTCAAACGGCCATCGTAAGTGAAAGTGCGGATTATCGGAAGATTATGTCTGAGGCCCACTTCAAAATCGTTTGGATCATGTGCAGGTGTAATTTTAACAACACCGGTGCCTTTAGTCATATCGGCATGCTCATCACAAACAATGGGAATTTCCTTATTGAGCAGCGGCAAAATAACATGACATCCGTGAAGATGCGCATAACGAGGATCGTCGCCGTTTATTGCAACGGCAGTATCGCCGAGCATTGTTTCCGGCCTTGTTGTGGCAAGTTCAAGCTTTTCGCCCGTTTCTTTAACTGTGTAAAGAAGATGCCAAAAGTTTGAATCACGCTCCTCATATTCAACCTCCGCATCGGAAATTGATGTGTTGCAATGCGGGCACCAGTTTACCATTCTGTTGCCCCTGTAAATCAAATCTTTTTCATATAAGCCTACGAAAACTTCCTTAACAGCCTTACTGCAGCCATCATCCATAGTGAAGCGCTCACGATCCCAATCGCATGAGGAGCCCATTTTCTTTAACTGCTCTATAATTCTGCCGCCGTATTGCTCTTTCCATTTCCAAGCACGCTCAAGGAATTTGTCTCTGCCGAGATCATCCTTAGTGAGCCCTTCCTTGCGCATTGCTTCAACGATTTTTGCCTCTGTTGCAATTGAAGCGTGATCCGTGCCCGGAAGCCATAAAGTGTCGTACCCCGCCATACGATGATATCTGATGAGAATATCCTGAAGAGTATTATCAAGAGCGTGCCCCATATGAAGCTGGCCCGTGATATTTGGGGGAGGAATAACTATTGTGTAAGTTTTTTTGCCTGGCTCACGCTTTGCGTGGAAGTATTTTTTATCACACCAAAATTTATAAGTGCGATCTTCAACCTCTGCGGGGTCATATTGCTTTGCAAGATCCTTTGCCATATTTTCAACTCCTATAAATAAAAAAAGCTTTCACCTCATAATGAGACGAAAGCTGAAATTCCGCGGTACCACTCAAATTGCATTATAAAAATGCCGCTTAAACCCATAACGCAGGCGTGCGTGCACGGTTACTGAACTCACCGCACCGGCTCCAAAGCTACCTTCTTTTTCATTGCCGCAGCCTTGCACCGACCGACTGCTCTCTGAATGCAAGCGGAAAAATACTCCTCTTTTTCAAAGCCTTTAAATATCGGTTTAATATTAACAGATTGCAACATAATTGTCAACCCACGGGAAATCATTTTACAATTTCCAAAAGAAAAAAAAGCTGTTTTTCCGCTGCAAAGCAAGTCTGAATTTTGCAAAAAGAAAAGCCTTATTATTTACCGATAAGATTTATCAGAAGCTTGAATTTTTATGGCCTCTAAAAACAAAAGGCAGAGCAAATGCTCTGCCTTTTTACTGATTAGCCGTTTACGGGCTCACCGGTATATTCGTCCTCAAGGCCGATATTTTCGCCGTTGCCTCCGATACCGCCGCCTGTTTCCTGCGATGTTGTGATTACATCGGCCATCGTAAACTTTTCTATCTCCGCAAGAGGAGATTCATATTTTCTTTTCATTTTTTCTCCTCCCCTTACTTTTCATTACTTACGATATTTCCGTAATCTATTACCTGCACGGTTGTTCCGTTTACCGTTGCCTCATATTTTACATATGCTCTTGTGTAAAGCTTTTTACTTCCATATGTTATTCCGAGCCAATACTGCGAGCTTTCGGCATTCGGATTCTTTGCCGCAACGCTGCGTACTCCCGAATTACCCAATTTGAAACTTTCTTCGCTTGGTGCGGTTTCGCTTACATAATACATTGTGCCGGCTTCAATTATCTTTGTGCCGTTACTGAATGTTGAATATGTTGTTAGCTTTGTTCCGTTATCATCTTTTACGGACCATACAAACGGCTTTTGCTCTTTTACCTTTTCGGCTGTTGCCGCATCGAGGCTTTCGCCGTTTACCGTGTAGCCGTTTCCGCTTGGCATTACGGAATAGAGATTTACATCTCCGCAGCCATAGAATGTGTATTCACCGGCTCCGTAGTTTACCACATAATATGCATTACCGATTTTTGCAGCTATTGCAACTGCGCCGTCTGCCGGCTTAACAACAACCTTTGAATCGTAATAGATATTCTTTGTGTTTTTAGCCTGAACAGCTGTTCCGTCCAGTGTTACATTATATGTTTTCTCTGTTGAAACCTTATATACGGGTTTGATTGTTCGGATTTCAGACACCGACATTGTTGCACCTGAAGCAACATCCTTGCCGTTTACCTGCCATTTAACAAACGCATAGCTGCCGATTTCCTGAGCCTGATAAGATGCTGAGCCGGAGGTGAACTGATTTCCGTTAAACACAACGGTTGCATTTGAATCAAGATAATATGCCTGTGCGGACTTACCGTAAATATCCTGAACCTGCACTGCCTTTTTATCTGCAAGAGAAGCATTATCGGTTTTATACACCTTAATATCGGTATTTGACTGAATTCTTACCGTAAAGCTATCTGTTGCCGGGAATTCCTTACCGTTTACAACTATCTTGGTAACAGTTGAATCAAGATTCGGAACATCAAAATTATCGCCGAAATACTTTGTTATGGTGCTCGGAGTTCCGGCCACATCATTTGTATATTCGGTTACGGTTACGGTGTAAGAATTTCTCTTTGCGCCGGTTATATCACCGAGTGCAGAATTAAGTTCTGTTTTAACAGCGCCGACATAATTATCAAGTTCTGTTTGAGTTGCATTCTTCCAGACAGTGCCGTTTACATTTACATATGCCGTTGAGGCGGTGCCGTCTATTGAAGTGCTTTCCGTTACTCCGTTTGCTACGCCGTTATTAAAGGTTATGCTTGAGGCGTTTGTGCCGTACTGACCGATTAAGCCATATACGGAGCTATCACTCTTGATATAGCTTTCAGTGAACGCATTCATATCCTGCTGCTTTACGGCTTCCACAGTGGCATTATATGCCTCATAGTTTGCAACAGGGCTAAGTGCATTATATGCCGAAATTGCTTGCGGCATTGTTACGGTTTCGGTTTCCGAAGATTTAACAGTGTTATAAGGATCTATTACCGAATATGTATTATAATCGGCAACAAAAGCATTCCAGCTTGAATAAGTCCAGTTCTGTGAATCAACCGAATTGCCGTTTGCAAAGTTTGCCTTGGCATTTTTGAAAGCTGCAAGATAAGCTGCAATATCGGCTCTGTCGGCAAGACCTAATTTAGCTTTGGAAAGATTATCTACACCAGTCTTTAGTTTGTTTGCTAAATTTTCAACAAGGGTTTTATTAGCTGTATTTGCAGTTGATGTATCACTATCTGTTGATAATACACCATTATCACCATTTTGCAACCCAAATGTATATTTTTGGCTTGTAAGCGCATCAATATATCCTAAAAAGCTCGAAACAGAAGATTCGGTGTAATTACCAATATTCGTCAAACTTCCCATCGCATCTGCAAGTGCATTTTTGACAGCAGCATAATTTATAATGTATATCTGTTGGCAAGTAACTTTATTCTGTGCTTGGGCACCATTATAATAAGTTCTAGAGCCAAACTCTTTATTAGAAGTTACATAATAGTTGTCACCAAAACTACTGCTATCTCCAGTATAAACCATGTAGTTTGAACCGTAATACCACTTGTTTGTATTACCCTTTGGCATACTTATAGAATGGCTGTTATCAGACTTATCTATCGAATATACATCGCCATATTGCGTAGAGGTGTAAAAGTTATTAGCAGAGCCACCATTAGCAAAATGCCAATACGCTGTATCACTGCCATCGCCTAGAGTAAAATCGCCACCGTCCGTGCCTGGATTTTTGAACAGACAAATAAGATATATTGTGCTTGCGGCGAACCAACCTGAACCGGTATGAATAGCTTTCGCATTAATAGGAGCAGTAGGTTTATTATTGTCATCGCCATCATAAAGCCATACAAACGATCTGGTTGTAAAACCGGTTGCAGCACTATGTGTATTGCCGCCATCCAAATAAACTGTAAGGTCTGGCTGTGACAGCATATCATTATAATATGATGTAGGAATTGTATCACTGCCTAATTTCCACTCGGAAATCAAATCCGAAAGTGTTTCGGGGCCTGTGTACTTATTACTTTCCGCAAAAGTTGTTTCCGTTGCGGGCGCAAGCTTATCCGCAAGTGCTTTGTTGGCATCTGAGGTATCATAGCCATCGTTATACTTTACGGCTGCCATATAATAGGTATATGACTCTGCCATATTTTTATAAACCGTTTTGGATGCGGCTGCCTCGCTCATTTTTTGCTTATATGCGGCAATTGCTGATGAATAATTTACTTCTTCATCTGCAGCAACTGCTGCAAGCGGAACGCAAGATGAGATCATCAACACTGCCATGGCAGCTGCCAAAACCTTTTTAAGAAAAGATTTTTTCATTTAACATCCTCCTATATTGCGGCAAACCATGCATTTTGCAAAAAACGCACCACGCCCATTTAATATTATTCACATGAATTATATATTATGCGATATGTCAAGCAAATATCCTGATTTGTTAACATCTTTTGAACATTTTTCATTTTCAGCGAGCTAAAGATTTTTTGAATTTATCCAATAAAAAAAGCATAATAAAAACACGGTTTGCTATTGAAATATTGAATGAGGAGTATATAATAAAATTAAAAAACGGGAATAACAAACATGGAACAAAATTTAATGCTTACCGGCAAGCCAATAAAAAGCATCATTAAGTTTTCTTTGCCGATTATGGCTTCATCACTTTTACAATACAACTACACATTGGTAGACAATATACTTGTTGGGCGATATGTAAGCACGGATGCCCTTGCCGCAGTTGGCGGAGTGGGCTCAATAAACTCTTTTATCATAGGTGCTGCATTGGGGCTAACGAGTGGCTTTACCATACCCGTGGCACAGGCATTCGGCGCAAAAAACCAAGATAAAATCAACAAGTATTCCGGCAGCAGCATCACGGTATCGCTGATATTGGGAATTATACTTGTTATAATTGCGCATGCAATTTCCACTCCTCTTTTGAAGCTTATCGGCACACCGAACGAAATTCTCGGCCTTTCATCTGCTTATGTTAACATTCTTTATTTTGCGATCCCGTTTCAAATGCTTTCAAACAATTTCACGGCAATTTCAAGAGCTGTGGGAGAAAGCAAGAAGCCCCTTTACTATTTTATAATAAGCATTTTTGTTAATTTTTTGCTGGATTTATTGTTTATCATAGTTTTTCATTGGAGCGTTGAAGGTGCGGCGCTTGCAACACTTATTTCTCATATAACGGCAGCAGCGCTTACCGGAAACTATATTTTAAGGCACAATAAAAATGTGCATATCACAAAAGAAAATCTTAAGCCGAATATCAAAACGGCATTTACACAGTTGAAATTGGGAATACCCGTTTCCCTTCAATTTACGGTTACATCAATAGGCTCTATGATTCTTCAAAGTGCCGTAAATTCATTTGGCACTGCAACAATAGCAGGCTTCACCGCAGCCGGCAGGGTTGAAAATCTTGCCAATATACCGCTGAGCGGTCTCAGTGTGGGCACACAAACCTTTGTAGGCCAAAACTACGGCGCCGGAAATTATGACAGAATAATAAAATCCGTTAAGAAAATTTTTGTGCTTGATATAATGCTTTCCGCTGCTTTAAGTGTTGCGCTGCTTACCGCAGGTATGCCGATGGTAAGGTTGTTTATGACCGAGCCGAATGAAGAGGTGCTTTTTGCGGCTCATAAATATCTTATTGCCACGGCAGAATGCTTTAGCCTTGTGGCAGTGTTGTTTGTTTTAAGAAACACTCTGCAAGGGCTTGGCTTCACATATGCAAATGCAATTGCAGGTGCAGGAGAGCTTATAGGCAGAATAGCAATAGCTCTTATTTTCACTCCGCTTATAGGCTTCAACGCTGTGTGCTACGCTGCTCCGGCCGCTTGGTTACTTGCAGATATACCGCTTGCAATTATATATTTGAAAAAGCAGAAAAAATTCAAGGCGTTGGCTTTGGAAGAAAGTTGCAAGCGATAAACACATAATCTGCATATAGCTTTCTACGGCTGTTTATTCAAAACTCGGCTTCAACGGTATAAATACAATCAAAGCCTCTGGAAAACCGAAGGCATAAATAAGCTCTGCAAGGGCTTTTTCATCATTAACTATCGCTAATTGATTGAGGCCGTCGTATTCATAGCTTACGGTGTTTATGCCGTTTGCCACGCTTATAATATTACCCGGCTTATCATATTCATACGAATATGTGCCCGCAGGGGTTTCAACGGATTTTACAAGCGTGGTTGTGCGCTTTTCCGCCGCACTGTTTGTTTCCGCGATTTACGGCACAGCTTTGCAACCTTATCCCTTGAACAAGGAATGGACATTAAAACAGTATCGCATATGTTAGGTCACACAGACGCAGGATTTACAATGAACACCTATATGCATGTGACGGATTCCATGCAAGAAAATGTTGCAAACACAATGGGAAATTTACTCGGCGGAAATGTGGCAAATTCATAAATGGTCAATAGATGGTCTTGGAATATTTAACGCCAAAAATCACAAAATCTCACTCCATAAAAAGAGTGAGATTTTTTGTTACATATTGAGTTTTGAAATTCTTTTCTGAAAAAAGAAAAAACCTGCGAAAACGCCGTGTTTACGCAGGTTTTGGAGCTGATAGTCGGACTCGAACCGACGGCCTGCGCATTACGAAACAGAAGAAGAAATATAAAATACACTCAAAACAACGAAAAACAGCCATTTCTTTTATACCTTGAAATGACTGTTTTTTAATTTAGCGCTGTGTTTTTATCCCACTTTCCGTTCGTAAGTGGTCAATAAATGGTCGTGAAATAAATAGCAAATTCACAGCCTTTTATAGACAAAATGTCATATATGACGGTAAATAAATTATACCGGCTTTTACATGATAGATTTTAGGTTTTGTTTTGCTTGCGTTTATTTCTTCAATATAAACATTATATCTTTTGCATACTGAGTAATCTTAGTTGCCACTTTTTCAACATTAACAGTCTTTATGAAATAAAACATAAATACAAGCAAAACACCCACTGCAATCAAAACCAAACCCATCATTACACAAATAATCGCTTTAGTTATTTGTTTTTTCATTTTACGCCTCATCAATCAATTGAAACCTTAAAGCATAAAGGCATATCTGTTTCAATAGGGCTGTCAAGTTCTATCTTTAAGAATCTGTTATTTCTTTCATAATGCAGATTTTGATTATATCCTAAAACCTCAACATTTTTAATATCGGCAGCAAACATATCTCCACTGTATTTTAACGATTTAATCTTAAATGTTGTTCTGTCGGCCTTTAAGGCAAATATGTAAATGCTACCCGTTTTGTATGTGAAGCGGTAATCCTTACGGGAGTAATTATATTTTTCGTTAAATGAGCCGTTGTCGTGTTTTTTTCCTTCTCCGAAAATCTTATACGGTTGAGTTCCCCATATTGCTTCTTCGTTTTTGGTTGTCCAATCACTTAATTTCTCTAATATTTGCATTTCTTCTTCGCAGAAGGTTCCGTCAGCCTTTGGGCCTAAATTCAAAACAAAGTTACCGTTTTTACTAATAACATCAATAAAGGTTCCCGCAATTTTACCTGCGGTTTTGAATTTATTTGTTGTGCAGTAGCACCAGGAATTATAGGCAGTAGATGTTTCGCTTTGCCAAATGTAAGGTGAGGTCGCGGCAAGCTGACCTCTTTCACGATCAAAAATACCGACATTATACATAATCGCATCAGACTTATACTGAACACAGACCTCTTTGCCCCATTCCACCGACCGATTGTAGTAATAGGCAAGGAACTTTTTCATATAAGGTCTGAAAGCATAGTTCATTACCCACCAATCGAAGAAAAGGGTTTCCGGATGATACTTGTCAATCAATTCGCAAGAATTAACAAGCCAATCCTCAAGCCATTCCTTTGTCGGAGTTATTCCGTGCTCCTGCTTGAACATATTATGTAAATTGTTGATTTTATGAATGTTGTGTGCAGGTCCGTAAAAATCACGATATTTTTCATCAAGCACTTCGTTATCATAGCCCACAGTTCTACCACCGTTTAGAAACCAAAAATGCTCTGCACGGTGACTTGATGTGGCAAATGTTACACCCTGTTTGTCACATTCTTTTTTTAATTCTCCCAAGAAATCGCAATGCGGTGCCTGCTTTGCTGAGGTCCATTGAGATAAAGCACTGTCATACATTTTATATCCGTCGTGGTGTTCACCCACAAGCATAATGTATTTTGCTCCTGCATTTTTCAAAATGCTAACCCATTTTTCTGCATCGAAGTTTTCTGCCTTAAACATTGGCACAAAATCACGGTAATTGAAATCCTTGCCGTATTTCTTTTTATGATGCCAATAAACAGGATTTCCCTTGTAATACATAAGTCTGGGATACCACTCGTTGTAATATGCCGGAACACTGTAAACACCCCAGTGAAGAAACACACCGAATTTAGCGTTTTTGTACCATTCAGGAACGGGATATGCAGAAAGGCTTTCCCAATTATCCTTGTACCTGCCGTTTTCTATAACGGAATCAATTTTTTCTAAATATTCATCAAGCTGCTTTTTGTATGCGACTTCCATAATATGTCTCCTCGTATAATAAAGTAGTAGTTATCAGTGTCCCTCTCCAAGGACAAATAGGCAGTCTTGAAAAGTGTACTTCACCTGAAATAATTGTAACCGGCTTGCCATTTTTTGCGAAATACTGTGTGTGTTTACACCATAGGAGCTATCTGTATTTGAATAGTTAAAACGCCCCTGTTCAACAGACTTTGGTTCAGCCTTAATCGTTATTTACATATAAATTTTCTCCATTTCTTATCAGTCAACAACGAAGAAATAAATATCAGAATTGCCGATACAATCCAGATAATAATTACAGCATTCCAACCTGAATGTTCAGCAACGGCTCCAAACCCATAGGATGATACGGCACAGCCGATATGTGCTGCCGAATTTAATATTCCGCTTACGGATGAAGTTCGTGAACATTCTGAAAAACGTATCGGCACAAGTGATATTATCAAATAGTTAAGTGCATACATTACAGATGTGGTAACCGCCAGCAGAATTATAATTATGTATATAGGCAGTTTGCCGATAAAGAGAAGCAGTACCATCGGCACAAGTGCAAAAAGTCCTGTAACACCTGCTGTTTTCATTTCATTTTCACCGAGTTTTTTGTAAAGCGGAACAACTACATATGCACCAAAGGCATTCATTACAGGCAAAATCACAGTCAAAAATACTGAAAATGAAGCTGAAACACCATAAGTTTCCGCAATCATAGTCGGCACCCAGTTTGTTATTCCGTCACGCATCATACCATGCAAAAATGAAGGAACAATAATTATAAAAAGACCGCTGCGCATTGCCAAAGATAAAAAGTTGGCTTTGTCATTGGCACAATTTGGTTTATCTTTTTTTTCGCTATTCTGTATTTTTACTTTTGTGATATATGCTTTTACATAAAATACAGCTATGATTACAAATACAGAAGCAACGAAAATACAGATACCGCCGCATACAAAAATAATTTTCCACTCATAAAACTTAATAATAACCGTTGATACAAGATACGCACATATTGTACCTATCGGCAATGACAAGGAAATATTCAATATAGCTTTATGACGCAGGTTCTTATTGATAGTTTCCGAAAATATACGCAAAATCGGTGACCACAGCATAGACTGAAAAAATCCATTTAATGCCCATATGATAAGCATAAAAATCAGTCTGTCTGCCAACGACATGGCAAAACAGGATGCTGCACCTGCAAGTGAACCGAATACGATCATAGAAAACGGATTCACTCTGTCACCAATCAAACCGCTGATTAACTGACCGATACCATAGCAGATAAAAAAGGCTGTCCCTATTAAACCGATTTCACCTTTGCTGAAAACGCCTTCATCAACTATGGGTGCAATGGACACTGCATAGCAGGTTCTTATAAAGTATGATGCAGCATATACAAACCATAAAGCTGCAACAATAAGCTTGCTTTTATTAGAATCTTTTAAAATATACTGTGTCATTTGTCAAATTCACAAATAGGTTTAGATAAAGCAAGAAAGGTTGTTCGGTCTTCAATTCTCTGTGAACCGTGCATGCGTGAATGACCGCCGTGATCCGAAGCAATCAAAATAAGCCAATCCTCATCCTGATACGACTGCCTCGCTTTTACCTGTTCAATTAAATAGTACGAAATGGAGTCAAGACTGCATACGCCCGAAATGTATCTGTAATTCTTATCTCCCCACCCGGTACTATGACCGTTGTGATCGGGACCCTCAAAAATTCCGAAAATCAAATCAACATCACTCGCAATTTGTTTGAGCATATGCTCAAAAAGATGTTTATCACTGTCAAGTTTATAAAAGTGTTCAGATAGATTATTTTTTTGCGCATATTGACTTTCCAATAAATATGTATTAGTGAAATGTTCCGGCCACTGCGCATTAAATGATGTTTTATATCCTTCACAGGCAAGTTTTTTCAGGGCTGTCGGATAATCTTCGTCCAGACTCCAATTTGCACCTGTTCTCCATTGTGGCTTAAGCCATTTGCCGCATAATGCACAGCTCCATCCTTGCGCTGTGCTTGTCTGCTGAAGCAAACCGTTATCTCCGCCGACATAAGTTATGTATAAACCACCGCTTTTTTTCAAGGCTGAAACACCACTGTGTATATTGCTTTCATTATGTCCGCTTATTTTTTCGTCTGCACTTTTTATCAAATACTTCATTGAATCGGCACGGCATCCATCCCAGCCGATAAAAAGGCACTTCGGCTTTTTGTCAGCTTTTTCAAAATGGTTCAATATTATTTTATTGACAACTGTCTGCGGTATTCTTGTTTCATAAGTGTTATCAAACAATCCTTTAGCATTGACCGTTTTGATATATTGGTTTTTGCCTAACATAATAATCACCATAGCCTTTCAGGTAACAAATAGTTTATAAAAAACCACCTATATCCTACGTTGTCTAATTCATTACAATATGTTCAATATTAACGGATTGATTTTCTTTCTGACCTGTAATAGTAATCAGCGTGCCGCCTGTTTCCTTTGCATTGTTCCACGGAACAGGCGATGGGCCGGTTTTAAGTCCATAGGTATATGTAATGTCGTCATAAGTTATACTTGCATTGTTTTCATGGTCATGACCACAAAAAATGTACTTTGTTGAACCAAGTTCTTTGCACTTATCAACAAATCCCGATTTGACAGGTGCAGTACAAGGCAGACACTGACAGTAACCGAAACCATACTCCTTGGGGATGTTGTAAACACCGTTTTCATCCTGAACGCCATATTTTTCTACAGCCTCACGGAATTCAGGCTGTGCAAAATGCGAAAATGACATAGACGGAACGGTTCTGCCTGTTGTTTTTTCAATTCCTTTAACATTCCATTCATACCAGGCAAGCTGCTCATATCCCATATAGATTTCTTTTGTATAAGGTTCATTTGTTTCTTCATCAAGATACTCAATATATCTGCCGTTATCAAACATAAACAAAGTGTATATAGGCTCGCCCTTTTCGGTAATATTGATTACATAGTTTCCGCATCCGTAAAGGTTTGACGGACCTTTCTGCATCAAGCAGTGCTCCGCCGCCATATATTTATCTGCCTGCCAATTTAACGTGTTTGATGGAATTTCATTATCGTGATTTCCATAAACAGGTGCCCATGGAATACCATAGCTTTCCATATGCTTAATAAAATTATTAATTGAAAAACGGCTCGACATGGCAGATAAAATATCACCCGGAAGTGTAATCAAATCGGGTTGTGTTTTTTCTACAAGCGCATCCATCTGCTCATAGCACTCCTTGTTTTTACCAAGGCTTGACCAAAGCTGGGTATCCGTAAACATAAGGATTTTAAAGTCTTCTCTTTCCTTTTCAACTGTCTGAATTTTTGCAATATCAAACTGCTGATCTGCACTCCATATTTCTGTATGCTTTTCGCCTGTTAAAGGAAAAAACAGTATGCCAATAACCGTTAACGCTACTGCAAGAAATACACACACTGTAATCTTTATTTCCCTTATTATTTTTGCTTTTTTAGACATATCATTTTCTCCTTTAAAACTATTTCTAATTTTCAAAAGTTGCAGAAAATTCAAAACTGTTTTGCTTATTAAGAATAAATCTTCTGCCTTAATAATTACCCCCACAAAGTGGATTATTTATAATAATACTCTGTATTATTCTCTATATCAAATCCTTGCATAACCAGTGATGACGGAACAATAACACTTTGCCTTTTACTTTCGTTAACGGTGCTGAAATCATAATCCTGATTGTAATCACTGTCTCTTATACACATCTCCGAGCCCACGAGACAGGCA
>ENA-OZGF01000512-OZGF01000512.1-human-gut-metagenome-genome-assembly--contig:-NODE-512-length-16521-cov-8.356614_pt1 | contig 16521 bp, 12 predicted proteins | sample MGYA00245116_ERZ653657 | MGnify/ENA primary metagenome ERZ653657 (study PRJEB26926, sample SAMN06165034) | human gut metagenome | biome: ENVO:00009003; feature: ENVO:2100002; material: ENVO:00002003...
GCAAGCCCCGCCCGGCGGCAGCAGAAGGCTGGACTTGCAGCTGCGGCGCGGTGAACAAGGGCAAGTTCTGCTCCGAGTGCGGCAAACCCAAGCCCACCGGTACGCCCAAGTATAAGTGCGACAAGTGCGGCTGGGAACCGGCCGACCCCGCTCACCCGCCCAAGTTCTGCCCGGAGTGCGGCGACCCCTTTGACGAGAACGACCGCAGCTAAGCCCGCTGCACAATAACTGAACACACTGCGGGGCAGGGAAGGAAAGTCAATAAGTCCCTGCCCCGCAGATTATAATAGGAGGAAACGCTATGGCAGGAATGCTGGAATATAAGTGCCCCTGCTGCGATGGTGCGATCAAATTTGACAGCACCACCCAGAAGATGAAATGCCCCTACTGTGACACCGAGTTTGAGGTGGACGCACTGAAGGGCTACGATGAGGACCTGAAAGACCAAAAGCCCAGCGAGATGAACTGGGCCACCCCCGGCGGCAGCTGGGCAGAGGGCGAGACCGCCGGTCTGCATACTTATGTCTGCAAGAGCTGCGGCGGCGAGATCGTGGGCGACGACACCATGGCAGCCTCGGCCTGCCCCTTCTGCGGCAACCCCATCGTTCTGACCGGACAGTTTGCCGGAGACCTGCGCCCCGACCTCATCATCCCCTTCAAGCTGGATAAAAAAGCGGCGAAGGAAAAGCTGCAGGAGCACCTCAAGGGCAAGACCCTGCTGCCCAAGGTGTTCCGCAGCCAGAACCACATCGACGAGATCAAGGGCGTGTATGTGCCCTTCTGGCTCTTTGACAGCGACGCCGACGCCCAGCTGCGCTTTACCGCCACCCGCACCCGCTTTTGGTCGGATGACGACTACGATTATACCGAGACCAGCTACTACTCTGTGCGCCGGGACGGCGTGCTGGGTTTTGACGCGGTTCCGGTGGACGGCTCCTCCAAGATGGCAGACGACCTGATGGAATCCATCGAGCCCTTTGCCATGCAGGATGCCGTGCCCTTCAAGACAGCGTATCTGGCGGGCTATGTGGCCGATAAGTACGATGTGGACGCCCAAAAGAGCATCCAGCGCGCCAACGAGCGTATCCGTCAGTCCACCGAGGACGCCTTTACCCAGACCGTTACCGGCTACGACTCCGTGAAAATGGAGAACAGCAGCATTCAGCTGCACGGCGGCAAGGCAAAGTATGCCCTGTTCCCGGTGTGGGTGCTGAGCACCAGCTGGCAGGGCAACAACTACATTTTTGCCATGAACGGCCAGACCGGCAAGTTTGTGGGCAATCTGCCGGTGGATAAGGCCGCCGCCCGCAAGTGGACGCTGGGACTTACGGCAGCTGTTGGTGTTGCATCCTATGCGGTCATGTGGCTGCTGTGGCTGGCCGGGATTCTGTAAGGGAGGGACGGAAGATGAAAAAGACTGTTACCCCGCTGCGCTCCCTCTGTGCCGCGCTGGCAGCACTGGTGCTGCTGGTCGCGCTGGCCGCACCGGCCTTTGCCGCAGACGGCTTTGCCGACCTGTATTACCGCATGAACGACAATGCACAGGTCCTGACCGAGGACGAGGACGGCGAGCTGGAAGCTTCACTGGAGGAACTGAGCGTCCGCCAGAGCTTTGATGTGATCATTGCTACCATCGACTTGCTGGAAAGCGAGGGCTGCACCAGCATGGAGGAATATGCCGATGACCTGTATGATTACTGCCAGTTCGGCTACGGTGAAAACCGGGACGGCGTGCTGCTGCTGGTGAGCATAGGCGACCGCAAATGGCATATCTCCACCTGCGGCTACGGCATTACCGCCTTTACGGATGCCGGCATCCAGTACCTTGGCGAGCAGATGACTCCCGATATGGCAGACGGTGATTACGCCGCCGCCTTCCGCACCTTTATCCAGTGGACGGACGCATATGTCACCGCCGCCCGCGAAGGCCACCCCTACGATGTGGACAACATGCCCAAGGAGCCGTTCTCGATCGTGTATCTGGGCGTGGCGCTGGTCATTGGCCTGATCACGGCACTGATCGTGACCGGCGTGATGAAGAGCCGGCTCAAGAGCGTGGCACCGCAGCGGGACGCAACCAGCTATGTGCGGCAGGGCAGCATGAAGCTGACCAACCAGCGGGATCTGTATCTGTACCGTGAGGTGCACCGCACCGAGCGGCCAAAGGAGTCCAGCTCCAGCGACTCCGGCGGCAGCTCCACTCACACCTCCTCCAGCGGCTCCACCCACGGCGGCGGAGGCGGCTCGTTCTGAAAACGTTCCCCGCAAGATAAAATCTCAAAAACCGATCCGCAGCAGCCGGTCGCACCCGCGTCCCGGCAACCGCTGCGGATCGGTTTTTACTTTTCTGCCGCCCGACACAAACGACTGATTTTTTCTGCGCCTTTGGGGCTATACTTCCAGTGCAGACGATTTTATATGCAGCAAGGAGCAGACACATGGGCATTTGGGAAAATCTAGGCATGGGCGGTTACCGGGGCTTTTCGCGCCCGGCGGCGCGGCTGTTGCAGCAGGCGGTGCAGCTGGCGGGAGATCTGGGCTGTGAACAGGCGGATACCAGCCATCTTTTGCTGGCAATGCTGCAGCAGCAGGGCGCTGCGGCGCAGTTCCTCACCCGGAAAAACATTACCGAGCCGGAGGTGCGCCGCCAGCTGGCGCAGCAGCGCAGCGGCCCGGCACAGCGGCTGGACCGGCAGTCCATGGCACCGGACCTGCGCCGCACCATGGACTATGCGCTCATTGGGGCGCAGAACGCCCACGTCAGCCGGGCAGAGCCGGAGCATCTGCTCTGCGCCATGCTGGAAGATGACGGCTGCGCCGCCGGGCTGCTGCTGGCGGAGATGGGGCTTTCGCTCACCGAGGCGGTGCGGGAGTGCCGCCAGCTTTCAGGGCAGTTCATTCTGCCGATCCAGCCGCGCTCGGCGTCGTCGCTGCCGCGGGGGAGCCGGGCCAGCGACAAATACTGCCGCGATTTGACCCGCCGTGCCGCCGAAGGGGAGCTGGACCCGGTGTTCTGCCGGGAAGCCGAGCTTGACCGCATGGTGGAGATCCTGTGCCGCCGCCAGAAAAACGACCCCTGTCTGATCGGCGAGCCGGGCGTGGGCAAAACGGCGCTGGCCGAAGGTCTGGCGCTGCGCATTGCCGCCGGGCAGGTGCCCAGGGCGCTGCAAGGGCGGCGGCTGCTGGCGCTGGATATGGCCAGTCTGGTGGCGGGCACCAAATACCGGGGCGATTTTGAGGAGCGGCTGAAAAACCTGCTGGAAGAGCTGGTGCGGGACGGCACTGCCATCCTGTTCATCGACGAGTTCCACACCATCGTGGGAGCCGGTGCCGCCGAGGGTGCTATTGACGCTGCCAGCATCTTAAAACCGGTGCTTGCCCGGGGCGAGTTGCAGCTTATCGGCGCGACTACCAATCAGGAGTTTCGCACCCACATCCAGAAGGACGCCGCGCTGGAGCGCCGCTTTGGCCGGGTGCAGGTGGAGGAGCCTACCCCCGCACAGGCGGTGGAGATCCTCAACGGCCTTGCGCCCCGCTACGAGCGATACCATAACGTGCGCCTGCCGCCCCAGACCTTGCAGGCGGCGGTGGAGCTTTCGGTGCGGTACCTGCCCGGGCGCTGTCTGCCGGATAAGGCCATTGACCTTGTGGACGAAGCCTGTGCGGCGGCGCGCATCCTTGCCGAAAAGGAGCAGCGCACCCAGCCGGTGCTCAGCCCGGAGGATATCGCCCGGGTGGTGGCAGCGGCCAGCGGCGTGCCCGCCCAGCGGGTGGGCGAGCAGGAGCGGGAGCGTCTGGACAAGCTGGAAAGCCGCCTGAATGCCGAGATCGTCGGCCAGCAGCGAGCGGTGGCGGCCGTGGCGGGGGCTATCCGGCGCAGCCGCACCGGTTTGGGCGAGCCGGGGCGGCCCATCGGTGCTATGCTGTTTTTAGGGCCTACCGGCGTGGGCAAGACCGCACTGGCGCGGGCGCTTGCGGTCAGCTGGTTCGGCAGCGAGAAGGCGCTGCTCAAATTTGATATGTCGGAGTATCAGGAGCAGCACACCGCCGCCCGGCTGCTGGGTGCGCCGCCGGGCTACCTCGGCCATGACGAGGGCGGGCAGCTGACCGAAGCCGTGCGCCGCCGCCCGTACAGCGTGGTGCTGTTTGACGAGATCGAAAAGGCACACCCGGATATCCAGAATATCTTGTTGCAAATCTTGGAGGACGGTCAGCTGACCGATGCCATGGGCCGCAAGGCAGATTTCCGCAACACCATCGTGCTGCTCACCTCCAACTTGGGCGCACGGTTCCTGGCGGGGCAGAACGCGCCGCTGGGCTTTGCCGCCGGGGCAGAAGCCGTGTTTGAAAAGCAGTCCGCGCAGGCTGTGGAGGAAGCTAAAAAGTGGTTCCGGCCGGAGCTGCTGGGGCGGCTGGACGAGGTGATCGTGTTCCGCCCGCTGGCAGAGGAAAACCTTTGCGCCATTGCAGAAAAAATGCTCTGTCAGCTGGAGCAGCGCGCCGCCCGCAGCGGCTACCGACTGCGCCACACCCCGCAGGTGGGGGCGGCACTGGCTGCCCGGGCGCAATCGGCCTACGGTGCGCGGGAACTGCGCCGTCAGGTGGACAGGGCGGTGGAGCAGGCACTTGCAAACCGCATTGCTGCCGGAACTGCCTGCGTAGGGCAGCACTGGACAGCAGACTGCGCCGCCGATGGCAGCATCGTTTTGCGGGAGGATGAGACCATAACCCTATAAGAAAATAGCGTTTTTGCTTGCAACCGGCACGGTTTTCGACTATTATAGAGGAAATAGAGTTACAACAGGGAGGACCCCGATGCACACGCTGTTTCTTCTGAACCCCGCAGCCGGAAAGGCCGACTGTACCCGCACCCTGCCGCAGCAGATCGCGGCGGCTGCTGCCGGTGCCGGGCTTGCCCCGGAGGACTACACCATCCGCGTCACCACCCACGTAGGCCATGCCCGGGAGCTGTCCCGCGCAGCCGCCGCTGCCGCCCAGAAGGCCGGGGTGGAGCTTCACATTTTTACCGCCGGTGGTGACGGCACCTTCAACGAGGCGCTCACCGGTGCCCACGGCTTTGATAAGACCGCCGTGGGCTGCCTGCCCTATGGCAGCGGCAACGACTTTCTGCGCACCTACGGTACAAAGGAGGAGTTTCTGGATCTGGACGCTCAGCTGGCCGGTGGGGCAGTGCCCATCGACCTGATGCGCACCAGTCTGGGGCTTTCTGCCACCATCTGCGCCGCCGGTCTGGACGCACAGGTGGCCTACGGCATCCCCAAGTTCCGGCGCATCCCGCTGTGCGGCGGCGAGGCAGCCTATGCGCTGTCTATTGTTCAGCAGCTGTGCGGGCATATCGGCCGCAGGGTGGAGTACGTCATTGACGGCGAGGTGCTGACCGTGGACTGTCTGATGTGCGCAGTGTGCAATGGCCGCGCCTACGGCGGCGGTTTTATGGCCGGGCCGGAGGCACAGCCGGATGACGGCTGGCTGGATGTGTTCATCGTGCGCAAGGTCAGCCGCCGGGTCATTGCAAAACTGCTGATGTTGTACAAAAACGGCCAGCACTTTCAAAACGGCCAGCTGACCGAGGCCGCAAAGCCCTACTTTATCTACCGCCGCGCAAAATCGGTCAGTCTGCGGGCAGCAGATGGCCGTGGGCCCATCATTGCCACCGTGGACGGTGAGTGCGCCCCTTGCAAGCAGGTGTCGGTACAGGTGCAGCCGCTGGCAGGCCGCGTGCTGCTGCCGCTGCCCGCCTACCAGCGCTTTACCACCAAAAAGGCGGGCGTGAAGTAAAAAATAAATCATCAGATCCAAACAAGGCCGCTGCACATTGTTCCGTGCAGCGGCCTTGTGTTTTGCTTATTGTTTTGCAAGGCGCTGCCGTACCCGGTGCTCCAGCGCCTTGTAAAAGCTGCTCAGGCAGAGCGTGAGCAGATATACGGTCAGGGTCCAGACCACAGGATGTACCGTAAGGCTGAACTTGTCCGCAGTCCACTCCATATACCGGATCAGCACCTGATGGATCAGAAAACCGTAAGGGGACAGCCCGGCCATCCACAAAAACGGCTTTGCGGAAAGCAGCCGGGAAATGATTCCCTTGCCCACGGCAAGCAGCCAGACCAGCAGCACCGCAGAGGGTGTGAACAGCACGTTGTACCGGAAGGCCACCGCGCCCAGAACCCCCACCTGCTTGGCGGCGATAAACAGGCAGCCGCCCGCAAGCAGCACAGCGGCAAGCTCCAGCAGGGAGAAAGCACCGCCCGGCAGGCCGCTCTCCTGTTTGCGGCTGTGGTAAAGGCAGCCCATGCAGCAGCTGATGGTAAAATCTCCCGCCCGGAACACAGGGCACAGATAGGTCAGGTAAAAGGCGGCCTTTCCGCTGAGCCCGGCTTTCCAGACCGCAAGGGAGAAAAGACACTGCACGCAGAAGATCACGACGGCAATGCAACGCAGCCTGCGGACATCGGCCTTTTTCAGTACGGCGAGAAGCGGGGGAAAGATGGCATACAGAAAAGCCTGTACCGAAAGATACCACGCCACTCCGTTCAGGCAGAACCAGAAACGGCTGGAGGGGATCCATGTTTGCAGCAGGAAAATGCTCACCACAAGCTGCGCCGCACAGGAGAGCACCCCGCAGGCAGAGGGCTGCGCCAGAAGCCACTTCAGCACAAATAACAACGCGGCAGCCATCATTATAAGGTGCAGCGGGTACAGCTTGCGTATTTTTTGCAGAGAAAAGGCTATGGCGGACCGCAGTCCCGGTGCTGTGCGCGGGCGGTCGTAATAGTTGCAGGTCATCAGAAAACCGGACAGCGCCACGAATACCGTGATCGCCCACGGCCCCAGCCATGGTGCCCCGCAATGGGAGAGGACTACGCTCAGAAATGCGACTGCCCGCAGCCCCTGCAAAGATGAGATCAGCTTTTTGTCTGTCAAAGTATCCTCCGTTCTGCCGCAAAGCGCGTCAGCTGTGTTTTTGTAATGCGCTATAAGTATAAAAAAGACGGCGCGTCCTGTCAAGGACACACCGCTTTTTTGCGTAGTAGGGTGCGATTTTTGGGCGTCATAAATTCTTAACAAAGAAAAATTGCAAAACCCCTTGATTTTTCAGAGCAAGATGAGTACAATACAATTAGCACTCAGAGAAAAGGAGTGCTAAACCGCTGCGGAGCACACACGAAGCCCCCGCAGGACACAACAAAGTTTCAAATAAATTCAATATAATTGGAGGGCAAGAATTATGAAAATCATTCCTCTTGCAGACCGTGTTGTCATCAAGACTGTTGAAGTTGAGGAGACCACCAAGGGCGGCCTGATCCTGACCGGCAGCGCAAAAGAGAAGCCGCAGGTCGCACAGGTCATCGCAGTTGGCCCCGGCGGTGTCGTGGACGGCAAGGAAGTCAAGATGACCGTCAAGGTCGGCGACAAGGTCCTCACCAGCAAGTACTCTGGCACTGAGGTCAAGGTGGACGGCGAAGAGTGCACCATCGTGCGTCAGAGTGATATTCTGGCTGTTGTGGAAGACTGAAACTGAATTTTCCCTTTTCAATTGAGCTTGTATTATAAAGGAGCGATGTATTATGGCAAAGCAGATCAAGCAGGGCGAGGACGCCCGCAAGGCACTGTGTGCCGGTATTGATACCCTGGCTAACACCGTTAAGATTACCCTCGGCCCCAAGGGCCGCAACGTGGTGCTGGGCAAAAAGTTCGGCGCACCGGTCATCACCAACGATGGCGTGACCATTGCAAAAGAGATCGAGCTGAAGGACGAGTTCGAGAACATGGGCGCACAGTTGGTGCGTGAGGTCGCAACCAAGACCAACGATGCCGCGGGCGATGGCACCACCACCGCTACCGTGCTGGCACAGGCTATGGTCAACGAGGGCATGAAGAACGTTACCGCCGGTGCAAATCCCATGGATATCCGCCGCGGCATGAGCAAGGCTGTTACCACCGCTGTGGAGACCATCAAGGCACACAGCCAGAAGGTGAAGGACAGCAACGATATCGCCCGCGTCGGCACCATCTCTGCCGGCGACCCCGAGATCGGCCGTCTGATTGCCGAGGCTATGGAGAAGGTCACCTCTGACGGCGTTATCACCATCGAGGAGAACAAGACCACCGCAGAGACCTACAACGAGATCGTGGAAGGTATGCAGTTTGACCGCGGCTACCTGACTCCCTATATGGTCACCGATACCGACAAGATGGTGGCCGATCTGGACAACGCTGCTATCCTGATCACCGATAAGAAGATCAGCGTCATTCAGGATCTGGTTCCCCTGCTGGAGCAGGTGATGCAGAACGGCATGAAGCTGCTGATCGTGGCTGAGGATATCGAGGGCGAGGCGCTGTCCACCCTGATTGTCAACCGTCTGCGCGGCACCCTGAATGTCGTGGCTGTTAAGGCTCCCGGCTTCGGCGACCGCCGCAAGGAGATGCTGCAGGATATCGCTACCCTGACCGGCGGCACCGTGATCTCCTCTGATCTGGGCTACGAGCTGAAGGACGCAACCGTCCAGATGCTGGGTCATGCCCGTCAGGTGAAGGTGACCAAGGAGAACACCACCATCGTGGGCGGCGCAGGCGACAAGGACGCCATTGCAGCCCGCATTGCCCAGATTCGCAGCCAGATCGAGGCCGCTACCAGCGACTTTGACCGCGAGAAGCTGCAGGAGCGTCTGGCTAAGCTGGCCGGCGGTGTGGCTGTCATCAAGGTCGGTGCTGCTACCGAAGTCGAGATGAAGGACAAGAAGTTGCGCATTGAGGATGCACTGAACGCTACCAAGGCAGCTGTGCAGGAAGGTGTTGTGGCCGGCGGCGGTACCGCTCCCATCAATGCCATCCCCGCTGTGCGCGCCCTGTGCGATACGCTGGAGGGCGACGAGCGCACCGGTGCCAAGATCGTGCTGAAGGCTCTGGAGGCTCCTCTGCGCCAGATCGCCAAGAACGCCGGTCTGGAGGGCAGCGTCATCATCGACAAGATCATCTCTGCCAACAAGCCCAACTACGGCTTCGATGCCCAGAACGAGGTCTTTGTCGAGGATATGATCGCCGCAGGCATCGTGGACCCGACCAAGGTCACTCGCTCCGCTCTGGAGAATGCAGCTTCCGTCGCTGAGATGGTGCTGACCACCGAGAGCCTTGTTGCTGACCTGCCGGAACCCCCGGCTCCCGCCGCACCTGCCGGCGGTGACATGGGCGGCATGTACTAAGCCGTACCAGTCTTTCTTAAAAAGAAACGCCAAAGAGGCGGAACTTTTCTTCGGAGAGGTTCCGCCTCTTTTTATGTATACCCCGCGCCCCGGCTGCCCACCCTAACCACAGGGAAAGGGGGCGCGGGGATGTCTGGCAAACGGGTATTGGCGGTGTATGCCGCCTTGCTGCTGGGATTTGCGGTGGTGCTGTGCCGGTTGTATCTGCTGGCGCTGCACCCCGCCTATGCTGCGCGGGCTGCGGCGCAGAGCACGGTCACCCTGCAGTTGCCCGCCCGACGGGGCAACTTTTACGATGCGCAGGGGCGGCTGCTCACCGGCCTTGAGGAGCGCTGGCAGGTGGTATGCTTTCCCGGGCAGGGAAACTACGACCGCCTGTATGCCTGCACCGATGCCGCCGGGCAGGCGCTTTTGTACCGCAGCCGCAGCCGTGCTGCGCCGTTTTTACTGGAGGTAAGCTGCGACCCCGCCCGCCTTGGGCTGACCGGTTATCCTACCGCCCGGCGGTATGCGGCGGTGCCGCTGTGTCAGCATTTGCTGGGCTATCTGGATAGCACGGGTCATGGCGCTGCCGGGCTGGAAAAGGCGCTGGACGCCGTGCTTTCCGGCACAGGGGAGAACAGTAGTCTTGTCTGCGCCGTGACGGCGCAGGGTACGCTGCGCACCGGAGAAACGGCTAGGCTTTTGCAAGCCGACAGCGGGGCGCTGGGCGTGCAGCTGACCATCTCCCGCCCGGTGCAGCGGGCAGTGGAAGCAGTGGCGGCAAGTACCATGACGAGCGGCTGCATTCTGGTGCTGGATACCGCCACAGCGGCGGTGCGCGCCAGCGTCAGTGTGCCGTGCTACGACCCGGAGCACCTTGCCGACAGCCTGCAGGCAGAGAATAGTCCCTTTCTGAACCGGGCACTGCAAAGCTACGCGGTGGGCTCGGTGTTCAAGCCGGTGCTGGCGGCGACTGCACTGGAAGCGGGCTTGCAGCCGGTTTTCGAGTGCACCGGCGCGGTGGTAGTGGATGGGCAGATCTTCCGCTGCGCGGGCGGGGTGCCGCATGGACAGGTGGACCTTGCCGCCGCGCTGGAAAAAAGCTGTAACGGCTATTTTATCCGTCTGGGACAGCAGCTGGGTGCGGAAAGCTTGCTGGACGCCGCTAAAGCCTTTGGCTTTGGGCAGAGCCTGCTGCTGGCAGAGGGGTTTGCCGCCGAGGCCGGGCAGCTGCCCACCCCGCAGGAGCTGGCGCAAAGCGGGCAGCTGGCTAATTTCAGCTTTGGGCAGGGCAGCCTGCTGGCGACACCCATGCAGGTGGCGGCACTGTTCAACACCCTTGCGGCGGACGGCGTATACCGCGCCCCCTATGTGCTGCAAGCCACGCTGGACGAGGCCACCGGCCAACCGGTGGAGACCCTCAGCCACCCCCGGGGACGGCGGGTGATCTCAGCACAGAACGCAGCGCTTTTGCGCGCTATGCTGGTACAGGTGGTGCAGCAGGGCACCGCGCAGGATGCCGCCGGGCTTTCCGGCGGGGCGGGCGGCAAGACCGGCACTGCTCAGACCGGGCAGTTCACCCCGGAGGGCACCGAGCGCTGCAACCTGTGGTTTGCGGGGTTCTGGCCGGCAGAAAAGCCCCGCTACACCATTGTGGTATTGCAGGACGGTGCGGTGCACACGGCGTACTCCGGTGCAGCCATCTTTGCGCAGGTCTGCAACGCGCTGGAAGCAGCGGGTTAAATGCGCGGATTCTACTTGCAATTTTGGCTTTGTTATGCTACTATATAGTTGTATTTTTGCGTAGTTTTCCGTATTTACAAATAAAAGGAGCGTTACGATTCATGTCTGTTATCGAAATTGTTGGCGGTGCCATTCTGCTGGTGGCTTCGCTGGTCATCGTTTTCCTCACCCTCATGCAGCACACCCACGGTCAGGGCCTGTCCGGTGCCATCAACGGCAGTGTGGGCGGTGCCAACAATGCACGTCTGACCCCGGCAGATCAGATGCTGGCTAAGGTCACCCGCATTGCAGGCGTGGTGTTCTTTGTGGTTGCTATTCTGGCCTGCCTGTTTGCAGGCCGTCTGGCAGGCTGAGAAGGCGTTGCAGCCCCGTGAACGGACGGGGCTGTTTTTCTGTGCAGAAAAAAGTGTGGGCAGCCGGTTCTGCGGGCTGCCGCAAAGAGGGGACAGGGGAAAGTGCCCGTCCCAAGGCAGGGCTGTGCTCCGCAGGAGATGCACGGCCACGGAAGTGAAGGAGAAAATATTTTATGGCAATGCGCGATAAAATTGAGCACGCGATCCAGAATCAGCCGTGCACCGTAAAAGATCTGAAGAATAAGTTCGGCGGGGATCGCGGCGCAGACCGCAAGGTGATGGAGGCTGTGGACCAGCTGGTGCACGAGGCTGTCATCTGCCAGCGCCAAGGCGTGTTCTTCACCGTGCGCAGCGGCCGTGCCGATAAGGCACTGCTGTGCAAGGTGGTAAAGCTGGGCAAGAACTTTGCCTTTGTCATGCTGGAGGACGGCACCAGCGATATCTTTATCCCCGGCCGGTTCACCCGCGGCGCAATGCCCGGCGACAAGGTGCTGGTGGAAAAGTTTGCACACCCCCGGGTAGAGGGCAGCGATGAGGGCGAGATCCTTGCTGTTCTGGAAGAGAAAAATTCTCTGGTGGGCACCATGCACCGCATGGAGGGCCGCCTGAAGTTTGTGCCTGACGATTGCCCCGCCATCTCCATGCAGGTCATGCGGGACTGCGAAGGCAGCGCCAAGGACGGCGACAAGGTGGCAGTGGAGATCCTGCTGCGCGGCAACCGTCAGGAGGATCACCGTGTAGGCGTTGCCATGCGCTTTGGCAGCTGCGATGAGGCCAAGCGCTGCGCAAAGGCACTGCTCTACGCGCAGGATATCCGCAACCGCTTCCCGGACAAGGTGCGGGACGAGGCCAAAAAGCTGGACAACGCCGAGGTGTCTGCTGCGGACTGCGAGGGCCGCATGGATCTGCGCGCCCTGCCCATTTTTACCATCGACAGCGCCGAGACCAAGGATATCGACGATGCCATCAGCCTGACCAAGACTCCGGACGGCGGCTTTGAGCTGGGCGTGCACATCGCGGATGTTTCCAACTACGTCAAGCCCGGTACCGAGCTGGACAACGAGGCCTTCAGCCGCGCTACCAGCGTCTACTATGCCGATCAGGTGGTGCCCATGCTGCCCAAGCAGCTGTCCAACGGCATCTGCAGCCTGAACGAGGGCGTGCTGCGGCTGGCTTTCTCCTGCCTGATGCGGCTGGATAAGGACGGCAATCTGACCGACTACCGCTTTGTCAAGTCCGTCATCCGCAGCCGGGTCAAGGGCGTGTACTCCGAGATCAACGCCCTGCTGGCCGGCAGCACCGATGACGAACTGACCGGCAAGTACCATGAAGTACTGGCGCAGCTGCCTGCTATGAAGGAGCTGTATGGCCACCGTGCCCGCCTGCGCAAGGAGCGCGGCTGCATGGATATCGAGAGCGGCGAGGTGAAGCTGATCCTGGACGAGGATGGTCACTGCATCGACGTGAAAAAGCGCACCTCCGGCGAGAGCGAAGCTATGATCGAAGAGTTCATGCTGCTGGCAAACCAGTGCGCTGCCCACTTTGCCCGCGTAAAGCAGATTCCCTTTGTGTACCGCGTGCACGAGGAGCCCAACGCTGAAAAGCTGGAGCGTTTGCACGGCCTGCTGCAGGCCTGCGGTGTCAACGACCACTTTGCCAAGGATGTGCCCACCCCCAAGGAGCTGAGCGCCATTCTGGAGGGTGTGCGCGGCACTGCCTACGAGCAGATCATCAATGTTGGTATGCTGCGCTGCATGTCCAAGGCTGTGTACGAGGAAAAACCCAAGGGACACTACGGTCTGGTGCTGCAGGACTATGCCCACTTCACCAGCCCCATCCGCCGCTACCCGGACTTGGCTATCCACCGTATCATGACGGCTCAGCTCAAGGGCACGGACAAGGACACCATGATCCTGCGTTACAGCGAGTTTGCCGAGGACGTCAGCAAGCAGGCCAGCGAGCGCGAAGTCATCGCCATGCAGATCGAGCGCAAGGCCGAGGACTGCTACAAGGCCGAGTATGCACGCCGCCATCTGGGCGAGTGCTACGAGGGCCGCATCTCCGGCGTGACCCAGCGCGGCCTGTTCATCGAGTTGGAAAACGGCGTGGAAGGCTTTGTACCTGCTTCCAGCCTGACCGCTACCGGTACCATGCTCACCGAGGGCGTGCGCCTTTCTGATCCCGTTTCCGGCAAGAACTGGAATCTGGGCGATACCATGATGATCACCATCGTGCGTGCGGACGTCAATCTGGGCAAGATCGACTTTGAGGTCGCCCCGGAAAGTGCAAAGCAGTAACTTTATAATTGAATAAACAACAGACTGCCCCCGAAGCAGCGCGCTAGATCGTGCTGTTTCGGGGGCAGTTTATCGTAGTTCTCAAAATCCTGGCAAAGTAAAATGCCCGCCTGAAAATCAGACGGGCGGGTTTGCCGTCATGTAGTCGAAATACAGTCCCTTGTGCAGAGCGTGGGCAAAGCGGGAATCGGTGGTCTCGCCAAGATTATGGCTGATGCCGCGCAGTGTAAGGCTCAGTTTTGCAAGGCGGTAGGCAGCAGCTTTCTTTTTTGCCATTGTAAAGTTCCTCCGAGTGAAATATGGTCTTGTCGCGATCTTATCATTGGCAGGTAGAAATATCAATTTTGTTATCGGATCATAAACAGTACTATGCGCAACTTTACGGATACCATTCCGGCTGCTGCGTTTTGAGATATGGCATTCTGCTGTGATTCTTCTCGGGTTCTTCGTCAGAACGCAGAAAATGCGGAAACTGCTTGATTTCACTTGGTTTCCGTACTAGAATGGAAACTGGAAAGGCAAATACAGTTTCCACAAGGAGGACGCTCATGCAGGAAAAGCTCGATGCGCTGGTGCGCACGCAGGCGATGCAGTTATTCCGTCAACAGGGACTGCATTTCACCATGCAGCAGGTGGCAGAGCCGCTGCACATCAGCAAAAAGACCATCTACACCGTTTACCCCTCCAAGGAGGCGCTTTTACTGGATATGGTAGACCACGCCTTTGCAGAGATCCACCGCTGCAAGCAGGAAATTCTGGCGGGCGGTGGTACTTTGCAGGAAAAGCTGCGGGCGGTCATCATTGCCATGCCGGCAGAATACGCCGCGCTGGATCTGCGGCAGATGAAGGAGCTGGACGAAAAATACCCGGTGGTGGCGGCGCGGGTGCGCAGTCAGTTGGAAAACGGGTGGGAGCCCACCATGGCGCTGCTGGAGCAGGCTGTGGCTGAGGGGGTCATGCGTCCGGTATCCCTGCCGGTGCTGCGGCAGATGATCACCGCATCCATCGAGAGTTTTCTGGCAGACCGCAGTCTGGCAGAAAGCGGGGTGCAGTATGTGGCTGTACTGGAGGAAATGATCTCGATTTTACTGGAAGGAGTGCTGCCGCGATGAAACACAGTTTTTGTGAGGACTGGGAGTTCACACGACACTGGACAGAGGCCTTTGGCAAGGGGCTGCCGGTGCCAAAACAACAAGCCGTCCGCTTGCCCCATACCTGCCGGGAGGTGCCGCTGCACTATGCCACCCCCGCTGATTACGAGATGGTCTGCGGCTACAGGAAGCGGTTCCGAGTGCCGCCGGTGCAGGCTGCGCCCCGACTGTTTGTCCGCTTTGACGGCGCTGCCCATCAGGCGGTGGTGCGGGTCAACGGCAGGGTTGCCGGGCAGCACCGGGGTGGCTATACCGGCTTTGCGGTGGAGATCACCGACCTTGTGGACCGGGAGGGTGAAAACCTGCTGACCGTGCAGCTGGACACCCGTGAAGACCCAACGATTCCACCCTTTGGTTTTGTCATTGATTACCTGACCTACGGCGGGTTGTACCGGGAGGTCTGGCTGGAAGCTACGGCAGAAAGCCGTCTGACTGATCTGTTCGTCTACACGCCCACCCTGCAGGAGGCTGTGGTGCAGTGGACAGCAGAGCTTACGCCCGCAGCCGCGGCTGTCCGCATCCGGCTGGAGACCACTGAGGGCACTTTGCTGGCGGAGCAGACTGCACCTGCGGCAGAAACCGGGAAGATGCAGCTTTCTGTGCCGGAAGCACAGCCGTGGGATACAGAACATCCGGTTTTGCATCATGCCATTGCAGAGCTTTTGAACGCAGCGGGACAGCCCATCGACCGCAAACAGGTGACGTTTGGCTTCCGCACCGCAGAGTTCCGGGCGGATGGCTTCTACCTCAACGGCAAAAAGACCTTTCTGCGGGGTCTGAACCGACACCAGAGCTACCCTTACATCGGTTACGCCGCACCGGAAAGCCTGCAGCGGGAGGATGCCCGCATTTTGCAGGAGGAGCTGCATTGCACCGCCGTGCGCACCAGCCACTACCCCCAAAGCCAGTATTTTCTGGACGAGTGCGACCGGCGGGGTCTGCTGGTGTTCACCGAGTTGCCGGGCTGGCAGCACATCGGGGACGACAACTGGAAGGACGCCGCCTGCGAGATGCTGCAGGAGATGCTCTTGCAGAACCGCAATCACCCCAGCATCATCCTGTGGGGTGTGCGCATCAACGAGAGCGTGGACGACGATGCCTTCTATACCCGCACCAACAAAATCGCCCATCAGCTGGACCCCAGCCGTGCCACCTCCGGCGTGCGCTATCTGGAAAAAAGCCATCTGCTGGAGGATGTTTACGCCTACAACGATTTTTCTCACAACGGCGTAACGCCCGGTGCAAAGCCCAAAAAGGACGTGACTCCGGATATGGGCAAGGCACTGCTCATCTCGGAGTGCAACGGCCATATGTACCCCACCAAGCCCTTTGACGATGGCCCGCACCGGCAGGAGCACGCCTTGCGGCACGTCCGGGTACAGAACGCCGCCTATGCCAGCAAGGAGCACGCCGGGTGCTTTGGCTGGTGTATGTTCGACTACCAGACCCACAAGGACTTTGGCTCTGGGGACCGCATCTGCTACCACGGTGTGCTGGACAGCTTCCGCAACCCCAAATTGGCGGCGGCGGTCTATGCCAGTCAGGGCGATGCCGACCCGGTGCTGGCGGTCAGCTCCTCCATGGACATCGGAGATAACCCCGCCGGGCAGCTGGGCACGGCCTACGTTTTCAGCAATGCCCAGCAGGTCAAGCTCTACAAAAACGATGTGTTTGTCACCGCCCTGCGCCGCAGTTCGTGGACGGCGCTGCCCCACCCGCCCTTTGTGATGGACGACCTGTCTCTTATACACATCTCCGAGCCCACGAGACAGGC
>ENA-OZGF01000519-OZGF01000519.1-human-gut-metagenome-genome-assembly--contig:-NODE-519-length-16349-cov-10.867068_pt1 | contig 16349 bp, 10 predicted proteins | sample MGYA00245116_ERZ653657 | MGnify/ENA primary metagenome ERZ653657 (study PRJEB26926, sample SAMN06165034) | human gut metagenome | biome: ENVO:00009003; feature: ENVO:2100002; material: ENVO:00002003...
AGCTGCCGGAGGATGATGGTGACGAGGACGAAGAAGTGGATGTCAACGAGGATTATGAAGCGGAATCGGACGATGAACCTGTCTGATTAACGCAGCGTTGACCGGTGGGGCGGCTGAAAAGCCGTCCCCTTTACATAGCCAAATGGTTGGTGGGTGAACTGTTTTGAGCTATGAAGCTATGGACTCTGTAGGCGATATCTGATAAAATAGAAAGTAAGAACAGCTCAACAACTCGGAATTTTACCATTCAGATTTCCGTGCTCTGCCACTTTTATGAGCGTTCTTTTCAGTATTTTGCCACTTTCATGAGGGAATAATCCGTGCTTCATTACACTTTCATGAGCGAATTTATGCTGTAATATGACATTTTCATGAGGGAATTGGTGCTTCGATGCGACGTGAGGAGGTAGTGGGCGGAGGCATGGGCGCGATAAAGGCAACGAGTGCGAATGGGTGGACGCGACGTGAGAAGGTGGAGGGTGCGGACGCGTGGGCGCGGAGTGAGCAGGCGGAGGGCCGAGACATTGGCCCGGGAAAAGTGAGCAGAAATATACGAGTGTCAACGGGAGGGTTTTATGGTACAACTAGAAGTAGTTTTTTGATGGAGGTGCCTATGGAGCCGAAGGTCAGTATCATCGTGCCGGTGTATAACGCGGAGAAGAGTCTCGCGCGCTGTGTGGACAGTATTCTGAATCAGGAGTTTCGGGATTTCGAGCTGATCCTCATGGATGATGGAAGTAAGGATCGGTCCGGGGAGATCTGCGACGGATATGCGCGGGCGGATGCGCGCGTGGTGGTCGTGCATAAGGAGAATACGGGGGTGTCGGATACGCGAAACCAGGCGATCGCGCGGGCGCGGGGTACGTTTCTGCAGTTCGTGGACAGTGATGACTGGCTGACGGCGGATGCGACGAAGCTGATGGTGCGGGCGGCCGAGGAGACGGGCTGCGACATGGTGATCGCGGATTTCTATCGTGTCGTCGGAGAGATGGTGTCGCAGAAGGGGGATATCGACGCGGACCAGGTGATCGGGCGTGAAGCGTTCGTTGGCTTCATGATGGAGAACCCGGCGGACTACTACTATGGGGTGCTGTGGAATAAGCTGTACCGGCGCTCGCTTGTGGAGGCGCACGGGATCCGGATGGATGCGAAGCTCAGCTGGTGCGAGGATTTTCTGTTTAATCTCGAGTATGTGCGCTATGCGACGACGTTCTATGCGCTGCGGACGCCGGTCTACTATTATGTGAAGACGAAGGGTTCGCTGGTGAATCAGAAGATCAGCTTCGCGCGGACGGTGGAGATGAAACTCGCGATGTTCGAGTGCTACAACGACTTCTTCAAGCATGTGCTGGATGAGGATGCGTATGAGCGGAAGCGGCTGCAGGTCTATCATTTTCTAGTGGATGCGGCGAAGGATGGTTTCGTGTTCCCGGCGACGATTCCGGGGACGCAGAAGCTCGGTGAGGAGCGGAGCCAGGCGCTGCAGGAGGTGATTTCGGAGGATGGGATCATCGTGGAGAAGTACCGCGACCGGAAGCTGCTCGAGCGCTATCTCGAGTCGGTGGCGCTGAAGTATGATATGACGCTGGCGGAGCTGTCGCTGCTGCTGTATCGGAAGGACGCGGGAAAGGCGCTCACTCGAGGGGCTGAAGCGCAGATGCCTGCGCGGGAAGATGCCGTGGAGGCGACTGATCGAAAGGATGCCGGAAAGGCGCTGAGCCGGAAGGATCTCGCGGAGCTGATGCATATGAGCCGCGGGGATCTGCGCGCCGCGCTGCAGAAGCTGGTCTCACGCGGGATGCTCGAAGTGGTCGACGTGCCGAGGAAACGACGTGAAGCGGCGGAAATAGCCGAGGCGACCGGTCTTTTCGGAAAGCGTGGCGAGGCACAGGATGCAGACGCGAACGGAATGACGAAGAAAAAACGCGAGCCGCGGATGATTCGTCTCGAGCTGCTGCCGGCGTCGGATGCGGTGCTGCAGGATATCGCGGCCGCGGAGCGTGACTACGAGCAGGCGAAGTTCCGGGGATTTACCGAGGACGAGCTCCGGCAGTATACAGCGCTCGAGCGGCGTGTGCAGGAGAATGAAAAGCAGATACTGCAGAAGTGAGGATGGGCAGACGAACACCATCAGCGATGCCTGGCGATGAGTCAGCGAGGGGCAGAATGCGTTGCGGCGAGGCACAACGCATGCGCGGAGTGATGATGTGGAGGGCCGAAACATGGGCACAAGCGAGTAGGAGGCGGTGACTAGCCGCCGTCCTCTCACACCACCGTGCGTACCGTTCGGTACACGGCGGTTTCAACAGTTGACGTGCATAGACTGATAAGCTGTGGCAAGATCATAAAAGCCCCAGTTTGTAGACCTAAAACAGAATACCGTTCCTTACATAGCAGTCATGCGCTTCGGTGCCTGGCTGCTAATTTTTTTGCGAAAGGAGCAGTATCGAATGAAGCTTGTATTAGCGGAAAAGCCCTCGGTTGCCATGAGTCTCTCGAAAGTGATCGGGGCAGATCAGCGCGGGGACGGTTATATGGAGGGCAATGGCTACCTTGTCAGTTGGTGTGTGGGGCATCTGGTGGAACTTTCCCAGCCGGAAGCCTATGATGAAAAGTATGCAAAGTGGAAGTATGATGATCTTCCGATTTTGCCGGAACATTGGCAGTATCAGGTGTCCGCCAGCACGAAAAAGCAGTTCGGAATCCTGAAAAAGCTCATGCAGCGGAAAGATGTGGAGAGTCTGATCTGTGCAACCGACGCAGGGCGTGAGGGCGAACTGATTTTCCGGCTGGTTTACCATCAGTGCGGCTGCAAAAAGCCGGTGGAACGACTTTGGATTTCCTCGATGGAGGATAGTGCGATCCGGGAAGGCTTTCAGAAGCTCCGACCGGGAACAGAATATGATGCCTTATATGAGGCGGCTTTATGCCGGGAGCGTGCCGACTGGATTGTCGGAATCAACGCAACCCGGCTTTTTTCATGCCTGTATGGGCAGACCCTGAATGTGGGGCGCGTGATGACACCAACGCTTGCGATGGTGGTCATGCGGGATGCAGCAATCCGGGCTTTCAAGCCGGAGCCGTTCTACTCGGCAGAATTAAAATTTCGGGATTTTCAAGCGGGCGGTGAGCGAATGAAAGAAAAAGCAGAAAAACTGGTGGCAGAGTGTTGCCAGGCAGGAAGTGCCATCATTACCAAGGTAGAGCAGAAAGAAAAATCAGAGAAGCCCCCGGCCTTGTTTGATCTGACATCGCTTCAGAGAGAAGCAAATCGGCAGCTGGGATTCACTGCCCAGCAGACCCTGGATTACACACAGGCTCTGTACGAGAAGAAACTCGTGACATATCCCCGTACCGACAGCCGGTATCTGACGGATGATATGGCACCGCTGGTGCTGGAACTTGTTTCTGTGATCCAGCAGAGCTTTCAGATTCAGGCAGATGTACCGGCACCGGTGAATGCAGCGCAGGTCATCAATTCTAAGAAAGTCACCGATCACCATGCCATTATCCCTACAAAAACAGCGGTGGGTTATGACATTTCCTCGCTTCCCAGTGGAGAACAAGCGATTCTTACTCTGCTGGCGGTGCGGCTGATTTGTGCGGTCGGAACACCCTGCCACTATGCAGAAACCATAGTAGAAGCGGAGTGTGCCGGTCAGAAGTTCCGCACGAAAGGCAAAACAGTCACGGATATGGGCTGGAGGCAATATGCAGGAAAGCCGGTTGAAGATGCTGAGAAGAATGCGGAGGCGGGTGATCTTCCGGAGCTTTCGGAAGGCATGACACTGGAACTTGCCGGTGTCGATCTGAAAGAGGGCAAGACCAGCCCGCCTAAGAGATTTACCGAAGATCTTCTGCTTTCAGCGATGGAGAGTGCCAGCTCGGATGAATTTCCGGCTGGTGTAGAGCGAAAAGGCATCGGCACACCAGCTACACGCGCTGCCATCATCGAAAAACTGGTGCAGAAAGGCTTTATCGAGCGTAGGGGTGATAAGAAAACGAGATACCTTTGCTCTACGGACAAGGGAAATGCGCTGGTGACGGTGGTGCCGGAACAGATTCAGTCTCCATCCATGACGGCAGACTGGGAGGAAAAACTGCTGAAAATAGAACACGGCGAGTATGACAGCGATGCCTTTATGGGCGAAATCAGCAGCATGGTCAGCGGACTTGTTAAAACCTACGAGGCTGTAAAAGGAGCCGATGTGCTGATGCAGCCGGAACGCAAGGTCATTGGTTCCTGTCCCGCCTGCGGCAGTGATGTCTGCGAAACGGCAAAAGGATGGTTTTGCAGGGATAAGAGCTGTAAATTTGCGCTCTGGAAGGAAAACAGGTTTTTTCAGACACTGGGAAAGCAGATGACAGAGGAACTGGCAAAGCAACTGGTAAATCGTGGAAAAGCACGGCTTACCCATTGCTATTCCAGGAAGTCCAATCGTTACTATGACACAACCGTTCATGTAGAGACCGGCGAGGACGGTGCAGCAGCATTTAAGCTGGAGTTTGGAGGTAAAAAATGAGCATGAAAATGATGAATGCAGCTTATCTGGTGGATAATGTCGCTCTGCTTTCCTTGCAGGAAAAGCAGGACGGCGTGGAATTCCATTGTTTTGATATGGACAGCAAGGTGCAGACCACCGAGGGACACATTGGCTGGGATGTGTTGGATAAACAGCCGTCTTCTACGTTGGAAGAAAGCGCAAGGGTGGTAGTACTTCAGAAGATTCCCCAGCTTGACGGTCTTGCCGTTGCGCCGGTAGCTCCGGAGATGCTGGAGCAGGTACGCGGCGGCAGAAAGGTTCTCTGGCAGATGAAAAAGGCTGATCCTGAGCTGGAGAATGCAAAAAATATCCGGTTTATCACCAGCAACTACGAGGATCGGTTCAAAATTCCGGATGGCAGTGCAGTGGAGATCGAGTATCCGAACCGGAAGTTCTCAGCTCGCTGCGAATATATGGACGAATATCATCTGCGCCTGGGGTATGATGTTCTGCACATCTGTCAGCTGGCAGAAATGCTGGAACGCGGCGGTGGTACATGCCGCCCGGAGCCGCTGATTACGGAAGAACGCAGTGCATGGGATTTGGGAAGCAAGGGCTTTCTTGCCATTCAGACCTGTGAGGACGGTTACGACTATACCTTATATCATAAGGACTTTACGGAAATTGACGGTGGACAGATTGACAACACGGAAATCAGCATGAATGCAGCCAGAGACCAGATTCTTTCGGATTATGGGTTCGGTGGCCGCACCATGACGCGGATTGACTATGATGAACTTTGTGATCGTGCAGAGGAAGCGGAAATCAGTAGACGGGAATCTGTGCTGGGTAAACTCTCGGATTTGTCTTTCAGAACGGATACGCCGGTGAAAGCTGCCAAGGCGAAGGAGGCAGAGCGATGAAATACAAGCTTACGAAGGCAGAGCAGGAAACCGTCATCAATTTTGATAATGAACTGGATACCGCCAGCATTTATACCCATGACAGCCGCCTGATTAAGAAGCTTCGGGAACTGCGAAAACAGTATCCGGAGCAGTTTATTTTGGAGCACCGGGAGCATGGGTCGGTCACTTATACGATTCCGAAACGCTGTGTTGGTATCCGACCGCCGTACAGTGAAAAGCGGCGGGAACAGCAGCGACAGGAAGCAAAGGAAAACGGCCTGCCGTTTATGGAGAAGGGAGAAATGAACGATGGCAAGAATTGAAAAATGGGATGAAGTGCATGGAAATCAGGCACCGGACGAAAGAATGATGGCATTTCTCGACAGTGCTACCGACCAGTATGCGATTTTGCAGCTTCGCCGCATCGAGGATACGGTATATGAACGCTTTTCGTCTATGCGCGAACTGGAACGGATGGGGCTGGAACCGGATATTGACCATTATGAAGTGGTTTATACGGCTCCGCTGCTTCCCTACAAGGATCAGAATACGATGTTGGAGGAACTGTATGCGAAATTCAATGTTTCCCGCCCTGATGATTTTACTGGGCATAGTCTTTCTGTGTCTGACATCGTGGCTTTACGGCAGAATGGTGTTGTAAGCTGTCACTATGTGGATTCCATCGGCTTCCAGGAGCTGCCCAGATTTTTGAAACCGGAGAATTATCTGAAAGCCGCAGAAATGGCAATGGAAGACGATTACGGTATGATTGACGGCGTAATCAATAACGGAAAGAAGGAAGAACCGGCGGAGAAAGCATCGGTTCTGGATCAGCTGAAGGAAAAGCAGGAGGCGGTGCCGCCTGCGCCGCCTCGTAGGTGCTGCGAAGAAAAGGAGTTATAAATGCGTTTTACGGATGACGAATGGATGCTCATGATGCTTTACAGCCCTGGCACACGGACAGGGCTGATTGCAGAGCTTCAGATGATGCAGAAAAGTCTGACCGGCAGAGATAGAAACCTGCGCAGGTGGACGGCCTCGCTGCTTGCGAAACTGGCAGAGATGACGGATGCAGAATATGAGGCACTGGATTTGTATCCAGACGAATAAAGGAGAGGAGGAAAAAATAGATGATGACGAAAACGGCTTATTATATGCAGATGGCGCAGGAAGCTGCGGCACAGATCACTGGCAGCAAAGAGCAGTGGACAGCGTTTCTGACCACATCCGCACGGCTTTATAAGTATCCTTTTGCGGAGCAGCTGATGATCTATAAGCAGAGACCAGAAGCGACGGCCTGTGCAGAGTACGATCTCTGGAATGATCGGATGAACCGCTATGTGAAGCGTGGCTCCAAGGGCATTGCTCTTTTGGACATGCGCGGCGAGCAGCCGAAACTGCGGTATGTATTTGATGTGGCAGATACCGGAGAACGGAAGAATTCCCGACCGGTACAGCTCTGGAAAATGAATGCGGAGCATGAGCAGCCAATCATTCGCGCACTGGATGCAGCATTTGATGTTTCTGCCGGTGCTGGGTCTCTGGAAAATCATATCATGGAAGCGGCAGAACGCCTTGCAAGGGATTACTGGGAGGAAAACCGCAGGCAGATCAGTGACATCGTTGCAGATTCCTATCTGGAAGGATATGATGAACTCAACATCGGAGCTTCCTTTAAGAGAGCTGCCGCTGTCAGCATCGCATATTCCGTCTTTACCCGGACGGTGGGCAATGCAGATGACTATTTTGAGCACGAGGATTTTCTGGACATCTTTGATTTTAATACGCAGGCTGCCGCCAATGTGCTGGGAACTGCGGTCAGCGAAATGTCCAGCCAGATCTTCCGGGAAATTGAACGCACGATCCGAACCTATGAAAGAGATAAGCAGGCAGAAAGGAGCCAAAACTATGATGGAGCTGAATTACACGAAGAACGGCGATTACCTGATTCCGGACATCCAGTTGTCGGTGCAGGAACAGAAGCCCCTGGGCAAGTACGGGAGGATGCGCAGAGCGTTTCTGCAGGAGAACAACACGCTGCTGTACAATCACCTGATCCTGACCGAGAAGCTGTACCCGCACCTGTGGGAGATTCAGGAGACCGCGACCGCACGGATGGAGCAGATGATGGCGGAGCTTCTGAAAGCGAATCCGGTACCGGACAAGAAATCGAACCAAATGGCCTGGGTGCAGCACATGAACATGCTGAAAGCGCAGGCAGAGGAAGTCATTCTGACGGAACTTATCAACAGTTAAACTTCATGAGTCTGTTTCAGTCCGAAGCAGAGCAGATTCAGAAAATTGATGCGGCGGCAGAAAATGCAGCCAAAGAAGCGGAGAGCGAAAAGCCCTCCGCTTTTGTCATTTCTGAGGATGAAATCGACCGGATGCTGCGGACAGGCTCCAATTTTGAAGGCGGAAAGATCCGTATTTATGCGCTGTATCAGCAGCAAGGGGACGCAAAAGAACGAGCTGCATTCTTGAAAGCGGAATACGGTCTCGGTGGCCACAGCTATACCTTTATGGATGGCAGTCGCGGTTTTGCCGATTATAACGGAAGAGGTATTCTGCTTCGCAATTATGACCATGACCGGGAAGTGCGACTCACATGGTCGGCGGTGGATAAGCGGTTAGACCGGCTTGTGGAAAATGATCAGTACCTGACCGCGCTGGAAATGGAAGAGTATCGGAAGCTGGAGCAGGAATACGGCGCGCCGCTTCCTATGCCAACTGCTGCCCATGTATTTCCGCCAACACCACCGGAACACTACGATACCGGAAATGAGCATGTGGACAACATGCTGAATACGGCTGCGGATGTCTATGCCCGGAGTGAACTGGCGGCACCCCAGCGTTTTACCGTGATGGAGACAGACGATGGCTATGCGGTCTGGGATGATATTCAGGACGGCATTCATGTGGAACCGGATGGTGTTAGCGAAGAGTTTACCAGTGAATGGGAGGTAGAGACTTACCGCCAGCAACTGATTAAAAAAGTTCAGGAACGAGAAGCAAAAGACTGGCTCTATGTTGAGCAGAGCAAGCAGAATTTGCAGCAGGACATTCCATTCCCGGATGTGGAATCCGAAGAAGCACAGGAACCGGCTCAAGCAGAGACAGATCCTCTGGTACTGGAAATGCAGGAACACGCCAGAGAACTTGCCAGAGAGTCTGGCTATGCACCGGATGAACGATTTGTAGTCACGATGACCGGCGATAATTTCCCGGATTCTAAGGATGCGTTTGCCATCTGGGATTATGTCAAAGAAGAGTATTACGGATATTCGGACGGAAAAGTGCAGACATTTGCCGATTATGTGAGTGCGTCAGAGGCGTTGCAGGAGATTCGCAGCAGAGCTATGGAGGCTGAAAAAGAGCCTGCAACTGTGCAGCCAGAACCGGCAGCTCCGGTGCAGCCGGATTATCGTGTCGGCGATACGCTGTATCTGGACGGAAAGGCATTTACGATTGAAAAAGTCGGGCTTTTCGATGTGGAGCTTCGGGACCCGGATTCCGTGTATCCGATCTTCCGCTCGGAAAGCAAAGAAAATCTGGCAAGACTTTTGGGACATGAGGAAAATGTTCACCTGCACAATCTGGTGGTTGATCTGAATCCTGGAAAAGAAGAAGCGTTCCGGGCAGGGCATGAAGCAAAACATGCGGAGAACTACCGCATCAACAGCTTCCACCTCGGCGAAGGCAGTCCTAAACAGAAATTCCGTGCCAACATGGATGCTATCTACACGCTGAAAGCCTTGGAAAACCAGAACAGAGATGCGACACCAGAGGAACAGGAAACGCTGGCCAATTATGTCGGCTGGGGTGGACTGGCAGATGCCTTTGATGCAGAGAAAACTGCTTGGGCAGGCGAATATAAGGAATTGAAGGCAGCTCTTACGGAAGAAGAATATGCCGCAGCCAGGGCTTCGACTCTGAATGCGCATTACACCAGTCCTACCGTGATTCGTGCAATCTATGAAGCATTGGATGGTATGGGATTTGAGAAAGGCAATATTCTGGAACCGTCGATGGGTGTCGGTAACTTCTTCGGTATGCTGCCGGATTCCATGATGGGAAGCAGGTTGTATGGCGTGGAACTTGATTCCATCACCGGGCGCATTGCGCAGAAATTGTATCCGCAGGCAGAAATCAAGGTGGCAGGCTTTGAAACCACCGACCGGCGCGACTTCTATGATCTGGCCGTGGGCAATGTGCCATTTGGCAACTACCGTGTCAGCGATAAGCCCTATGACAAACTCGGTTTTTCTATCCACAACTATTTCTTTGCCAAGGCATTGGATCAGGTTCGTCCCGGTGGCATCGTGGCCTTTGTTACCAGCCGCTATACGATGGATTCCAAGAATCCGGACGCGCGAAAGTATCTGGCTCAGCGGGCAGAACTGCTGGGAGCCATTCGACTTCCCAACAACGCATTCCGTGCCAATGCCGGTACAGATGTGGTTTCGGATATCATTTTCCTGCAAAAGAGAGACCATCCCATTGATATCGAACCGGATTGGGTGCATCTGGGGCTGACATCGGAGGGCATAACCCTCAACAACTACTTCGTTGATCATCCAGAAATGGTGCTGGGTGAGATTACAACAGAAAGTACCCAGTACGGCAAGGAAGAATGTACAGTCATTCCGATTCCGGATGCAGATCTGGGAGACCAGCTGCATGAGGCTGTGCAGCATATCGGCGGTCACTATGAAGCGCAGGAGCTGGCACCGGAGGAAGAACTGTCCTTGCAGGGCGAAACCATTCCGGCAGACCCAAATGTAAAGAACTTCTCCTACGCAGTGGTGGACGGGGATATTTATTTCCGCGAGAACAGCATCATGCGAAAGGCTGACCTTTCTGCGACAGCCACCGGCAGGATCAAGGGTATGGTGGAACTTCGTACCATTGTGCAGGAATTGATCGACTACCAGCTGAACGATTACCCGGAGGACGCGATTGCCCAGAAACAGCGGGAACTGAATGTGGCCTATGACCGATTCGCCGATCAGTATGGACTTATCAACTCCCGTGCAAATGCACAGGCTTTTTCGGAAGATTCGTCTTATTATCTGCTCTGCTCTCTGGAAAATGTGGATGAAAACGGCAGGCTGGAATCCAAGGCGGATATGTTCACCAAACGGACGATTCGACCGGAACGGGCTGTTACCAGCGTAGATACTCCGGCAGAGGCTCTGGCAATCTCCATCGGAGAGCGCGGCAAAGTGGATTTGCCCTATATGTCGGAGCTTTTAGGTACACCGGGAGAATTTGAAAAAATCCAGCAGGAACTGCATGGTGTCATTTTCAAAGACCCGATGACGCAGGGCAGCGAGGAAACCGGCTGGGTAACAGCTGATGAATATCTGTCCGGCAATGTCCGGGAAAAGCTCCGCGTGGCAGAGTTGGCTGCGGCCTCTGACCCTGCCTTTGCGGTGAACGCGGAATATTTGAAGAAGGCACAGCCAAAAGACCTGGATGCTTCGGAGATTGATGTGCGCCTTGGTGCCACATGGGTCAATCGGGATTATATCCAGCAGTTTATGGAAGAAACCTTTGAACCGCCGTTCTATCTGCGCAGAAATATTGAAGTGAAATTCTCTCCCATGACGGCAGAGTGGCAGATTACCGGCAAGAGTACACCGAGCCGGAATGATGTTCATGCCTATATGACCTACGGCACCAGCCGTGCCAATGCCTATCGAATTCTGGAGGATACGCTGAATCTGCGGGATATTCGTATTTACGATACCGTGGAGGATGCAGACGGCAAGCAGAAGCGGGTTCTGAATAAAAAGGAGACCACCCTCGCCCAGCAGAAACAGCAGGCCATTAAGGATGCGTTCCAGAACTGGGTGTGGAAAGACCCTTATCGCCGCGCGGAACTTGTGGAAAAGTATAACGAGCTGTTCAACAGCACTCGTCCCCGTGAGTATGATGGTTCTCATATCCGCTTTGGCGGCATGAATCCGGAAATCCGGCTGCGGGAACACCAGCAGAATGCCATTGCTCATGTGCTGTACGGCGGCAATACGCTGCTGGCCCACGAAGTGGGTGCCGGTAAGACTTTCGAGATGGCCGCTTCTGCTATGGAGGCAAAACGGCTGGGACTGTGCCAGAAATCCATGTTTGTCGTTCCGAATCATTTGACCCTTCAGTGGGCAAACGAGTTTCTGCGTCTGTATCCGAGTGCAAAATTGCTGGTGGCAAGCAAAAAGGACTTTGAAACTGCCCGCAGAAAGAAGTTCTGCGCACGAATTGCTACTGGTGATTACGATGCAGTCATCATCGGGCATTCCCAGTTTGAGAAAATTCCGGTGTCCGCAGAACGGCAGGAGCGGATTTTGACTGCCCAGATTGATGAAATCGAAAACGCCATTGCTGAGATGAAATCCCAGAATGGCGAACGTTTTTCCATCAAACAGATGGAAAAGACCCGGAAAGGATTGGAGGCGAGATTGGAGAAACTTCGGGCAACCGACCGAAAAGACGATGTGATTACCTTTGAGCAGCTGGGCGTAGACCGACTGTTTGTAGACGAAGCACATGCCTTTAAGAATCTGTTCCTCTACACAAAAATGCGCAATGTTGCAGGCTTGTCCACATCGGAAGCGCAGAAATCTTCGGATATGTTTATGAAGTGCCAATATATGGACGAGTTGACAGGCGGGCGCGGCATCATTTTTGCGACCGGCACCCCGGTTAGCAACAGCATGACGGAGCTTTACACCATGATGCGGTATCTCCAGTACGGCACGTTGCAGCAGAAAGGGCTGACCCATTTCGACAGCTGGGCTTCTACCTTTGGTGAGACCACCACAGCCATTGAGCTGGCACCGGAAGGAACCGGATACCGGGCAAGAACAAGATTTGCAAAATTCTTCAACCTGCCGGAGCTGATGAATATGTTCAAGGAAGTGGCAGATATCAAGACTTCCGATCAGCTACATCTGCCGGTGCCGGAGGCAAAATTTGAAACCGTGGTGGTGCAGCCTTCGGAGCATCAGCAGGCGATGGTGGCGGAGCTTTCGGAACGGGCGGCGGCTGTGCATTCCGGTGTGGTAGACCCGTCGGTCGATAACATGCTGAAAATCACATCGGATGGCAGAAAGCTGGGACTGGATCAGCGATTGATGAATCCGCTCCTGCCGGATGACCCAAATAGCAAGCTCAACGCCTGTGTGCGGAATGTGCTTCGGATTTATGAGGAAGGACAGTCGGATAAGCTGACCCAGTTGCTGTTCTGCGACCTCAGCACGCCGAAGAACGATGGAACCTTCAATGTCTATGAGGATATCCGCGCCAAACTAATTCAGTCCAGTGTGCCGGAAGAAGAAATCGCATTTATTCATGATGCCGATACTGAGGCAAAAAAGAAAGATTTGTTTGCCAAAGTGCGTACCGGACAGGTACGGGTATTGTTAGGTTCGACACAGAAGATGGGTGCAGGCACGAACGTGCAGGACAGGCTGGTGGCCGTGCATCATCTGGATGTGGGCTGGCGGCCTGCGGACATGACCCAGCGAAATGGTCGTATCATCCGTCAGGGAAACCGAAACAAAGAAGTGCAGGTTTATCAGTATGTGACGGAAGGAACTTTTGATGCCTACCTCTATCAGACACTGGAGAATAAGCAGAAATTTATCAGCCAGATCATGACCAGCAAATCTCCGGTACGTTCCTGTGATGATGTAGATGAGCAGGCTCTTTCCTATGCAGAGATCAAGGCACTTTGTGCCGGAGACCCGCAAATCAAGGAGAAAATGGACTTGGATGTAGATGTTGCAAGGCTGAAAGTATTGAAGGCGGATCATCAGAGCCAGCAGTACCGATTGGAAGATAAATTGATGAAATATTTCCCTGCGGAGATTGAGAAAACGCAAGGGTTCATCAAGGGCTTTCAGTCGGATATTCGGACGGTGGCGGCACATCCGCTGCCGGAAGAGGGGTTCTGCGGTATGGAGGTGAATGGCACACAATTTACTGAAAAAGCTGAGGCCGGTGAAGCAATCCTCGCGGTCTGTAAAGCCAATCAGAGTCTGGAGCCGGTGCCGCTTGGCAGCTACCGTGGTTTCAAGATGGAGCTGACGTTTGACAGCTTCCAGAAAGAGTATCAGGTGCTGCTGAAAGGTGAGATGACCCACCGAGTGCCCATCGGCACCAGTGCTGCGGGCAATATCCAGCGTCTGGACAATGCTCTTGCCGGGATTCCTGCAAGACTGGAAAAGGCGGAACAACAGTTGGACAATCTCAGGAGCCAGCAGGAAGCGGCGCAGGCCGAGCTTGGAAAGCCGTTCCCCCAGGAGGCAGAACTGGCGGAAAAGAGTGCAAGACTGGCGGAACTGGACGCACTGCTGAATATGGATGACCGTGGAAATGATGATCCTGACCGTGAGAAAACAACGGAAAAACCGTCTGTCCTGGCAGAATTGCGTGACCGTGCCGGTCGCATTCCGCCGATGGCACATCGAGATGATGAGGAGGTGGCACTATGAGTGTTCGGGAACACTGGATCAACGTCCGGGTAAATCCGGAAGAGCTGGCGAGGATTCGTGAAAAGCAGAAAGAATTGGGGATTCGGAATACCGGTGCCTATATGAGAAAAATGGCGATGGACGGGTACTGCGTAAATCTTGATTTGTCGGATGTGGCGCAGGTATCCACACTTCTTCGCCGATGCAGCAACAACCTGAACCAGTACGCAAAACGCGCCAATGAATCTGGAAGCATCTATGCGGAGGATATCCGGGATTTGCAGAAGCGACTGGATGAACTCTGGGAGATGCAAAAGCTGATCTTAAAGAGGCTTTCTGGTATTCGATGACGGCGCAAACGTGCGGAATTTCTATTGCACATGGCACAGATGAAACAGTCTGTGTCATTACATATTTTTTGCAGGTCTTCCTGTTGACATCGTGGTGTTTGACAAGCGGGTACGATAAAATGAAGATGAAAAGAAAAACGAAGGGGTGAAATCCATGAAGATCGTATGTTTTTTGTTGAAGCTGGTGCTGAAAATCCTGTTGCTGCCGGTTGCGTTTCTGCTGCGATTTCTGTGCTTTATCTGGAATCTGCTGATGCAGCTATCCCTGTGGGTACTTTCGCCGGTTATGCTTTTCGTTCTTGGCTGCGGCATTTATTCTGTGGTTCGGGCGAGCTGGACGGATGTGTTCTTGCTGACCCTGATTGAGATGGGACTGTTCGCAGCTGCGGTTGGAGCGGGCGGCATCATGGAACTGATGGAACGGCTGTGCGAGTGTGTGGAGGATGTTTTGACAATTTGAGTTCAGGAGGGATTAGATGGATATTCAGTTTATGAAAGATTATTATGATTTACGGTACGAGGAAACAGATGGAGAGAATCATTTTGTGGAAGAGACTGCTTATCAGGAAAAACAGTCTGAGCAATCGAAGATGGAAGACCAGCTGATGGAAATGGTGGGCGGCAGCGAATCTAATGTGTGGAAGCTGTACGAAAGCATTATGTGTGTCTATTTCGATATGGAAGAAATCATCAAGCAGGCCGTTTATTTGCAGGGAGCTTATGACCGGGAACGGATGTTAAAATGAGAATAGTAGATTGGTAAGAGCTGCCTTCGGGTAGCTCTTTTTAGATGGAGGAATATGAAAATGGCGGCTACAAGACTAATTGCGCTGCATATCAATAAAGGAAAGACGGTAGCGCAGTGCCTGGCTGACCGTACTGATTATTCTGAGAATGCAGCAAAGACGGAAGATGGAAAATACATCAGCGCGTATGCCTGTGACGCAAAGACCTGTGATGAAGAATTTCTGCTTTCCAAACGGCAGTATGAGCATATCACCGGTAGAACCCAGGCGCATGATGTGATTGCATATCAGATTCGGCAATCTTTTAAGCCCGGAGAAATCACGCCGGAGGAGGCGAACAAGGTTGGATATGAGACGGCCATGCGCTTTACTAAGGGAAAACATGCCTTTATCGTGGCTACCCATGTTGATCGTGCGCACATTCATAACCACATTATTTTTAATTCGACTACATTAGACAGCACCAGAAAATTCCGAGATTTTCGCTTATCCGGTCTTGCACTGGCAAGGCTCAGTGATATCGTCTGTCTGGAACACCGGTTGTCGGTCATTATCCGGAAGCCCTATGGAGAGCGGCAGAAGAGAACGGAATACCCGGAGAAAAAATCGCAGCGGGATGAAATCTGCGAGGCCATTGATGCAGCATTGGCAAGAAATCCAAAAGACTTTCGGGAACTGATTGAAATTTTGCAGGAGGCCGGATACGAGTATAAAGATGGAAAACAGCCTGCCCTGCGGGGAAAAGGCCACGCCAGATTTGCTCGTTTCCGCTCTCTTGGCAAAGGATATTCGGTCGAAGAACTCTGCAAAGTGATTGCCGGAAATGCGGTTCACAAAAGCAAATTTGCAGAGAAAACCCGCACAAGCGCAAGGTCGGCACAGATGCATCAGAAGGCAGAGCTGTCGTTCCTTATTGATGTCCGTGCCAAAATGCAAGCAGGCAAAGGCGCGGGATATGCGCGCTGGGCAAAAGTCTTTAATCTGAAGCAGATGGCAAAAGCTATGATGTTCATGGAAGAGCATGGAATCAAGAGCTATGCAGAGCTGAAAGAAAAAGCAGATGGGATTTCTGAAAAATGCGATGCGTTGCTGGAATCTGTAAAGGCGGATGAGGCACGGATGTCGGAAGTGTCGGTGTTGCGGAAGCATCTAATCAATTACGCTAAGACAAAAGATGTTTTTGCCGCGTATAAAGCATCCGGTTACAATCGGGAATTCTATGAAGCCCATCGGGATACGCTGGCCTTACGCAGCGCAGCGAAAAAAGCGTTTGATGCCTATAAGAAAGAGAACGGTTCTGACAAAAAGCTCCCGCGCATCAGCGAGCTGAACGCAGAGTATGCAACTGTCTCTTATACACATCTCCGAGCCCACGAGACAGGCAGAAATC
>ENA-OZGF01000521-OZGF01000521.1-human-gut-metagenome-genome-assembly--contig:-NODE-521-length-16298-cov-5.050360_pt1 | contig 16298 bp, 13 predicted proteins | sample MGYA00245116_ERZ653657 | MGnify/ENA primary metagenome ERZ653657 (study PRJEB26926, sample SAMN06165034) | human gut metagenome | biome: ENVO:00009003; feature: ENVO:2100002; material: ENVO:00002003...
AGATTTCTGCCTGTCTCGTGGGCTCGGAGATGTGTATAAGAGACAGCTACTGATTTTACTGGCTTTGACGATTTTTATTTACCTCAAAACAAAAGCTTACAGTGATGGATATCGTAGTATCATGTACCGAATAGCTGATAAATGGGGTTAATTAATAAAACATCCTCTTTCTTTGCTTTATTAAGGCTATTTTCCCTCTGTTCAACTATGATGATGAACCTTCCGTGTCTAATGGCATCGTGTGCCAACTTCCTTCGTACCATCTACCATACACTGAGTGCCGGCCAAGCTCCTAGACGGGGTCATGCCCCACGGATAATACCGATGCCGGCTATAGCTCTTGTTTTTTGTTTGATTGTTACTGGCCTGCATTCAACTGTCTTGGTACTGATCTGCTCAGTGGACGCTACGCCGCCACAGCCTCCTGTTGGTCTTTTGTGAGTGCAGTCCGTTTTGGACTCCATCATTTACGGGTTTCTGTTCCAGAACCCTGTCCAGCCTCCGATTCTTTCCATCAGCTGCTCGACAGAGTTCTGGATTATTTTTCCTGTTCTTTGTTTCCTATGCTGCCATTGATGCCTGTAATGCCGGGCGTTTGATATCCTTCAGCATTTTTTTGCGGATCATAAGTTGTCCCTGTCTTTAGGATTGCATATATCACCCTTAGTATCTTGCAGGCTATCACGATCAATGACTGCATCTTTTTCAACGGATTGTTATCTCGTGTTGTGTAATACACATGAAGCTCCTTGAATTCTTCTGCATGGGATACCGCTGATTTAGCTGCCTGGAACAGCCAGTATCGAAGCCGTTTGCGTCCTCTGTGGCTGATCTTTGTCTGTCCTTTATGCTTGCCGGAACTGCATGCCACCAGCCCCATTCCGCTCAACTTCTGGATTTCCTTTACATCATCGAATCTGCTGATGTCACCCATTTCTGCCACGATCCCGGACAAAATGTTTTCGCCTACGCCTTGGATTGTGAATATTCCGGCTGCCATGTCCCTGTTGTCCGGCATAAGGAAACCAAGAAAAGTGTGTGATTGGATTAATACTAGTTTATCAGTTTCAACTCAATTGTAAAGCCTGCTTCGCACCGCAAAGCGGCTCTAGGCTTGACAAATGAGTTGCACCCGATAAATATCCATTAAGCCAATCAAGACGGTTTCCGTGTTCCGGAACACCGGTTTCCACATTTCCGGAATTAAAGTTTCCTGAATCAAGAATATCCAGATTGCCAGTATGTTTTCTGCATACGGTATTTCTCTGCATTTCCTGTGTAATGCACTTTCAATTTCTACAAGCTGTTCATCCAGCTGCAGGATTTGTTCTGCGAACCATTTCACTGCCTCACGGCCTGCATCCTTTCCGTCTGTCAATCCTACACTTTTCTCTGCATATCTCACAATCTCACCGGCTCTGCTGTAACCGCGTCCTCTTAGTTTTGCAGCATGCCAGATATTCCGTAAGCCTTCAGCTCCAAGTTCCGTAATGGCTGACGGAATGGCTGATACTCTCAACACTTCCAGCGTGAATGCTCCATCTATCTTTCCAAATGCGTCCATGTATTCTGGAAAATAGATCTTGAGTTCCCTGTGGAGACGGTTGACATTTCGGATCCTGTCTTCGGTGAGTTGATCCCTGAACATGGAAAGCCTTCTCAGATCTGCATATATTTTTTCCGGAAGATACGGCATTCCATAGTTTCCATCCTTCACCAGATTTGCAATCAGTTTTGGATCTTTTCTATCATCTTTGAGCTGACTGTTATCCTCAATCTCTTTGCTCTGCTTTACTGCATAAGGATTTACCTGGACAACGCTGATCCCGTTCGATATCATCCATGCAGCTAACGCAAACCAGTAATGGCCTGTCGGTTCAAGACCCAGCACAATCTGTTTTTCTCGTTTTTTGCTGCAAGTTCCAGCACCCATGCCCTGGCATTTTCAAAGCCTTCTGCAGTATTACTGAATTCAAATGCTCCACGGCTCAACTCTCTCCCTCTGACATCAATTGCCCTGATATAATGCATCTCACTGCCTATATCGCATCCTACGATAAGCATGTCATCCGTGATAAAAGACAGTTTGTCGTTCTTGACAAACTTACCTTTTGTTTCCAGTTCCCGCTAGGTATAGGATCTCAACTCTTTTTTTATCACCTCTATCCTTTTATTCAGTTCCTCTTTTGACAAAAGATTAACTGTTTCATTTTCAATATTTACATGCTTTTTTGCTTTACTTGCTTTAACATTCATTTCGAGTACCTCTTGTATTTTTAGATTTTACCAACTGCCAGGTCAGTAATAATCTAAATTTACCTGAGGTATTCTTTTTGGTCAATCCCCTTTACTCTTTAAAGTATACAGGAAGCTCCTTCAACGTCTCAAAGTAACTATTCCGCCTGAGCATCAAAAGATTGCTTGACAATTTCCATAATTCGGTCTAATTCATCTTGATGCTCCATAAACAATTCGACGTCGCCATTTCCCCAGCGCCCTAAACCAGTAATATCTTTGCAGATACCATTAGGATCATTAATCTCTGAAAACTTCATATTAATCGAAATTCGCAACCTTTGTTTCTGGAAGACGATATCAACAAAATTTGTATCTAGCTTATAGGCTACGTACAACTTTTTATATTCTTTCTTTACAGCCGGAGACAAGTTCATAATACGCTTATCTAAGGACTCGAACAATATTCTTGTAAAAGCATTTACATCATATGTTTCCAAGGAATACTTCTGCACAGGTTTTTCTTCAACTTGATACGGCGCAAGTTCTGCATCTGTTAAGAATGGATATGGCCAAATGGAGTCTGCTTTCTTTGCAAGTTCATTTGCTCTCTCTTGAATATGTTTTTTATTCCACTCATTTTGCAAAACCACATATTTATTAAGCCTAAGTGCGCTTTCTTTGAATCCACCTGACATGTCCATCTTTTCCAAAAACGGTCTATCACTCATCTCAGAATTATATGCCGTCAAAGTAAGATTGCCAATTGTATGTAAATACTTCTTTTGAATCTCTTGCCATTCAGCACCAAGAGCAGCTTGCCACTCTAAAGAAAGATTTTTATTCTGTGGCATAATATGCTCAATGGTGTAATTTTCTATAATAATTGGAGCCTTATTTTCAAAATTTTCTAATCGACTCAGGATATAATTTCTAGCACGCATATTATAAATATCACGACTTACAAATGCTGCTTCAAATTTATCGTTATCCGGGAACTCTTTATAAGTATCCTGCATTACAAAGAATGCCTTAACCGAATTCAAGTAATCATCTGGTCTAATATAATTCTTCAACGTTACAAAGGTTTTGTTCATTGAATTAGTCGGGATCTCACAAATTGCACGTCTCAATACATAGCTAATACAAAACTTCAAAATTTTCTTCAACTCATCTAATGTTATTAGTCCTTCCGTGCAATCACGGTGAATTTTCAATAAGAATGGGTAAGATACTTCCATTCTTAAATCAATAATATCCTCATATAATTTCTTTAAACCTGCGTCAGGATTTCGTTTGAATACAATGTTTGTATAGTATTTTGCGTACTCCAATAAATCTTGACATAATTCTCTAATTGTTCCAAATTCACAATTCAAATGATACAACTTGAACTCCTCATATACTCGTCCCTGCTTTGGAATACGAGAAAGCTTCATCGTCAAGTAATGGCGAAAGAAAGCATCCATTACTGTTCCTTGAGTTTCATAGGCAAATAGTTGTTCCATAGGTCGCCAAAGATGTTCATACACATAGGTTTGTTCTGACGGCTTTAGTCCCATCAGTACGTAGTTACGGATCAAATCAGATTCTGAAAGTTCTTTGCCGGTAGAATTCAAACTTTCAAAAATTGCTTGTGCATCGTCAACAGCACGATCTAATGTAATATTAACAATCTGTAATTTTCCTATTGACTCATATACCTCAGCAGGCTGAATTTCTTTATCAGCCAACTTATTGGTAAAAAACTTATAATTTTCAATCAATCTTGAACGAGTACCTTCTGCAATTGGCTTTTTCTCAACAATGCTTATGAGAATATCCCGATCTGTCTCAGTTAACAATAACTTATATCGTTCGTCACCACTTTCATACTCATTTTTTAGAAGCATATTATCTATACGACGAGCATTAATTGTTGTGTCGCTCGGATTCTTTATTGCATAATCACGCAAAGCCAGAAGAAGCAAGGTTAACGTAGTCATTCGCTGTTGCCCATCAATAATCATATACTTCTGAACACCTGTCGGCATTGCTTGCTCAGCAATATTAACAATTGATCCAACAAAATGACCAACTTTGCCTTTTCTCTGCATTTCTACAATATCATTCCAAAGCCTTTTGCACTGATCAATATCCCAACTATAAAATCGCTGATAAACCGGAATCAAAAATTGTTTATTCCCATTCAATATTTCATAAATATTTCCTTTACGAGCATCCATATTGCACCTCCATTACTTATTATTCCCATAGGAAAATGTATTCTCTGCCACTTTGCTCAATTCAATTTCAGACACATATTTATAGAGCCTTTCCTCTGTTCGTGGTTCCACATTATCCGTCCAAAGCTCACATTGATTGATTACCGTGCTGATGGCAAAATCATAATCTTCCGGCGGATATTTATATTTCTTAAGAAGTCGCTTGACCATCTTGCGCATCTGCGCTCTAGCAGTTTCTTTCTTCTGCCAGTCAATAGTACGATTCTTACGAAGCATTTCTGTAAGTTCTCTTGTTAAAGCAATCAATTCATCATTCTTATAAAAATCTTTGATATGCTCAGGTTTTGTAAGGGCATCATAGAATGCAAGCTCTTCTTGTGAAAGTCCAAGTTTCTCACCATTTTTATAAAGATTTGCAATCTCCTCTGCAGTTTTCAACAGTTCTTTAATAACCTCTTCATTGGTAATAAGTCCATTATAATAAGAGTTCATTAATTGCGCTATCTTCTCCGAAAATTTCTGTGACTGAACCACATTTGTTCTCTTGTAGAGAGCCACCTGCTCAGCCATGAGCTTCTTCAAAATCTCAACAGCTATGTTCTTTTCCTTCATTCTAGAAATTTCATCCAAAATCGCTGGTTCAAATAAGCTGAAGTTTTCACCACCACTCTTACTGCTGTCAAACAGGTTAATAACACCTTCGCTCTGTATTGCCGCCTTCAGAAGTTCGTTGATCTGGTTATTAATCTCCGTAAGTGACAAACTTTTTCCACCAGCGCCACCATAAGTAATTTTGGTCACCGTAGAACGCAACGCCTCCATATATGCCACTTCATGACGCTCCTGCTCTGTTGTCATACTGGAACAAAGCGAGTGTGACTGTTTCAAAAGCATGGCTTCCTTCAAGAACAAATCTTTTCTTTCTGGTGCACTTGCATCGAGGATAAAGTTTACGCCACCCGTAATGAGCTTAGCCATTGTAAGTGGAGAGCCACCTACAAATCCGCTAAAATCAAAGCCATGCAATAAATCTTTACAGACTTGTAGCTTTTCCTGAAACTTCGGATATGCCATCTTTGCAATGTTCATATCACCATACTTAGACTGATCACGTTTCGTATATTCCTTCATTGCAGCCTTTAAAGCTGATGCAATTCCAACATAGTCTACAATCAATCCACCTTCTTTATCCTTGAATACACGGTTAACACGGGCAATAGCCTGCATCAAGTTATAGCCATGCATTGGCTTGTACACATACATGGTAGCCAAAGAAGGTACATCAAATCCAGTAAGCCACATATCTACAACAATGGCTATTTTCATTGGATCATTATTATCTTTAAATTTCCTCGCGAGTTCTTCTTTGTGCGCTTTGGTTCCGATGATCTCTTTCCAATCTTCCGGGTCGTTATTGCCACCAGTCATAACCACACCGACTTTATTTGTCCATGCAGGTCTAATTTTCAAGATGCGGCGATAGATTTTCATTGCAATTGGGCGGGAATATGCTACGATCATAGCCTTTCCAGTCAGAAGATTTGCTCTGTATTTTTCGTAATGTTCAACGATATCATCGCAAAGAGATTCTATTGTTGAATCAGCTCCCAGTACACTTTCCATCTGACCAAGCATTTTTTTACTCTTCTCGATTGTTTGTGCGTCGGACTGCTGCTCTAAGACATCATAAGTAGAATCAATTAACGCCAATGTGTTCTCATCCAACTTCAAATGAACAACTCGGCTTTCATAATAAACTGGACGAGTAGCGCCATCCTCCACTGCCTGTGTCATATCATAAATATCAATATAGTCACCAAACACTTCACGAGTATTTCTGTCCTTAGCTGAGATCGGTGTACCAGTAAAGCCTATAAATGTAGCATTCGGCAATGCGTCATGAATAACACGGGCATTACCAATTACAGTATGCGCTTCCTTTTCACCGTTTTCATTCTCTGACATAACGATTTTCTCATCAAAACCATACTGCCCACGATGTGCTTCGTCTGCCATAACAACAATGTTTCTACGTTCCGATAAGGCTTTCTCTCCACGCTCAAACTTAAACATCGTAGTAAATATGATTCCATTCGCACTTCTGCCATCAAGAAGTGACTTCAAATGTTCCTTGCTCTCCGCCTGTACCGGTGTCTGACGCAAGAAATCTGCGCATTGTGAAAACTGTGCATAAAGCTGATCATCCAGATCAATACGGTCTGTCATAACTACAATGGTCGGACTGTCTAATGCATCTTGCAATAAATGTGCATAGAAAACCATAGATAATGACTTACCGGACCCCTGTGTGTGCCAGAACACACCACCCTTGCCGTCAGTCTTAGTTGCTACCTTTGCTTTTTCGATTGCTTTGCGGACTGCGAAATATTGATGATATCCGGCTAATACTTTGAAACGACTATTGCTAACGCCTGAGAAAAGAATAAAGTTCTTCAAAATATCAAGTAAACGTTCCTTTTGGAACATACCTTCATAAAAAGTTTCAAAGGACGCATACGCAGTATCTTCGTAATTACCGTCTTTTGTTTTCCATTCCATAAAGCGATCTAATCCGGAAGTGATCGTTCCGGCCTTATTCGTAGACAAATCGCTAATTACACAGATTGCGTTGTAATAAAAGATAGATGGAATATCCTGCATATAATTGCGAATCTGATGGAATGCATTCTCAGCCCCCACTTCATCTTTCGCCGGGCTCTTCAGCTCCATCAAAACAAGTGGCAATCCATTAATAAATAGAATAATATCCGGACGACGGTTATTTCCGTTTTCAAGGAATGTAAACTGATTTACCACATAGAAAGAGTTATTCTTTACATTTTGGTAATCAATCAAACGTACAATGGACGATTGCTCCTCACCATTCACAAAGAACTTAACCGTGACGCCATTTTGCAGATAATCCATAAAGATGATGTTCTTCTGCAACAGACTTCCAGTATCAAAAGTATTCAATTTGGCCATTGCCTCATCAATGGCTTCTACAGGCAGACCACGGTTGATACGCACCAAGCTATCTCTCAGAATAGAGTCCAGAAGCGGACTGGTATAATCTCTATCAAAATCCGGAGCGTAGAGGTGGTCATAGCCCATGTTTTCAAACAATTCAATGATTGCCTGTTCGTATGTATCCTCTGTAAATAAATTTGGCATGTTCAACCTCCTGTATTTTTCGTTATATTTCTATGGTAAACAAGAATTTACCGCCTCATCTGTGCAAAGCACAGATAGCTGCGAAGCAGCGTAGACAGATACCGAAGCCAGACGAATGCTTGCATACGGACGGCAAGGTGTCGATCAGAGGTGGTAACAAGGAAACTGCGCAGCGATTTTCGAGTCCACTAGCGGCTTAGAGGTCTATGTCCGATACATCAAGATCGCCAGACATCAACTTGGGCAAAAGAGTATCTCGCAAAGTTTCAAGTTTAGTAATTTCCTCAATATTAGCAGAAATTTGCAGATATAAAGCTGTCACAAGTTCGTCCAAAGGCTTTAATGCAGAAAGGTCATTAGGCAAATATAACTGATATTCGGGCAATGCTTTTTTGCTTAAATGCAATACGGTTGTTCCATTAACATAGCCGAGGCAATGTGCCTTGAACTTTTTATCTTGCAGAATAGCCGCAATGAGGAATTTAGATATATGATTGTTCTTTGGAACAACTTTAACTAAATCCATAGAAAAAACAATATCGCTATAACCCGATTTGCTCATTACAGGTTCGGCATTGCCAATTACTTCTGCATTTTGTGTTAGGTCAGTATGTGCAACGAGTGTATCAAACAACTCTGCGTGTTGTGCATCTTTCAGTTTGTTTGACGGTATTATTTCCTTATAACCGTCAAGTTTGAAACCGCCTTTGCGGTTGAAGTTTTTTATCGTTGCCATAGCAATATTTGATTCTGTAAGTTCAGCACCTTTATAGGAATAGCCACTTACAAAGTCAGCAATGGAAGATAAAGGTGTTTTCGACCAATTATCTGGCAAAATGCCGCCAAATGGAGCATAATCAGACAACCAAGCAATACATATTGTTTTGATTTGCTTAGCTAAATTCTTGTTTATCTTCTTGTTCAGTTCAGTTTTATAGCTCAATTCATAATATAGATTTCCTATAACCTCTTGAATCCTTCTGTCTGGAACTGGAATCAATAACTGATCCATAAACTGTTTCTTAAAGTGCGGTATGACATCTCCAACATTTGTATTATATATTTGTTGCTGAATTTTCCAGCTTCTTAAAACAGCTAATAGATATTTATTATATATCTTTTCATCATCAGCTCGTAACGCAATCATATCCTGGGCAATGCAAAAATCCACTGGATCAGGAACCAAACAAACTCTTCCCGGCGTCCCTTTGTTAACAAATAAAATATCTCCCGGAATAGGATGTGCTCTAAACCATGTTTCATAGGTTTCTTGCGTAAGATATCTAACTTTCTCATACACAGGAAACAGCGTATTGTTTGTAACACAATTTGTTGCTATAAGCTTCCATCCATCATCCGCAGTGGGAACAGTTTTCCCTCTATTATCAACAATAAAAGAAAGCAATTCTGTAATTGGAACTTTCGGACAGTCTTTCCATATATTAAATTTCATACCCAATCGCCCCCAGCTTCTTCTTTATTTCAGCTTCCAACTCATGACTCTTGGCAAACATTTCTGCAAGTTCAGATGTTAACCGATCCATCTTTTCTTCAAATGGCTCATCGTCCTCTTCTTGTTCTTCAATGCCTACATATCTGCCCGGAGTGAGAATAAAGTCTTGCTTTTCAATTTCCTGCAAATCTGCAACGGCACAGAAGCCTTTAACATCTTCAAGTGTTCCATCAACAAAAGCTTCATAGGTATCTGAAATCTTCTTGATATCATCATCTGTCAACTCACGAAGTTTACGACTTACCATCGTTCCCATCTTGCGGGCATCAATAAATAAAGTCTTTTCCAGTTGTTTCTTCTGCGTATTGATAAACCAGAGCGAAACCGGAATCTGCGTTGTATAGAATAGCTGCGTAGGCATTGCAACAATACACTCAACTAAATCTGCATTGACAATATTCTTACGAATTTCTCCTTCTCCACCTGATTGAGAAGAAAGCGAACCATTCGCTAATACCATACCAATACGGCCCGCTGGTGCAAGATGAAAAATCATATGCTGAAGCCATGCAAAGTTGGCATTTCCTGCTGGCGGTGTCCCATACTTCCATCGTGGATCTTCTTTTAGTTTATCCAAACCCCAATCAGAAAGGTTAAACGGAGGATTAGCCATAATATAATCTGCCCTCAACGTTGAATGGCGATCTTCTAGAAATGTATCAGCAGCATAGTCTCCAAGATCTGGTTCAATTCCACGAATAGCAAGATTCATCTGCGCCATTTTCCATGTTGTGGGGTTGGAATCCTGACCATAGATAGAAATATTGCTAATGTTACCACTGTGATTCTCTACAAACTTCGCAGACTGAACAAACATACCACCTGAACCACAACAAGGGTCATATACTCGTCCCTTGAAAGGTTTCAAGACTTCCACCAAAGTACGTACTACGCATGAAGGTGTAAAGAATTCACCGCCACGTTTACCCTCTTGTTCAGCAAACATAGAAAGACAATATTCATAGGTACGCCCCAAGATATCCTTTTCGCTGCCGTGTTCGATCATCTGGATATTGGTAAATAAATCCACCACATCACCAAGTCTACGCTTATCCAACTCCGAACGTGCAAAATTTTTAGGAAGAATATCTTTCAGACGTTTGTTCTTTTTTTCAATAGCACGCATAGCATCATCAATAACTATACCAATTTCCGAGGTATGCGCTTTTCCCGCTATCTCTCTCCAACGTGCACCCGCTGGTACAAAGAAAATACCTTCTGAAGTGTATTCATCAACATCTTCCTCAAATCCATCTCCTTCGTCAACAAGTTCCTTGTACTTATCATCAAATCGATCCGAAATGTATTTCAGGAAAATCAGTCCCAAAACTACATTTTTATATTCTGATGCATCCATGTTGCCACGAAGCACACAGGCTGCATCCCATATTTGTTTTTCAAAACCAATATCGGCTGTATTTTTATCTGCCATTTTAGTTTTCCTCCTATCCAGATTTATCCGAAGCTCTTTCCTAAATATCATACTTAAGACACTCATATATCTTTACGAGTTCACCCGTGCTGCTATTAGCCGCCATTTTCTCCTACCCATGATAACTGATAGGGTTATTTACTCCAGGGTAAAATTTTTGAAATAAAATCTGGAATCTGTTTAACATTAAGTATCCATGATAGCACAATTATTATAGCAATGACCAAGCACGCAATATTCAATCGTTTAATGTTGAAAAGCTTTGCATTTTTTTCATTTATAGTATAAATGAATTTAACCAAAATATATATCACATTAATAAGAACAAATGCTAAGAAGTCAACAATCAACAACAAACGAAAAACACTAACCGCAGAAATATTCTGCAAAACAGATGTTGAAAATGTAATTCCTCCAACAAAAGCAAGTACGATTGAAGCAAATATACCAAGTATAGATATATATTCTTTTTCAACGCCTTTTATCTGCTTTTGCAAGTTTTCTTTCGCTTCTTCAATACTATCTGCAAAAATATTATTGACATTTTCAATCTGATGCAAAGCTAATTGAGAATGATCATAAATTTTTACAATAATTTTTTTGGAATCTTCACTTATCGAATTGCCATCATCAAGCGAATATAGCAATAATTTTTCTAAGTTTGTAGCAAAAGCACCTCGTTGAAACATTTCTAACGAATAAATATAATTGCTTATTTCCGAATAAAGAATCCTATCCAACTTATTTGTTGATGCTATATATAATGCGATAGTCTCAACTGTTTTTTGGGGATCGTACTTCTGAGTATTCAGGGATAACTCTTTGCAAATTCTATTAATTTTTCTTTTAGTATTATTGAATTTTTTTGATTGCTCTAATTTCATTTTTGTAGTGTCTGTCGTCCGGAGCAATATATCTAACTTATCATCAACCATTAAAGTACTCCCTTATCGCTTTAATTGTAATCTCGTTATTCTGATATGGAACATAAGCATCAATCCATGGTGACTGTCTATGAGTTAATGACACAAGATCTGTTGCCGAATAATCTGCAAATTTATCTACAACTCTTTCTATAAGACCTTTGTCCTCATCTGCAATAATAGTATCCTCAAACTCGATTCTTTTAGCATTCCATATATCCTTTTCATCGAACATGATATATGACTTGATTGTAGGTATATCTCCACTTCCATATTGCTTATATTCATGATACGCTTCTGGAACAACAGGTCCAAAATCCCATGCTTCAATCTTCTCATCAAAACAAGTAGAATGGTCTTTCTTTTTTGTCAAAAAATATGCCTGAATAAAATAAAGTACTTTTTGAAGTTTCAAATTAGAAATTCCATAATCATGCTCGTTACTATAATTAATAACAAAACGACAAACATCTAAAACCTTATAACTCATCATCTCGACCTCCTTCCTCTATAATTCCATATTATATCACAATCTTTCATTTTTTGTGAACTTTTTTATAATTTTTAATCATCTAATCCACAGCCTAAACCATACCACTATTCTCCGGCTACTCAATTTCTCTTCAACTAGACCAAAAAGTAGATATGTTTCCATATAATAAAACCGAGCTTTCCGCAAGGCTTCTTACGATGATACTAACCTTACAAAAAGTCCGGAAAAACGCCACTTTTCAGCCTTTATTTATCTTTCCTTGACAGCAAACAAACGCTCTCCACGTGCCCCCCCTGCGGAAACATATCGCAAGCCCGAACCTTTTTCACCTCATACCCCTTCTCCCCCAGTACCTTCACATCGCGGGCAAGTGTCGCCGGGTCGCAGCTGACATAAACAATCTTTTCGGGATTCATTGTAACAATGGTGTCTAAAAGTTTCGCATCGCACCCCTTACGCGGCGGGTCGACGACAACGACGTCGGCGAGCGCACCATTTGTGTCTTCTTTTGACGGCGTGCGGCGCTTAGCGACCATATCCGTTACAACGTCTTCTGCTGCGCCACAGTAAAATGTCGTATTGGAGATACCGTTCAATGCTGCGTTTTTCTTGGCATTTTCGATGGCTTCCGGAACGATTTCGACGCCGGTTACCTGACCGTTTGGTACTGCTTTTGCGAGAAATAGAGAAATGGTTCCGATGCCGCAGTAGAGGTCCCAGACACGCTCATCTCCCTGCAAATCAGCGAAATCGAGTGCTGTCTGATACAGTTTTTCGGTCTGAACCGGATTGACCTGATAAAAGGACTGTGGCGAAATCTGGTAGCGGATGCCGCCGATTTTGTCCTCGATGGCAGGGCTGCCCCACAAAAGTTTTGTGGAAGAACCGAGAATTACATTTGTTTTCTTCGTGTTGAGGTTGAGGCAGATACTTGTCATTCCCTCAATCGTTCGAAGACGTGTAATGAATTCTGCAGCGTGCGGCAGCTCATTTCCATTTATAACAAGACACACCATAATCTGTCCGGTGTGGTAGCCGCGGCGCACGTAAATATGGCGCACAAGCCCCTTGTGGCTTTCCTCACGGTAAGCGGAAATGCCATACATACGCAGAAAATCCATTACGGTTTCGACTACTTCATTGATTACCGGGTGCTGAATGGCACATGACGAAGCAGGGATTAAGCGATGGCTCCGTCCGGCAAAAAAGCCGGTCTGCGGGATTCCATTTTCATCTTCACGAACCGGAAACTGTGCTTTGTTGCGGTAATGCCACGGAGATTCATTTTCGCCTGTCATTCCTAAAATCGGAAGCCATGTGACAGAAGATAAATCCACACCACCGAGTCTTTCCAGACAATCTTTTACTTTCTTTTGCTTGAAGGCAAGCTGGCCTTCGTAGGAAAAATGCTGCAGCGTACAGCCGCCACACAAAGATGCAGAAGGACACGACGGCGTCATGCGCTCCTTTGACGGCTCCAAAATTTCAACCAAGCGCGCAAAGCCATAATTTTTATTTAATTTCATCAGGTGCACCAAAACCTTTTCGCCCGGAAGCGCACCCTTTACAAAAAGGGCATAGCCATCTACATGACCGATACCCTCTCCGTCTTTTCCTAAATCTTCAATCGTAATGACAATTTCATCATTTTTCTTAAACTGCAATTTCTTCTTTTCCAAGTCCATTACTCCTCTGAAGTTTTTCTCAAATTGCTCTCAAACATACGGTTGAAACCAAGCCATCCCATGTTGTCGCCTGCCTGAGTAAATACTTCCGTCAAAGTCTGCAATTTCGCATCGGCGTTATCCGCCATATGTAACGCCATTGCCTCCATAATCGCCGGCACTTTCGGCGAACCAAATTCCATCTTGCCGTGATGCGCAAGAATACAATGAACGAGTTCATTTTTCAATTTTGGCGGGAAATTAGGAATCTGTGCTGCCGCATTTTCCATGCAGCGTGCGCCAATGTAAATGTGACCGAGAAGCTGGCCGTCATCCGTGTAGTCATTCATTGGAAAATCCGAAATTTCCTGAATTTTTCCCATGTCGTGGAACAACGCCGCCGTGATGAGCAAATCTCTGTGAATCATTGGATAATGCTCCGCAAAATACTGGCACATGTCCGTGACGCTGAGTGTATGCTCCAAAAGTCCGCCCATGAAACCATGATGAACACTCTTCGCTGCCGAATGTTTCTTAAATGCATCGACAAACTCTTTATTTTCCACAAAATACATTTCCAAAATTTTTCGCAGATATTTGTTCTGCACACTTGCCACATATTTCAAAATGCGGCTAAACATTTCTCCGACATCTTTGTTCGTGCAAGGCACATAATCCGCCGGGTCATATTCGCCCTCGTCGCTGATGCGGACGCGGGAAATGTTCATCTGCAAATTTCCCTGAAAACTCGTCACCATTCCTTCGCAGTGAATATAATCCATTGGCTCAAAATTGGCAATGCCGTTGTTCAGCTCCCAGATTTTTCCGTCTGCGGTTCCCGTTTTATCCTGTAAGGTCAGGGAATAATACGTTTTTCCTGCCTTTGTTTTCAAAATCTGTTTCTGTTTACACAAATACGTGCCAACAAACTTTTCGCCTTCGCGGTAATCCTTTAAATAATTCATTTTTTTATCTCCATTTCATATTAGTATCTTTTTTTCACAGCCGTAAATGGTCCGTAGATTTTTTTGCCATTTACCTTTTTATAAGCACGCACCATAAAGCCGTATTTCATGCCATGAACAAGCATGCCGCGCTTGTAGCTGCGCCCTTTTTGCGTTTTGGCTCTGCTGTACTTTGTCTTAATGCCTTTTACAAACACTTTTGTATAAATCTGATAACCGGAAACACTTTTGGTCTTCTTCCATGTTACCACAATTTTTCTTCCTCTTTTTTTCGCCTTAAGCCCTTTAATTTTCCCCGGCACCAATTTTACCGATGCCGTTTTTGCTCCTGTCTGCACCTGTGTCGTACCATCCGCACGTGTACGGAACACGCAGACCTGATAAATATAAGTTTTTCCTGCTTTCACCGACTTGTCCACATACGTTTTATTTCCCGGTGTACCATCCGAAAACCGCGCAATTTCTGCAAAATCACTTTTCCCGCTTTTTCTAAAAATGACGGCACCCTGTGCCTCTCCGCTCTGTGCCCATGTAACGGTAACCTGTTTTAATGAAGACGCTTTTTTCGTCGCTGTAATAACCGCCGCACCAAGCGGAGTTTCTGCCGGTGTTTCAATTGTCACGCCGGCCCCAGAAGCCGCCGTTGGCTCGTCAGCAGATACATTTACATTTGGTCCTATCATCATTCCAAAAATTCCTGCCACTAAAAAAGGCACTCCCACGAATTGCATCCATTTTTTCAAAAATGTTCCCTCCTTAACTTCAGCTCTTTTAACTTTGAGAACTTATAACTTATGTTATCCGGATTGCTAACTTTTCGACCCTGATACCATAATAATAGAAAAGGAGGGAACAAGCAAGGTGTTTTTCACCAAGTTCAGTTAATCAAACAATGAAATTCCAAAGCGGATTCGTCTGAAAAACTTGTAAAACAGGACAGCAATCAGCGACAGTACCATGTATAAACAACTAAGTACACCACAAGCGCCTCCGATAAAAATAACTACATTCAAAAAAATTGTTCCCAACATAATCATTTTCCTCCATATTTAATTTTCGACATAACAAGTCCGTCCTTTTGCCAAAATCAAAGACATGACATGAAAAAATAGCAGATTTACAGCAAAAGAACAAACCATTTTTATTCAATTATCTAAGATGAAAGGTGCGTTTTTTTCCGTCCGTCCGAAAGAGCCATCGCAAAATGCGCAGGCGGCTGCCTGTGTCGTGCCCTTTCGCATAGAGATGTAATAAGAGTGCTGTTAATACAGCGAGAAATATAAGAGAACCAAAGCCCGCTAAAACAAGCGGTGTTCTCGATAAATATCCGGTATTTCTTGCGGTGCTGCGAAGCAGACAGACAATTGGCGTCTGCTCTGAAAAACGCTCGCCGCGGATGGCATATTTAATCCCAGAGCCATCAATTCGCGCATCCGAAGAAATCGTATTCGAACAACCCTGCAAAATGACTGTGCGGTCAGGCACATGGTCAAAAAGGACGCCGCATACGAGAATGACAAATATGAAACTTGCAATCATTTTTCTTCGCGTTTGTGTATTCATGGCTCTATTGTAAAACAACTGGTGGAATTATTCAAGATGGAGTTTTGGGGTTTATTTGGGTTCCCGTGATTTAGGAGAAAAGCTTTGCGTCTCGTGGGCACTCTCGTTAAT
>ENA-OZGF01000546-OZGF01000546.1-human-gut-metagenome-genome-assembly--contig:-NODE-546-length-15526-cov-4.346261_pt1 | contig 15526 bp, 10 predicted proteins | sample MGYA00245116_ERZ653657 | MGnify/ENA primary metagenome ERZ653657 (study PRJEB26926, sample SAMN06165034) | human gut metagenome | biome: ENVO:00009003; feature: ENVO:2100002; material: ENVO:00002003...
CTCTTGGCCTCCGCGCTGATGGCGTCCTGCACCGCGGGGCTGACCTCGGTCAGCTGGGCGTTGGTCTCCGCCGCGGACTGCTCCAGACTGTTCAGGCCGACGGGACTTGCGCCCTCGATCAGCGCCGTGACCTCGGTCTTGATAAAGGTGCTTAATATCTCATTGGACGTCAGCATTTCCACAAACTGCACCGCCGCGTCCCGTTTTTCCGGGTCTTTCCATGCCTTGCGGGTGATGAAATAACCCATGGAGATGCCGCCGATGCCTTCGGTCGCCTTCCGCTCACCCTTAGCCGGCACGAAGCGCACCGCCATGTCCTCGATCTTGTCGCCGTACAGCTCCCCCAGATGTCCCACCTGCCAGGAGCCGTCCACCAGGAACGCCGCCTTTCCGTTGCCGAACAGGGAGACGGTCTCCTCGTCGGTGGCCGTCAGGGTGTTGGGCGGGAAATAACCCAGATCGTACAGCTCTTTAATATCATTCAGCGCCGCGACCCATTTCCGGGACACCTCGTCGTCCTGCAGATTGCCGTTTTCGTCCAGCGTGGGAACCTCCAGATGGTTTTCCACCGTCCCGTTGTTCATAACGGCAAACTCAAACAGATAATGCGGCACCTCCACCAGCGAACAGGCAATGGGGATGTAGCCGCTGCCTTTGATGGTCTCGCAGTCGGAAAGGAACTGCTCCCACGTGTAATCCGCCCCCGGCACCGAAACGCCGCAGGCTTCCAGCACCGACTTATTGACAAAAAGATTTTCCCAATACCCGGCGGCAGGAACGGCGTAATGCTTTCCGTCCGCAGCCTCCGCGAGCATGGACTGCTTCATATTGGAAGCGTAGTCGGGGTAAACCTCCCGGATGTCCTCAATGGAGATCACCCGCCCGGCGTTGATGATGGGATCGACATCGGCGTTGGTGAAGAAAAACAGCACGTCCGGCTCGGAGCCGGTCTCGAAATCCGCCAGCACCTTGGCCTTCCAGCCCTCGTTGGAGGTAGCCGAACCGTCTCTTACTTTGTTGCCGGTGGCCGCTTCATAGGCGGCTACCGCCGCTTCAAAAGCGCCGCGGCTGCCGTCGTCGCCGCCGTAGGAGGTGACGACTTCCAGTGTGACTGCCTGCTTTGCCTGGGTAGCTGCTGTCTGCTCCGGAGACGCAGACGAAAAAGCACAGCCGCTCAATCCCAAGGCCAATACCAGTGAAACGGCTACCAGTCTTCTTTTCATAGATCGGCTTCCTCCCTTTTCTCTTTCATGGCAACTTACCCATACAGCTCCCCTAAATTATACCGCTTTCAGGTGATTCTGTACAAGTCCATTCTTCGCCTTTGCTTGGCTTTTTTTGACTGTCGTTGTCATTTTTGTCTTTGCTTGTGCTTTTTTTACTGTCCGGCAGGGATGACGACCCGGGCGAGAACCGTTCCGGCTCTGGTCTGATCCAACGTCAGCGTTCCCTCGTCGCCGTAAATCAGGTTCAGCCGCTGGCTGACGTTGCGCAGTCCTACCTGACCGCCGGCAGCCGCTCCCTGAGCGGACTGCGCCAGCAGAGACTGGATCTTCTGCCTGTCCTCCTGCGTCAGAGTGCCGTCATGCTCCACTTCCAGCACCACCTTGTCCGTCTGCCGGTAGGCTCTTACCCACAGATCGCCGCCCCGGTTGGCGGTGATGTCATGCTCCACCGCGTTTTCCACCAGTGGCTGCAGAACCAGCCGGGGTACAGGCAGCGCGAGAATGGATTCATCGATGTCCTTATGCACCCGGAAGCCTTCGCCCAGCCGTTCCCGGATGATGTACAGGTACGCGTCCACGTACCCCAGTTCCTCGGAAAGGGGGATTTTCGTCCGGCCGTTCCGATCCAGCGCGGCCTTCAGCATGGTGGACAGGGACTCGATCATGGCGCTGACCCGTTCGTTGTCTGCCATTCTGGCTTCCCAGTTGATGATTTCCAACGTATTATTCAGGAAATGGGGGTTGATCTGGGATTGCAGCGCCTTGATGTTCGCCTGCTGGGTGGCCTGCTGCTCCAGATACGCCCGCTCAAACTGCCGCTGAAGCTCCGCCGACATGGCGTTGAACTGGTCAAACAGCTTTTCAAATTCCCGGTTGGGGGCTTTCTGCCCGATCTCATAGCCTCGCTCGCCGCTTTTCACCAGCTGATACGCCTGTCCCAGCACTTCCATGGGACGGGTAACATGGCGGTAAAACAGGGCAATGGTCACGAGAGACAGAGGCAATATCAGCAGCACCACGCTGCCGATGGCCCAGCGCATCCACGGATTTTCCCCGAAAATGTCGTATTCTTCCCTGTCCGCAGAGAAGCCGATGATATGTCCCTCGGTCTTGGCCTGATAATGTACGTTCCCGGTCTCCTCCGCCGCCTCCACCAGACTGCCGTCTGCGGCGATGGTGAAGCGGTAGCCGTCCAGACTGTATTGCAGATTCCCGACCCGGTTCACCGAGTCCAGCGGAAGGAACAGGTTTCCCGGCTGCAGCAGCATCACCACGCTGGCATATGGGGTGAAGGTGCTGTCCAGAAGGTTTCGCGCCATGTACATCTGCCCGTCGATCAGCAGCAGGCGGATGTCCGTGTCCGCGTCTTCCATTTCCGCCATGATCTGCGGGGCACATTCGCGGCACTGACGCAGAAGGCCAAAGCTGGTGGTACCGTCGCTGAGGACATAGGCGCTGGCATCCACGTTCCAGAAGTGGATGAACACCGCCTGATAAATTTCGCCTCTGGTAAAGCTCTGGCTCAAGTAGTCGGTGACGGTGCCGTACAGTCCGGCGCTATCGCCGTTTTGCAGCCAGGTGCGGTAAGCGTCCCGCACGGTGCCGTCGTAGGATACTGCCTTGGAATCGTCGATGGCGTCCTCGAAGCGCATCTGCACCAGCCGCAGAGCATTCGCAGCGCTGCTGTCGATCTCCTGCTGCACGGACTGCCGGTAGTTCTCATTCAGCAACACACCTGCCAGCGCCACCACAATAAAAATGGGCACCAGCCAGCAGATCAGTATGGTCATCAGGAAGCCCGTCCTAAGCGACGTTTTTGTTCTTTTCATGGCGTTCCCCCGCCCTTCGCATGTACTATATCACTCCGGAAACGAAAAAAGAAGCGTTTTTACGCGCTTTCCTTCCTTTTTCGCGTTGGGGCAGGAAAATCCATTCCTGCCCCAATACATTTTCACTATTTTGCGGCCTTCAGCGCCTTACGCTCGGCCTTGGTTTTGCAGAAGCACTCCAGCTCCGGCACCAGAAGAATGCAGATCACCGCCGCCGTAAAGCCGCCGTTATACAGGCAGAACCCGCCGTGGAGATTGGGGACGGAGGTAACCAGGAAATAGTGCATCACGGCCGCAACCATGCCCCAGAACCAGCCGTACTTGCTGGTAATGGGACTCAGGCCGTTGGCGAAGCACAGTCCCACAGCGATGGCCTGAGCATTGATCACAAAGGTGAAATTGCCCCCCGCCACTCTGGACAGCCCCCCCGCCAGGAAGGACGCCAGCACGTACCCCAGCATGATCGGCCAGACGTTGCCGGGATGGGAGCCGGAATTGCAGGTACACAGCATACAGAAAATAATGCCCAGCGTCACGCCGTTGAAGGAAGCGCCGATAATGTTGTAGTAAGCCAGAATGAACAGGCCGAATACGCCCACGTTCATCAGGAATACATCCGTACCCATCTGGGAGGAAACGGAGCCCACATGCTCCGGGGCGGTCAGCAGCGCCCAATACTGCTTCGGCTTGCAGCCCATGGCCAGCGCGAACACGATGCACAGCCCGAACAGGATGCCGCAGAACAGATTCACCGTCAGCCGGGACGCTACCAGCAGGGTCTCCGCGCCGGGCGCGGCGGGCAGTTCAATGCCCACGGTCTTGAACAGCGTGGCGTTGAGGAAAAACGCAAACAGGCACACCGGCACGGCGGCAGAATACAGATCGAAGCCCTTATGCACCTTCGGGGAATGGGTCAGCCCCGCCGGGAGGAAGAAGCCGATGGCAATGCCCACAATCATCGCCACCACGAACCCGTACAGGTTGAAGCCCACCACATCGGGATAGGGATGGCGCACCAGCAGGTCGCTGATCAGCGGCGCAATGCCGGTGGAGAACAGCATGGCGTTGACGTTGGCGCCCAGCTTTTCCTTCTTCACCAGGCAGTAGAGGACAACGCCCAGCACCGTCGGCCAGATGTTCAGGATGTTGATGCCCCAGGAGCAGAAGCCAAGGGTCAGCACGAAGGCCAGGGTGGAGACATTATTGGGCGTCGCGCCGCACAGGACATACAGCCCCAGGCAGCACAGACCCACCAGACCCATATTCAGGAACGTCGCGGCATAGCCGCCCACGGCAAAATAGTTGGTGGAAATTTTCCCCGGCTGGCTCATGATCTGCCACAGGCCGGAAAACATGGTATTCCTGTCCGGCATACACACCGCCGCAATCAGAAACGCCGCGGAAAAGAAGGCGAAAAACAGCTTCAGGAACGAACCTTCCTCCAGATTTTTTAATTTTTTCATAAAAGCACCTTGCTCTCAATATTGAATTTGAATGTCCATAGACAAAAAGGGCGACCCAGCGTGGAAACTGAATCGCCCAGACGGTCGGCAGGCTTTTCTCTGCGCTCCCATGCGGTGTAAACCCGCGAATCCGTCAGTTACGCAGAAGCCAATATGGCGTTATACTCTTTCGGCAGCCTCCACCACGTGCTTCATCAGCACGGAGGTGGTCACGGAGCCGACGCCGCCGGGAACGGGCGTGATGGCCTCAACGATCGGCTCGACCTCGTCAAACTTGGCGTCGCCGGCGATGCCACCCTTGCCGCCCTTGGCGTTGATCTTGTTCTCGTCCCAGTTGATGGACACGTCCACGACCACCTGTCCGGGGCGGACATAGTCCTTGGTCAGGCTGTTCAGCACACCGGCGGCGGAAACAATGATGTCCGCGTTCCGGCAGATTTCAGCGGTGTTCACCGTCTTGGTATGGCAGACGGTAACGGTGGCGTTCTTGCCCATGAGCATCATGGCGGCGGGCTTGCCGACCACCAGGCTGCGGCCAATGACCACGGCGTTCTTGCCCTTGCAGTCGATGCCGTAGTAGTCCAGAATCTCCATGCAGGCGGCGGGGGTGCAGGGGGCGAAGCCCAGACCGTTCAGTCCCTCAAACACACCGGCGTTGGACAGATGGGTCATGCAGTCCACGTCCTTCTTGGGGTCGAGGCGGTTGCAGATCTCGTTCTGGTCGGCCTTCAGGTGCTTAGGCAGGGGGCGGAACATCAGCACGCCGTGGATGGAATCGTCGGCGTTGACCTGATCGATGACCGCGAGAACGTCTTCCTTGGAAGCATCCGCAGGCGGTTCAAACTTCTTGACATCCACACCCACCAGCTCGGCGCGCTTGGTCGCGCCCTTCTCGTAGCTCAGGTCGGAGGGATCCGCGCCCACACGGACGATGCCCAGAGTGGGGATGATGCCCTTTTCCCGCAGCGCGGCGGTACGGGTCTGCAGATTCGCGTTCAGGGCATCGGTAACTTCCTTGCCCAACAGTAACTTAGCCATAATATGTTTCCTCCAATATGTTCGTTGTGGGGCTTACTGACCGAAGCCCGCCTTGACGTCGTCGAAGATCTCGTCCGCAACGCTGCAATACTTGTTCAGCATCACGTTGGCATGGCGGTTCATGTCCTCCGCCACTTCCCGGTTCTTCAGGCTCTTGGTGTTGATGAACACGTTCAGAGACGCGGCCTGCAGGGCTGCCTTGCAGCACACGGCGGCGCATCCGGCGTCGGAGACTGCCAGCCGGGAGCCTTTCGCGGCAAACACGGCAACGCAGTCCAGCGCCTCGCAGCACAGCTCCATGATGTGCATGGGCACCGCGCAGGCGGTGATGGTGGCTTCCTCCAGAATCTTGTCCCGGTTAGGGTCGTCCTTGGGAATGCCGTAAGCCTTGGCCAGAGGAACGAAGCCCTTGTCGTCGGCTTCTACCTGATCCAGCAGCTGCTTCTGCAGATCGTCACATTTTGCTTTCAGCGCAAGAATTTCGTCCTGCACGTCGGCATATTTCTTCTTGCCGACGGTGAGAGAGCCGACCATGTTGCCCAGTGCGGCGCCGATGTCGCCCACCAGAGCAGCCGCGCCGCCGCCGCCGGGGGCCGGGGCGTCAGAAGCCAGAACCTCCACAAATCTACGGCAGGATTCCAATGTCATGTCCATAGGTCAAATTTCCTTTCAAATAGGAAAGCTCTGAACCAATCGGCGAGAGCTGACAGTGAGAGATTTTTCACCAGATGAAGATTTCAGAAGCGGAGAAATACTGTATGTACCCGCAAGGGGTATGCCGCATCCGTAAGCCGGCTTATGCCGGCAACGGCTGCGCTATATTTCCCGCTTTGGAAACCGCACAGCTGGGGAAAAAGACCCGCTGCTCAGCCGAAGTCGATTGATTCAGGGATTTCAAAATAATCATGGTTCCAGAAACAGGAGCTGTCCCTGTTCCGTTGGCGCGGGGGGCGCTTCTCCCACCCATACCGCCAGTTCCTCCAGCGTCTCTCCGCCCCATTTTTCCGGTGCAAAACAGGCAGGTGGAAGATGAAAATAGGCGTGGATATGGCTATGCCCCTGAAAGCTCCGCTCCTCGGCGAAAATTTCCCGCCAGTCAGAGCCGTCGGAGCCGTAAAAACGCACCGTAACGGCGGCGTCCTCCCCCTGATTGTCCACCATCAGCAGCAGATTCACGCCCTGACTCCGGTGGGCCGGGTTCTCCGCGGGGATGAACGACAAATAGTGAATACCCGCCATAAAGTCTCCCAATGAAACAAGTCCAAAACCGTAAAAGCACAGGCGGGGGGCCGCCTGCGCTTTTTACGGTACTATGAATCAGAACAGGCCGGAGATCTTGCCGGTCTCGTCCACATCGATACGCTCAGCGGCAGGTACCTTGGGCAGGCCGGGCATGGTCATGATCTCGCCGGTCAGAGCGACCAGGAAGCCGGCGCCGGCGGAAACCTTCACGTTGCGCACGGTGATGGTGAAATCTCTGGGTGCGCCCAGCTTGGTCTGATCGTCGGTGAAGGAATACTGGGTCTTGGCCATGCAGATGGGCATATGATCGTAGCCCAGCTCGGTCAGGGTCTTGATCTGCTTCTCGGCATTGGCGGTGAAGTTCACGCCGTCGGCGTGGTAGATCTTCTTGGCAATGGCCTCGATCTTCTCCTTGATGGAGCAGTCCAGCTCGTAGGAGAAGGTGAAATCATTGGGCTGCTCGCACAGACGGATGACTTCCTTGGCCAGCTCTACGCCGCCTTCGCCGCCCTTGCCCCAGACTTCGGACAGAGCAACGTTGACGCCCAACTCCTTGCACTTGGTCTCGATGAGCTTCAGCTCGGCCTCGGTGTCGGTGGGGAAGCGGTTGATGGCGACCACGCAGGGCAGCTTGTAGACGGTGGTGATGTTGGAAACGTGCTGCAGCAGGTTGGGCAGACCCTTTTCCAGAGCCTCCAGATTCTCCTTGCCGGTCTCGGCCTTGGGCACGCCGCCGTTGTACTTGAGGGCGCGGGCAGTGGCGACCAGAACCACGCAGGAGGGCTTCAGACCCGCCATACGGCACTTGATGTCCAGGAACTTCTCGGCACCCAGATCGGCGCCGAAGCCGGCCTCGGTGATGGCGTAATCGCCCAGCTTCAGAGCGATCTTGGTAGCGGTCACGGAGTTGCAGCCGTGGGCGATGTTGGCGAAGGGGCCGCCGTGGACGAACGCGGGGGTATGCTCCAGCGTCTGAACCAGGTTGGGCTTCAGAGCGTCCTTCAGCAGAGCGGCCATAGCGCCCTGTGCGTGCAGGTCACCGGCGGTGACGGGCTTGCCGGCGTAAGTATAGCCGACCACCAGACGAGCCAATCTGGCCTTCAGGTCGTTGATGTCGGAGGCCAGGCACAGAACCGCCATGATCTCGGAAGCCACGGTGATGTCGTAGCCGTCCTCACGGGGGGTACCGTTGACCTTGCCGCCCAGGCCGTCAACGACGAACCGCAGCTGACGGTCGTTCATATCGACGCAGCGGCGCCAGGTGATCTGGCGGGGGTCAATGCCCAGAGCATTGCCCTGATAGATATGGTTATCGAGCATCGCAGCCAGCAGGTTGTTAGCAGCGCCGATGGCGTGGAAGTCACCGGTGAAGTGCAGGTTGATGTCCTCCATGGGGACGACCTGTGCGTAGCCGCCGCCGGCAGCGCCGCCCTTCACGCCGAATACCGGTCCAAGGGAGGGCTCACGCAGAGCGACCATGACGTTCTTGCCGATGCGGCGCATGGCGTCAGCCAGACCGACGGTCGTGGTGGTCTTGCCCTCACCGGCGGGGGTGGGGTTGATAGCGGTGACCAGAACCAGCTTGCCGTTGGGCTTGTCCGCCATGTCCTTCAGGATGTTGTAGTCAACCTTGGCCTTGTAGTTGCCGTACTGTTCCAGATACTTCTCATCCACGCCCGCGGTCTTTGCGATCTCGCGAATGTGCAGCATCGGGGTCTCCTGTGCGATTTCGATGTCAGATTTGAATCCCATTGTTAATACACTCCTTGTAGTTTGTTGGTGCCTACCGTTTTCTGTGGATCGGCCCATACAGGATTTATGCAGCTGCCGTTGCAATGGCTCACTGCACACATTCTATTCGGTACTTAAGTACCGAAATAAGAATACCACTTCCCGGCGGAAATGTCAATATCTGTCGGCCACATTCCTGAGTTTTTTATCAGAATTTTACAATCCTCCGGGGGCATACTCACCGCTCCGGCTTCCGGCCGACCGTAAACGCAATGCGCACCGCCTCCGTCTGGGAGGTAGACACCGTCAGCACCGCCGTGCCGGTCTGCCCGGTGGTTCTGACGTAAGTACCAGTCATGCCGCCCTCGGCTGCTGCCGTCTCCGGTCCCACCAGCTCCGCCGCGCCTTCCAGCCGGAACGTCACCGGGAGCTGGGCGTAGGGTGCCGGATTGCCGTACTCGTCCAGAATCCGGACACGCACCGCCGCCATGTCGTAGGTGTCCCTTTCCGTCAGTTCCGTGTGGCTGGGCGTGATCTCCAGATGCAGCTTTGCGCTGGGACACAGGGTAACGGAGGAAGCCACCTTCCCGCCCTTCAATGCGTCCAGCCGCCACACGGTGGACTCCCCTCCCCAGTTGCCCACGTACTTTCCGTAGAGCTTCTGCGCATCGGCAAAGGTCAGGCCGTATTTTGTCATGGCGACACCCATCCAGGCGAGATCCGCCGGGGGCAGATGGGCAAGGCCGTGCTTGCGCGCTGCCAGCAGGCAGGCACGCAGAAGGTCGGCCTTCTTTTCGTCAAAGCCCTCCTGCGTCTCCAGAAGCTCGCCGATGATGTCGTCCAGAATCATAGGCGGATGGGGCAGTCCGGGGTAGTCCCCGGTACGGAGGGTCGTGACATAATTCCCGTTCTTGTACAGCCGGACGGAGTCGGCATTGGTCAGCACCGCCGAATCCCCGATCTGTCCGCCGGGATAGTCGCCGATGTCCATGGGCGTACAGGCCGTCAGCACCGTCGCCCCCTCTCCCTGACTGGCGTACAGCGCCGCTGCGGGCTTGGGATTGCGGAAGGCGTCCATGACGCCATGGTAACATACCCGGTCGCCGGAGCCGAAATCCTTGTGGGTGGGGTAGTCAAACATGCACCAGCCGAAGCAGCCCACATGGCCGCCGTCGGCCGCGGCGTCGCTCTGCACCCTTGCGTGGCGCAGTGCCTGCGCCTGCCGGTGGCTCCAGGTGTCATAGGACTTGGTAGGGTACATGTGACCGGTATGCTCGGAGATCAGCAGCGCCTTTTTCCGGCTTTGCATAACGGTACGCCTGGGCTTGCAGCCGGGATTGTCTCCGGTGTGGGAGAAGTCGTTGTAGGCGTAGACGTCCTCCAGCAGGTGGCTCTTTTCCAGGAACCGCACGCCGGAGGTCGCCCGGCTGGGGTCAAGCTCATGGGCGGCGGCGTTGGTGCGGCGGTACAGCTCGTCATCGTCCTGACTTTCGTTGATGCGCACGCCCCAGAGGACGATGCTGGGATGGTTGCGGTATTGCAGCACCATCTCCCGGGTGTTTTCCACCGCCTGATCTTTCCAGTTTTCTCCGCCTATGTGCTGCCAGCCGGGAATTTCCGTGAACACCAGCAGTCCCAGTCGGTCGCATTCGTCGATAAAATACTGGCTCTGGGGATAGTGGGAAGTGCGCACCGCCACGCAGGCAAGCTCCTGCTTCAGAATCCGCGCGTCCTCCCGCTGGAGCCGCTCCGGAACGGCGTAGCCCACATACGGCCAGCACTGGTGCCGGTTCAATCCCCGCAGGAAAGTTTTCTTCCCGTTCAGGTAGAAGCCGTCCGTCTTGAATTCGGCGGTACGGAAGCCCACCTTGATCTCCCGCGTATCCATCACCCGGCCGATTTTCAGCATGGACACCCGGCAGGTGTAGAGAATGGGATGCTCCGTGTCCCAGCTCTTGACGCCGGGACAGCTGATGGTAATGACACCCCCGGCGGTGAATGCCTTCTTCACCAGCACCCGCTCGCCCTTCTGCAGCTCCACCAGAAGAATGCACCCTTCGGCATTCTGCAAAGTGGGCTTGATTTTCAGGGTGGTCAGGTCCGGGGTCGTTATGTACAGATCTTCAATATAGCTCTTTTCCCGGACGTCCAGCCAGACCTCCCGGTAAAGCCCGCCGTAGGTCAGATAGTCGATGACAAATCCGAAGGGCGGCACCTCGCCGTTCTCCGTGGTGTCCAGCTTCACCGCCAGCCAGTTTTCTCCGCCCAGAACCGCCGCGTCGGTGATGTCCACCCGGAAGGCGGTATAGCCGCACCGGTGGGTTGCCAGCTCCTTACCGTTTAAGTACACTGTGGCAATATGCGCCGCGCCGTCAAACTGCACGAACAGGCGCTTCCCCACCAGCGCAGGCTCCAGCGTCAGCTTTTTCCGGTAGCCGCAGACCATCTGATAGGACTGGCTGTCGGCGTAGTGCTGCGGAATTTCCTTCACGGTATGGGGCAGGCGGACGCGCTCCCCCTCCCCTTCTCCGACGGCAAATCCGTCGTACCAGTCGGAAACAAACTCCCATCGATTGCATAAACTCTGCATGGCAAAAGCCCCCTCTTTTTCTTTCGATTTTGCGGATAGAAACGGTCTGGATATCTCTCGTATCATTATAGCATAAACTTTCCGGAAAAAAAGCCCCGCGGCAAAAAAATCCTCAGACGCGGAACGTCTGAGGATTTTCATCAGCTGATGCGCACCGCAGCCACGACCAGACGGCCGTTGTTCAGGGTGTACTCACAGGTGGACAGGCAGATGATCTTGTCACCGTATTTGGGCGTAATGCCGGTGTCGTAGAAGGACAGATTCTTGCAGTTGGTGACGAAGTCGTTGAACTCCGTCTCGTTCTGGGCGTCCACGAACTGGTGGTAAGAGAAGCCCTTGCCCGCGTTGGCGCTGGTCTTGAACACCGCGAAGATCTTGTAGATGTGACGCTCCTTCAGGGTGTCGAAGAAGATCAGGCTGTTGTAGTCCCACGCGCTCTTCTCGGTGTAGGACATCAGGCTGTGGAACATGCTGCCGTCGGCCATGTTGTGGCCGTAGATGGTGATGTTGTCGCTGGGCTTGTCCAGGTCGCACTCCTCACGGGCGTAGATGCAGCCCCGGACGCTGTCCTGCTTGTCGAAGTCCCGCTTCAGGTAGTAGTCCTTGTTGTTTGTGGACGTCTGCATCACGGGGTAATCCACCTTGGTGCCTTCGATCTTGATCCAGCCCGCAAGATCCGGGTTCATGTCGTGCAGCTCAGCATAATCCAGAAGGATGCCGCCCTCCACGGTGGGGTCGCTGATGACCTCAAATCCGGGCTTTGAGGGTTCTGTCGCGGTCGAGGGCTTCGTCGCCTGTGTGGGGACGCTGGTCTGCGCCTGATTTTTGATGTTCGCAAGGTCTTCGTAACGATCTGCCTGCTTCTTGCCTTCCAGTACGTATCTGGCAACCAGAAACGCACTGACGCAGAAAGCGATGATCAGAATCATGATCACAATAACATAAAGCGCTTTTTTCATGCTCAATACCTCCTTTTGCCATTATAGTTCAGCCCCGCCCCCCTGTCAAGATTCCGGGGCGGCGGGGTTTGTAAGGATATTCTAAAGAATCCATTAAGATTTAATTAAGGGGTTCGCGCGCTAGGCAGTCTCAGTCAGGGATTTTGCGAATTTTCCCACATAATTATTTCCAAAAGTGGCAAGTATTTTCAGAATATGTGTATATTTGCAACTTTTTTCAAAAAGCGGCTATTAGCCCTTCATGTACTCCATGCCCAGCATATCCCGCATTTTGTAGTAGTTGGGCAGATTCCGCCAGCCCGCGCCTACGGTGGCGTCGGCCGTGGCCACGATCTTGGTGTCCGGCAACGCCTGAGACAGCTGGTATCCGCCGCCCCGCTCTACCATCCACAGGTTTTTCAGCCACGGCATCTGCATGAGCGGCTCCACGCTGGGATAGGTCAGGCCGATGTTCAGGTCCTCCAGCGAGGTGCAGCCCACCAGCGGAGAAAAGTCCTTCACGGCGCTCCAGTCCAGTTCAAGGAAAATCAGCTCCTTGCAGCTGCTGATGGGGGAAATGTCCTGCAGCTGCCCGTTGTGGGCGAGGATCAGGAATTGCAGATGGGGCATCCCCGACACGAAATCGATGTTGGTCAGGCCCATGTGTCCCACGTCCACGCAGAGCATTTCCTCGCAGTAGCGCAGGTTGTAGGCATCGTCGTCCAGGAAATAATAGACATGCTCCCGGACGGGCATGAAGGTGGTGGCATCCGTCCGCGCGGTGAGCTTCTTGCCCAGCTGCACCGTCCAGACGACCTTGTAATTTTCCCGTTCTCTCTCCCGGAGGGCGGCCAGCTCCTCGTTGTCAAGACCGCATTTGCCCAGAAATACCTGCTCGGCGTCCGGTAGATAGGACATCTTCTTTTCCAGATCCTGCAGGTCCAGCGTGACGGCAGGCTTCGGTTTCTCCGTAGTCTGGGTGCCGGTCACGGTGCCGGTCGTGACCTTCGTAGTGGCCGCGGTCGGGGTCGTAGTCTTGTCAGTGGTGGTGGTCTCCAGCGCGGCGGAAAGATCGACCTCCTTCGTATCGTCCGGGAAGGAGATCCCCGCCATCTCCACTTCCCAGTTGATGCTCACCTTGGGATAGGTGCTGCGCAGCTGCAGAACCGTCGCCGGGTCGGCTTCCGGGTTTACAAGGTGCAGCGTTTTCAGTTCCGGCAGAAGCTGGAGAAGCTCCAGTTCCGCGTCGGTGATGCCGGTGACATCCAGCTCCTGCACCGTGTCGGGATAAGTTTTCGTGCCGAAGCGCAGGGCGAAGGAAATCCCCTTCTCCTGACAGAAATCCCGCAGCTTTTCCATCTGCTCCGGCGTCTCGCAGCCCACCGCCGTCACCGCCGTCAGATCCGGCAGGTATGTAAGCAAATTAATTTCTTCATCTGTGATGTCGGAAACGCTCACCACGGCGGTGTCCTGATCGTATTTTCTGCCGTCGATGGTCACCGCATAATCCACCGCAACCGCCGGGCGGCGGGCAGCCAGCGCGGTCAGCTGGGCATAGTCCGTGCATTCCTGTGCTTCCACGCTTTTCAGCTGGGTGAAATAGTCCAGCGTAGCCACGTCCTCGTCCGTGAGGGAGGTCACGTACAGCACGTCGGTGTTCTGGTCATAGGTCTTCCCCTGAAACGGAATCCGCCAGAGAATTTCGCTGTTCGGCGCTTTTTTCCGCAGCTTCTCATAATCCGCCGTCGTAATGTCGGCAAAGCGAAGATCCAGCACCTCGGCGCTCCGGGAATAAAACGTCCCCGCCACCCGCACATGGGTCAGCAGAAACCAAACGGCGATCCCCACCGCCAGCAGCACGACCGCAAGCACGATGAGAAGCACCGGATTCAGCTTTTTTTCTTTTTGATACATCTTTCTTTCCTCCCAAGCTTCCAGACACCCTACTATTATGGTCTTTATCCACTCATAAGTCAAGGGATTTTTCTCCCTAAAATCCGGCAAAGATCGACCCCGGCGCGGAAATTTCTCCGGAAAGCTTTGCGTCTTCCGAAACAGGCACCTTTCGGGGCGAAAAATGCGGATTTCCTATTGAAAACCGCGCTGCTGTGTACTACAATGTCTCCGCAGTTAGCGTTAGCTAACTGCATTAAAAAAGTGACAGGCAGCAGGGCAGCGCACGTTTGGGAGGGACTTTGATGTCAAAAAAAGCAACGGAATTTCAGAAAAAAGAAATGAGTAATGCTGAACTCCAATTAGGGTCTATCTGAAAACCGGGAATATGACCAACAGCGAGGGATTTTTCGCCTGCTGAAGCCATTTTTCCGCAGGAATACTTTGTGTATTACAAGGGAAAATGGTGCACAGCAGGCGGAAAAGACCCGCTGTTTGGGCATGTTGACGGTTTTCAGATAGACCCTAATTGAAGTTCAGTATAAGGCCGACAGCATGATGAGAAACAGCGCTCATATGGTGTTACGAGGTGAGCGCATATGGATGAGGTACAGAAGGATGTTTTGTGTGTTCTGCTGCAGGCGCTTCTGGACAGAGGCCTGATTTCGGGGGATGTTTGCGGCAGGGCGCGTGAGAAAGTTCTCGGCACATTGGATTTGCCGCCCTTTTTCCGGAACGGGGAGGATGCTGATGGAAGTTCGGAAAATCCGCGCTGAAATGCGGAATGGCAGGTCGTTTTACGACATGCCACTTCGGGTGACATTTTATGCCCGGGTGTCCACAGATCAGGATGAACAGATCAATAGTCTGGAAAATCAGGTGCAATATTATACGGAGTTGATTCAGAGTAAACCAAATTGGAAATTTGTACCGGGGTATGTGGATGAGGGCATTTCCGGCGGCTCTACGAAGAAGCGGGACAATTTTAACCGCATGATCCGGGATGCAAAGGCGGGGGTGTTTGATTTCATCATTACCAAGGAGATTTCCCGGTTTTCCAGATCGACTCTGGACAGCATCCGATATACGCAGGAACTGCTGGATTACAATGTGGGTGTGTTTTTTCAGAACGACAATATCAACACACTGGACACGGACAGCGAGTTCCGGCTGGTGATTATGGCGGGGGTTGCCCAGGATGAAATCCGGAAGCTGTCGGAACGGCTGAAATTTGGCTTTCGGCAGGCTATCAAGAACGGCCATGTGCTGGGCAACGACAAGCTCTATGGCTACGATAAAAAGGACTGCGTTCTGACCGTCAATGAGGAGGAAGCGGAGATCATCCGCATCATCTTTGACCTCTACGGAAACCAGCGTCTTGGGACCCGCACGATTTCCAAAAGGCTGATGGAACTGGGCTATACCAGCCGGGAGGGGAACGCCTTTAACACCCTGACCATCCGGCACATTCTGGAAAATCCCAAGTACAAGGGCTGGTACTGTGGGAATAAGAGCCAGAGTGTGGATTACCGGACAAAGCGGAATATTTTGCTGGACGAAAGCGAGTGGGTGACGT
>ENA-OZGF01000568-OZGF01000568.1-human-gut-metagenome-genome-assembly--contig:-NODE-568-length-14888-cov-10.847030_pt1 | contig 14888 bp, 19 predicted proteins | sample MGYA00245116_ERZ653657 | MGnify/ENA primary metagenome ERZ653657 (study PRJEB26926, sample SAMN06165034) | human gut metagenome | biome: ENVO:00009003; feature: ENVO:2100002; material: ENVO:00002003...
TCAGCTGGATAGAGCACACGCCTCCTAAGCGTGGGGTCGGAGGTTCAAATCCTCTTATGGACGCCAGTGAACAACGCCGAAAGCCTTTGTTTTCAAGGGTTTTCGGCTTTTCTTATATAAAAAGCTACGAAAAAGCTCTTTCACTGTATGAGATAAAATTCTACTCCAAAATTTGATTTTTGACAACCCCTCCAGAATCGAACGGTTGTTATAAGACAAAATCGCCAGCTAATTTTTAGCAGAAAACGGGCTGTTCTTGCTAATGAAAATGCCCTTCCTGCTAATCAGCCCCAAAATCGTGCCAAAAATCCAGCTAATCAAAAAAGGCGGATGTTTTGAATACCATGCAGTTATAGCAGATAAAATTAAATATCGTTATGTACATAGAGCGTCTATTTGCCCCGCATTGGGGATGGATAGGCGCTCTTTTTTTATGCCCAAACCCATGGGCAAATACAAGAGATTGGAGGTGTTTTATTTGAGCAAGCCTGTTTATACCGCAGACAAGCCGAGCGACTGTCATTACTGCTACTTCTGGACGAATGGCAGAAAGGGCTGCCGTCTGGGTAGAAATAATTGCTACTACTTAATCTCTTTGCCGCCGAAACCCAAGTCGGAATGTGATGGCTGTCCCTATGGGCGAGATCACCCGTGCATTGGTTGGTGTACGAAGAAGGTTATGCGTGAAGTGGGGCTTCGTTGATATGGATGTGTATGAACAGGAATACCGCTTCTACTATTTTGCCCGATGTCCTTACGAAAAGACGGATACGACTTTCCGCAGCATTCCGCTGACAACAGAAAGTTTTCCGCAGAAAGAAGGTGGTGAAGCCGTGTGAGTTTTGATTATTTTTACGGTCAGCAATCCGATCTATTCACATTCTATCGAGTTCCGAAGGTGTTGTTCACGAACGAGAGGTTCTGGAATATTTCTGCCGATGCCAAGATGCTGTATGGCATTTTGCTTGACCGCATGAGCCTGTCTGCCAAGAATGGTTGGATAGATAAAAACGGTAGAGTGTATATCATTTTTACAATCGACGAAGCGAAGATGGCTCTGAACTGTGCTGAACAAAAGGCTATCAAGCTGCTCAGTGAACTTGAGAAGAAAGCAGGATTGATTGAACGTAAGCGCCAGGGTTTGGGAAAGCCCAACCTGATCTATGTGAAGAACTTTATCTCTGCTGTGGATTCACAACTCTTGAATTGTGAAAATCACAATTCTGGAACAATGGAAATCACAACTCAAGAACTTCCGAAATCACAATGTAATAATACTGATATTAAAAATACTGAATTTAGTGATACTGATTCTATCTTTCCTTCCGGAAATGGTGGAATGATGGACGAGAATGACCGGTATCAAGAATACTTTGATTATTTCTCGGATCAGCTTAGTATGGATTTGTTGAAGAAGGATTACCCTTACGATTCCGAAATGCTGGATAACATTCTGGAGTTGATCGTTGAAACAGTTTGCACGAAGCGACCGTTGATTCGCATTGGTGCAGAGGAGCGTCCGGCAGAAATTGTCCGCAGTCGGTTTATGAAACTGAATGCCGAACACATTCGATATGTTATGGACTGCTTCAAGGAGAACACCACAAAGATTAGAAATATCCGTCAGTATATGCTGACTACGATATACAATGCGCCGACGACAATAGACACCTACTACGATGCTCTTGTTCGGCACGATATGTCACACGGATATTTGGAAGGAGGATTTAAGAAATTGAAAATGAAGCGAGAGGAAGGAGAGTGACGATAAATGTCGAAAAAAGCAACCATCATTGCGGTGGTCAATCAGAAAGGAGGCACTGGAAAGACCACCACCACCGAGAATCTGGGCGTTGGCTTGGCTCTTGAAGGAAAAAAGGTGCTTCTGGTAGACACCGATCCCCAGGCTTCCCTGACGGTCAGTTTGGGCAATCCCTGCCCGGATGATCTGTCTCCGACACTTTCCGATCTGATGGGAAAGATTATGATGGAAAACCCTATTACTCCCGATGAAGGGATTCTTCATCATCCGGAGGGCGTTGATTTGGTGCCGTCCAACATCGAACTCTCAGGTATGGAGGTAGCACTGGTCAATGCCATGAGCCGGGAAACCATTCTCCGGCAATACCTGGATACAGTCAAACAGAATTATGATTACATTCTTCTTGACTGTATGCCGTCTTTGGGTATGCTGACCGTCAATGCGTTGGCAGCTGCCGACAATGTGCTGATACCGGTTCAGGCAGCATACCTTCCTGCAAAGGGTCTGGAACAGCTGCTTGGAACCATCAACAAGGTCAAGAGGCAAATCAACCCGAAACTGAGGATTGAAGGGATTCTTCTGACGATGGTGGACAGCCGCACCAACTACTCCAAAGACATCAGCAATCTGATTCGGGAGAGCTACGGCGGAAAGCTGAAGGTTTACAAGACCGACATTCCCCGCTCTGTCCGTGCAGAGGAAATCAGCGCAGAGGGAACCAGTATCTTCAAGCATGATCCCAAAGGCAAAGTTGCCGAAGCCTATAAAATTCTGACGAAGGAGGTGTTAAACAATGCAGAAAAAAGGCGCAAACATCAGCTTGAAGGGGTACGATGATATTTTCTCCACCGATCAATCCAGAGCTGAAGCCCAGCAGGAGCGTGTGCAGGAAATTCCGCTTTCTGAGCTACACCCCTTTGAGGGACACCCCTTCCGTGTGGTTGATGATGAAGAAATGATGAAAACGGCAGAGAGCGTCCGAGATTTCGGAGTTCTCACTCCTGCGATTGTCCGTCCTGACCCCGACGGTGGTTATGAAATCGTTTCTGGTCACAGGCGGCACCGGGCATCGGAGCTTGCGGGTAAGGAAACCATGCCTGCGATTGTTCGTGACCTGGACGATGATGCAGCCATTATTTTGATGGTTGATGCGAATTTGCAGAGGGAGAGTATCCTGCCGAGTGAAAGAGCATTTGCTTATAAGATGAAGCTGGATGCGATTAAACATCAAGGTCAACGCACCGATTTAACTTCATCCCAAGTTGGGATGAAGTTGCAGGCAATGGATATAGTCGGTCAGGAGGCAGGAGAAAGCAGAAATCAGGTACACCGTTATATCCGTCTGACCGAACTGATTCCGGAACTGCTGGATATGGTAGATACGGGTCAGATCAAATTCAATCCTGCGGTGGAGCTTTCCTATCTGGCAAGTGAAGAACAGAAGGATTTTCTTTCTGCAATGGATTATGCTCAAGCAGCTCCTTCCCTTTCGCAAGCACAGCGAATTAAAAAGCTCGCACAGGAGGGCGAGTGTACGCTGGATGCGATGTGCGAGATTATGAATGAAATCAAGAAGGGAGAGCTGGACAGAGTAACCTTCAAAACGGATTCGTTGCGAAAATACTTCCCGAAGTCCTATACCAACAAGCAGATGGAGGATAAAATCATTCAGCTTTTGGAGCAATGGCAGAAAAAAAGAGAAAAATCAATGGAAAGGTAAGGTAAAAAATGTTTACACCCAAAAACATTCAGGGCGCTTTGGAAGAACTCTACGACCTTTGCGATCCTGATTATATGGTAGATATGCTCGTAAACTACAGTGAGGAGTTCGATGATATTTCTCCTGCGCTTCTGGCAAAGTCGTTTCAGAAAAATGCCGAGATGATTAGCGAGTATCGAGTATTGTCCTCTGCTGGTGAGGGTATCGACTATCAGGGAAAGGTACTTCTGAACAGCAGAGCCGTGCGGCTTCTGTCCTATGTAGAAGATATGAGCGGCGATGAAAAAGTTCGCACGATTCAGAGCAAGGAGCTGTGGTTAGCAGAAGATATGACATTCTATGTGGTGTCCTGTATGTCTACGATCACGATGGACAAGGAAGAAGCCATTTGTCTTAACGAACACCGCAGCGTGGTTACTACGGTGGAATGCGAGGACGATATTTTCTTCGACATGGGTTCCCTGATTTGCGAACTGGACGATATTTGCTTGTTCGAGCTTTTAGCCGATGTGGATGCGACTATTTATGAACTGTAACAGGTTCATGGATGGTCGCTTTTCTTATTTCCAAAGAAACGGAGGTATCGAAACTTGAAAGAATACGATGTGAAGATCACCGAAACCTTGGAGAAAACGGTTACGGTGCAAGCAGAATCTCACGATGCGGCAGAGGAACAGGTTAGAGCCGCTTATTACAATTCGGAGTACATTCTGGACTCCGAAAACTTTACCGGTGTTGCGTTCGGCACGACCGAGGAACGGGAGGTTCAGAAAGAACAGGCAGATACCATGAATGTGTTGCTGGTAAAGCCGTTCATGTATCCGCAGGCTGTGCAGATCGGCTGTGAGCTGGAGGATTTGCAGAAAGCCGTAGGTGGCGATATTGAGGCAACTTATCCGTTCAATGAGCCGGTTGCACTGGTGATGCACGACGAAGGTAAACTCGTAGGCAAAGAACTGAACCGTGCGCTGCGTGATGATGACGGCGATATTTATGACATTATCGCCGGTGATTTTCTGGTTGTGGGATTGGGCGAGGATGATTTTTGTTCTCTGTCCCCGGAACTGATGAAGCAGTTTGAGGAACACTTTCATCAGCCTGAGACTTTTGTACGCATGGGGCGCAGCATTATGGCGCTTCCCCTGCCGGATGACATGGTGAAGAAAGAAGATGCACCTGTCAAAGCTGATTCGGTTCCCCACAAAAGTAACCCTGACCGAGATGTTCTGTAAGGAGGTTCTTATGCAAAGAAATTCGACGATTGGAGAGCTGATGGAGCGAAAGCGGATTCAGGATGGTGCCAAGGAGTACCAGGGACATACCTATATGGACTTGGCACGATTTGATGACGCCACCAAGCACATGATTATTTTCGATGTGCTGACCGATGAATCGCCTGTCGGTTGGAAAGGCGAAAGAAATCGCCTGTATTTGAGCGATGTGGGTTATCAGAAGGCTCTGGATAACCAGAAAGCTGGCAATATCAAGATTATCAGCCATGCCGCAGTTGCCAAGGGCAATCTGTATTACGACCACAGAGATATGGCACGATAATCTGTTCACTCTACTGCTTGCAGGAGGTGATGAATCATGCAGGAAGAAGTTGAAAACAGAACAGTAAACCTGGCGATCAGCACAACCAAGCTGACGGGGCGCACTATCATTGCCGGTATCCGCAAGTATTTGCAGCACCGGGAAAAAGTGAAGATGAAAAAGGCACGAGACCCTGCCGTTCATGGAAAGCAATCCGTGAAACAGCTTTTGGGACAGAATCAGGGTGCTACGAATGTTGAGATCGACAAAGAGAGTATCCGTGATTTTGAAAAGCTCGCCAAGAAGTATGGCGTGGACTTTGCCGTAAGAAAAGATAAGTCCGTTGATCCTCCCCGGTTTCTTGTTTTTGTCCGTTCTAAAGATGCAGATGCTTTGGATGCAATCTGCAAGGAACATCAGGCAAGGGCATTAACCAAGAATGAAAAGCCGAGCGTTCTGGCGCAGCTGAAGAAGTTCAAGGAAATTGTCGCAGCGATTCCGAAGAAGGTTCGAGAGAAGAAACAGGAGCGTGATCTGTGATGGATAAGAGAAAAATGAAAAAGCTCCTGATTCTGAATTTACCGTATTTTCTGGTAGGGTTGTTCGCTACGAATTTAGGAGAAGCATGGAGATTGGCTGAGGGGGCAGATTCATCTGCGAAAATCCTCAGCTTTTTTCATGCCCTTCCGATAGCCCTGAACAATCCGTTTCCCAGCTTTCACCCGTTGGATTTGCTGATTGGTATTCTCTGCGGCGCAGGACTTCGGCTGGCTGTCTATCTAAAAGGCAAAAACGCAAAGAAGTACCGACACAATGTTGAGTACGGTTCTGCTCGTTGGGGAACGGCAAAAGATATTGAGCCGTTTATTGCACCAAAGTTCGAGGACAATGTGATCCTGACGAAAACGGAGCGGCTGATGATGAGCAATCGCCCGAAGAATCCTGCCAATGCCCGAAATAAGAATGTTCTGATTATCGGCGGTTCGGGTTCCGGTAAAACTCGCTTTTGGTTGAAGCCAAACCTTCTCCAGATGCACAGTTCCTATGTGGTCACTGACCCGAAGGGCTATACTTGGAGAGGATAGAGAAAGGGTGCGTCACACGAGATAAAAGTACATAAGGAAGGGAGGTTAAAACCGTGGCAAAAAAAGAAGAAATTAAAATCACAGCATTGTATGAGCGACTGTCCAGAGATGATGAACAGGTCGGAGAATCCAACAGTATCCAGAACCAGAAAATGTACCTTGAAGAATATGCCCGTCAGCATGGTATGAGAAATATCCGGCATTTTTCGGACGATGGGTACAGCGGCACAAACTTCAATCGTCCCGGCTTTAACGCCCTTCTGGAAGAAATTGAAGCAGGTCATGTGGCTGTCCTGATCGTAAAGGATTTAAGTCGTTTTGGCAGAAACTACCTGCAAGTCGGCTACTATACCGAGGTTGTTTTTCCGAAAAAGGGCATCCGGTTTATCGCCATCAACAACAGCGTGGACAGCGCAAACCCCTCAGACAATGACCTTACCCCGTTTTTGAACATCATGAATGAGTGGTATGCGAAAGATACCAGCAACAAAATCAAGGCGGTATTCAAAGCCCGGATGAAGAACGGCATGAGGTGTAGCGGCTCTATCCCCTATGGCTACAAGCGCACCAAAGAGGACAAGCAACAGCTGCTCGTGGATGAACCGGCTGCCGAGGTTGTCAGGAAAATCTTCCGTCTGGCTTGTCAGGGTATTGGAGTGACTGCCATTGCCGAAATGCTGTCAGCGGAAAAGATACTGATACCGTCTGCTCATGCCGCCAAGTATTTTCCTGAAAATTGCAGACATAGCGAGGTTGCAGACCCCTACCGCTGGAGTGCAACCACCGTAGGGTACATTCTGGACAGGCAGGAATATCTGGGACATACGGTGCTGGGCAAATCCATCTGCGAGAATTTCAAAACGAAGCAGCGCAGAGCCGCCACAGCCGATGAATTGATGATTTTCCCCGATACCCATGAAGCCATCATTGAACAGGACACATGGGATATTGCCCATAAACTGCGGTTGCAGAAGCGTCCGAAAGCAGCCAACGGAACCTATACCCACCGTCTGTCCGGCTTGATTTACTGTGCAGACTGCGGCGCAAGGATGAATTTTTGCAGCCCGGACAGGGTGAAAAGCGGAAAACGGTTTGATTCAGATTCAGCTTTTCAGTGCGGAAATTATCGGAATACTGCCGGTCAATGTGTATCCCATTTTGTCAAAACATCGGTTCTGGAAGCGGTAATTTTACAGGCAATCCAAGCGGTCAGCAAATATGCTCTTGAAAATGAAGCCGAATTTGTTGCCCATCTCAAGAGCATCTGGAATGAAAACCAGAGCAAGAACACAGACAGCGGACAGCGGGAACTGGAAGAAGCCAGAAAGCGCATGGCAGAACTGGACACCATGATTCAAAACCTGTACGAAAGCTCCGTGAAAGGTGTACTGCCGGAACGACAGGCGCAGCGCATGATCCAGCAGTACGATGAAGAACAAATCCTTCTGGAACGGCGGATACAGGAGCTGGAAAGCCAGATTCAGCAGGAAACCGTAAAGAAAGCGGACACGGAGCGTTTTCTGGCACTGGTCAGAAAATACCGTGACTGCACAGAATTGACCGATGCCATGCTCTACTCTTTTATCGACCGGGTGGAAGTTCATGAAGCAACTGGTGGGCGCACCATCTACCGCCAGCAGAACATCGACATCCACTTTAATTTCATCGGCAGCTACTACCCGCCTGTTGAAACCGTGTCCGAGGAAGAACGGATTGCCGCCATAGATGCGGAGCAAAAACGGAAAAAGCAGGAAAAAGGCAGACGAGCCAATGAACGCAGGAAACAGAAAATAGAAGCCCTGCGGCTGGCAGCAGAAGCCGGTGATCCGGAAGCGATTGCCCAGTATGAGCAGCATTTGAGCAAACTGCGGGAGCGAAACCAGAAGTACCGCCAGAAGGTTCGGGAAGCCAGAGAAGCTGACCCGGAATATCTCCGGCAGCTGGATGAAAAAGAGCGTATCCGTCAGGAAAAGCTGCTGGAAGCCGAGCGTAAGCGTATAGAACGAGCTACCCGGAAAAAGAAACTGTCACGAGCAGAGCTGAAAGAAAAAGCCAAAACTGACCCGGAAGCTGCCGAGCAATGGGCGGCAATGAAAGCCAAAGAAGCCGAAGCCCGGCAGCGCAAAAAGGAGCGTGAAGAAGCCCGGATAGCGTCAGACCCGGAGTATGCGGCTATGATGGCAGAGCGTAAGGCTGAATATACCCGCACACGGACAGCCAAACGCAAGGCTGAACACGATGCACTGGTCGAGCTTGCCAGGACTGACCCGGAAGCTGCCCGACAGTTGGCTGAAAAGAGGAAATACCAGAGCGAAGCAACCACAAAATCCCGGCAGAAAATGAAAGCGGCGGCAGAAGCCGGTGATCCCGATGCAATCAGGCGTTATGAAGCCTACCTTGCCAAACGCAGGGAGGATTATCATAAAAAGAACCAAAGTAAGGAGGAAATATCCGCATGAAAGAGTTAAAACCGAGAATCCACGAAAACGGCATGGACTATGTGCTGGTGGGCGATTACTATGTGCCGGATTTGAAGCTGCCGGAGGAACACCGCCCCATTGGTCACTGGGGACGGCTGCACCAGTCCTATCTGAAACAGTTTCGCCCGATGGTTTACAGTGACCTGCTTTTATCCGGCAAGCTCCACACTGTCCTTGCGGATCTGAACGAACAGGCAACGGACAGGCTAAACCTGATTATCCGTCAGATGGCAGAAGCCGAGGGCGTGACCGAAGCCATGAAAGCTGAAAATCAGATTTTGTGGGTGCAGTCCATGAACTCCATCCGCAGCCGGGCTGAGGAAATCATCAAGGCAGAGTTAATCTACTGTTGAAGGGAGGTGGTGTTATGATTTTGGAAGAAATGTACAGTGGGAGGTTTTATCCATGTGAAACGGTTGTCCCTACATCGGAAGTATACCGCAAGGCGGTCAAAGCCTGTGAGAAACTGATGGAGCAGCTGTCCCAGCGGCTCAGCAAAGAGGACTATGAGCTGGTGAAGGAACTTCGGGCGCAGACAGCAATCGCTCAATGTGAAGAAAGCGAAAGCCACTTCAAATACGGCTTTTCCGCTGGGCTGATTGTTCAGCACGAAGCCTATGAACAGGTCAATGGGGAGAAATAGCCATGTTTCTGTTAAAGCTGTTGGCGTTGCCGCTGGTAGCAGTTGTGACCCTAATTCAATGGGTGGCAATCTTTCTGACTTCCTTTTCTGCTATTCTGTTTGACCTGCTGGCAGGAATTATCTTTATGATTACGCTTGCAGGGCTGCTGTTCGGTGTGTGTACCGGTATGGAAGCATTGAAAATGCTGGCAGTCAGCTTTGCAATCTTCATCATCCCCCAGATAGCGGAATGGCTAATTGAAAGAATTGTAGATATAAACTACGGACTGCGTGATTTTATCAAGTCCTGACCCGACAATTTCATATCGTTCACAAAGCGACAGGTATTCCTATGGGAACTATCTGCCGCTTTTATTTTTATCAACTTCAAGGAGGACTATTTTATGAAAATGAGCATTGGTGAAAAGAAAATCCTGTTTGTCTTTGGCTGCCCCAACTGTGAATCAACGGTGGATCGTCTGTATCAGGTGGCAGACTTGATTCCCGACCCTGCCGGAAGGAAAACCGTGGAAGCTCTGGCTGACAAGCTGGACAGCGAGGGTGTAGAAAAGTGGTATCGCTGCTTCTTCTACAATATGAAGCTGGAGATGGAAGCCTATTACCGACACAAGGCTATTTTGAATCGCATTGTGGGCGGCAGCATGGAGGTTGACAATGACGAGATTGACGAAGATTGAGAAAGAAACCATCATCCTGTTCAACGAGGGAGAAAGCACTGCCAGCATCTACACCTGCAATGCCGGGTTAAAAAAGCGGCTGGCTGCGTTCAGCAAAAAGTATCCTGATCTGTGCCAGCTGGAAAAGCCGGAGCATCTGGGCGGCGTGTCCTATCTGATCGACAAGTCCCGGCTGTCCATCCGCTTGCAGCCGCCGTACAGCGAGGAACGCAGGCAGAAAGCCAGCCAGTACGCCCGGGAAAATGGTTTCAGCAGCAAGACAAAGTAATGTAGCGATAAGGGTTGATTTGCGGTCAGAATGTCGGGTCTGCACCCGATGTTCTGACTGCTATTACATATATTGATAATCCTGTCTTTATGTAAAAATGGCAATTAAAAAAGGCTATCTCATGCGTCATTTTAATCGACGCGGTAAAAATAAATTTGAGAAACCAGAATTTTTATTGAGCTATAGCTGTCGAATATGGTATAATAAATCTGATCGGAGGTGTGCGCTATGACAGTAAGCTATGATAGATTATGGAAATTGCTAATTGATAAAAAAATGAAAAAAGTGGATTTGATGAAGAAAGCCCAGATTAGTAGCAATGCTTTGGCTCATTTAGGTAAAAATGAATCTGTGTCCATTGTAGTTATTGGAAAAATATGTTTGGCATTAGATTGTACACCAAATGAAATTCTGGAATTTTACAATGAGTGATTAAGGAGCCTATTATGAAATTACTTTCGCTTTTCTCAGGTTGTGGCGGTATGGATATTGGGTTTGAAGGAAATTTTTTGTGCTTAAAAAAGTCTATCAATCAAAGTCTACATCCTGAATGGATAAAAGCTACCTACGGTGACTGGGTGCAAGTTACTCCCACAATTTTTGATACTGTATTTGCTAATGATATACGACCTGACGCTAAGGCGGCATGGGTATCTTATTTTGAAAAAAGAAAAGCAAATGCGAATGATATTTACCACCTTGAAAGCATTGTTGATCTTGTAAAAAGGGCAAAGTCTGGTGAAGCTGTATTCCCAGATGATGTAGATATTGTAACTGGTGGTTTTCCTTGTCAAGATTTTTCTATAGCAGGGAAACGATTGGGGTTTAATTCTCACAAAAGTCATCTTGGTGTTACCTTGACTGATGACGAACCATCCGTTGAAAGTCGAGGACAACTGTATATGTGGATGAGAGAAGTTATTTCACTTACAAGCCCTAAATTATTTATTGCTGAAAATGTAAAGGGCTTGACCAATCTTGAAGATGTAAAAGAAGTAATCGAACATGATTTCTCCGAAGCTGGAAACGGCGGATATATTGTAGTTCCTGCAAAGGTTTTATATGCTCCAGATTATGGTGTGCCACAATCTCGTGAGCGAGTGATTTTTTTCGGATTTAAGAAAAGTGCATTAACTGTCGATGCTCGTAAGGCACTTTCTCAGTCAGTTATTCCTGAACAATATGACCCATATCCTATTAAAACGCATGGAGAAAATCTGTATCCAGTTGTTACTTGTGAAGATGCTTTTGTTGGATTAGCTGAACCTGATGAAAGTTCCGATATTTCTCAAACAAAATACTCGAAAGCAAAATATATGGGTTCACACTGTCAGGGACAAACTGAAGTGAAATTGGATTCTGTTGGACCAACAATAAGATCAGAGCATCATGGTAATATTGAGTTTCGCAGATTAAGTGCAGAACACGGCGGTAAATATATTGAAGAACTTGAGCGAGGATTGGAGGAGCGTAGGTTGACCATCCGAGAGTGTGCACGTATCCAAACATTTCCCGATGATTATCAGTTTATTTTGAAAAAAACCGCTCAAAACAAAAGTGTTTCTTCAAGTGATGCATATAAAATTATAGGAAATGCGGTTCCTTGCGTTTTGGCTTATAACATAGCAAAAACCATTGAAAGTAAGTGGCTATTGTATTTCGAGGAGGAAACGATATGATTGTTTCAGTAAATCCCAAGCCAGCAATGGCAGATTTTGTTACATTGATGAAAAATACGGATAGGCTTCTTAATCATGATGCCTTGCAAAGACCAACATATTATGCAGGGCGTGGCGGAAACCCATTAGAAGATGACGTAAAAGCAGCATTGGACGAGTGCGCAAAGGGTACACCTTTTGAAAACACAATAGAAAAAGTGTCCGGTCAAAAATTCCCGGATATAGTTGCCGCTAAATTTTATGGTGTGGAAGTTAAAAGCACAAAAGATAATCACTGGACTTCTACAGGTAGTAGCATCATGGAATCATCAAGAATTGCTGATGTAGAACGTATTTTTATGACTTTTGGAAAACTGGGTGGTAATCCTATAGAATTTCTTTCCAGACCGTATGAGGAATGTCTTTCTGGAATTGCAGTAACACATATGCCACGATACTTAATCGATATGCGTTTGAGAAAAGGAGAAACAATTTTTGATAAAATGGGGGTTCCATATGATGAGCTTCGTCTGATGGAGAATCCCGTCGCTCCTGTTTCAAAATATTATCGTAGCCAATTAAAAGAAGGTGAAAGTTTATGGTGGGCAGGAGATGTTGCTGATGAAACTGTGTCCGCAAAAATTAGGATTTGGAGAAAAGTTCCACCTGAAGAAAAAAGAAGATTTACTACCTATGGATGCCTTTATTACCCAGAAGTTTTTCGAGGTGATTACGATAGATACGCTTTATGGTTGACTTCACAAGGAGTTGTTGACCCGCATATTAGAGATCAGTTTTCAGCTGGTGGTCAAGAAATCATGCGCTTATCTTCTGGAGAGCATATAAAGCTCCCTGGTATCTATAGGCGTGTAAAGGAACAGATGGAATACTTTTTACATTTGTTATCTATAAAAGATATGCCAATATTGCTAAAAGAACGGCAGGCGTGTGGTGCGGAGATGCTGCGGAGAATCCAGTCTTGGTGTGCAATTGCTTCACAAGAATCTGCTAAAAATCCAAGAACTCCCGTTGCGTATGATATCTCATATGATGCACTAATGACGATGTTTAATGTAAAATCAAGAGAATTTGGACATGAATATCAGGGTGAGAAAATAGTCCAATGTAGACATTGCCAAATGTTATATCGGCAACAAGAAGAATTACAGATACCAGGACATCGTTTCAGAGAAGAAGATATTTGTCCGTACTGTAAAGAATCAAATGGTTCAAGTATGGAGCGAGAGTACAGGAATAGAAAATAAAAGGGGAGGCTGCTTATGCAAAATAATAACCCTTTATCTGCAGATAAGCTGACAAACTTGTTTCGCACAAGCCCAAAAGACCCTTTACGGATAATCAATCGTGAAGGCTCTACTATTGAATTTAAGGAATCATACAGTCATGCTGGCATGGCACAATATTTCAAGACTATAGCAGCGTTTGCCAACAATTCAGGTGGATATATCATTTTTGGCGTTGGAGATAAGCCTCGTCGTTTACTGGGCTTGAAAGAAAAAAATCTGTCTCAATTTGAAGAATTAAAGGTTGAAGAATTTACCAAGAATCTATTAGAATACTTTTCTCCCGAAATCCGGTGGGATCATTGTACTTTTGAATATAAGGGTATGAGCTTCGGTGTGATTTATACTGAACCTCTTTTGAAGAAACCTTGTATTTGTAAAAAAGCATATGATGCGCCAAACCCAAAGTATACACTAAAAGAAGGTGACATATTTTATCGTTATGGCGGTCGATCAGAACGAATAAGATATGAAGAGCTGTCTTCTATTATTGATCATGCAAGAAAAGTAGAAGAACAGCTATGGCTAAACTTTGCACAAAGAGCTGCTAAAGTTGGTATTGAAAATGCGTGCCTATTGGATTTGGGGACAGGAAAGATTACAGGAAATGGTGGCTCTATAGTTATAGATGAAAATCTTTTATCCAAGATAGCCTTTATCAAAGAGGGCGAATTTGTTGAAACCAAAGGCAAGCCAGCAATTCGTCTTATTGGTGATATTGAGAATGTAAGCACAGGGAAAATTGTTGTTCGAGAAACCACACGAAAAGTGGTCAAAGCAATCGAGCCAAACGACTTAATTAAAGCATTTCTTAAAGGCATAAATGTAGAAGATCCTATGGAATACATTAGAGCCGTTTGTTCTGCAACAACAGGAAATTATCCGATTTATTTTTTGCTCCAACAAGCAAATGCTTCTATAAACGATGCGATTAAAACGGTAGATGATACTACTGCTCGTGGGGCAGCAAAGAAAAGTCTTCGAGAACGATTGGATGGAAAGAGAATTGCCCCAGCATCCGCTTCTGTATCTAAAAGCCCTGCTTCGATAAAAAAGTCGTTATATCGAGAAGCGTGGAGAAGCGAAAAAGTTGTTCTTAAGCAGGATGAACTTACATATTGCATTACAGCTCTACTATCGCTATCTGAAGAAGATATTAAAAAACACGAACAGTATATCAAAAGTATGTTGTTTGAAATATTTGAAAAGCATTACGAGAAAGCATCATCGATTCTTGCATCCAACATCAGAAAAGCAATCTGTAGAATAGATGAAGTCCTTTTTCTTGATGAATAACGACCAAGCCAAAGGCGATCAACCGTAAAAAGTTGGTCGCTTTTGTTTTGCCCATTATTCAGAAAGGAGCCTGACCCCATGAATGAAAAACTGGAAAAACTGAGCCGCCAGAGAGCCGCAGCCGAGAAAAAGCTGATTGCCGCCCAGCACAGAGAGAAACAGCTGGAGCATGAGCTGAAACGCCTGACACGGAGCGAGAGAACTCACCGGCTTTGTACTCGTGCCGGGATGCTGGAGAAGTTTCTGCGTGAGCCTACTCTGCTGACCGATGACGATGTGATGGAACTTCTGACCTTCCTCTTTCACGGTGAAGCCGCCCAAAAGAAACTGGACACGCTGATTGAGGAGCGGAGAAAAATGCTGACAACGGGCGGCAGCGAGAACCCCTTGTTTTAACAAGGGCGCAATTATACACCGCCTAAAGGCTGTCTCTTATACACATCTGACGCTGCCGACGAAGCT
>ENA-OZGF01000590-OZGF01000590.1-human-gut-metagenome-genome-assembly--contig:-NODE-590-length-14325-cov-9.172460_pt1 | contig 14325 bp, 10 predicted proteins | sample MGYA00245116_ERZ653657 | MGnify/ENA primary metagenome ERZ653657 (study PRJEB26926, sample SAMN06165034) | human gut metagenome | biome: ENVO:00009003; feature: ENVO:2100002; material: ENVO:00002003...
CGACAAATTTTACACACCTCTGCTGACTGGTCATGGTTTTATCCGCGATCCAGACAATCAGCAGTATGGTGATTTGGGGATATGCTGGAAACTTTCTCCCGAAGTTGGAGAAGGCACTTACTGGACTTATGGACAGAAAGACCTTTATGACATTAAGATACACAACTTTTCATTCCATGAGGATTTCATGCTGGAATTTTCTTTGCCGGAATGTTTGAGCATTACACGCTATGACTCGATTTCCGGTGAAGAACTATCTCCATACCGCAGATTATCTGCTGGTTGTATCAAAACCTTTATTGGAGGCTACACACCCTATAAAGCATTGATCCACAAGAATATTCCGATCCGTTCGATTGGGATTGAGATTGCACCGGCGTATTATGAAGATTACCTGAAGAAGCTGTACCCGGAGGCGCAAATCAATCCGGTTGACGCTTTTCGGAAAATCGACCAGACTTCTGATTTTCCAGAAATGTCGCGGTTGCTCACAGAAATCAAAGACTATCGCGGGGAAGGAATTGCCGCAAAACTTTTTTATGAAGGCAAAGTAGCAGAAGCCGTTTCAATGATCGTTGAATACCAAAAGAAACATCCTGAAAAAACAGCCCACAAACTCTCGCAACAAGATATAGCGAGTGTTCAGACAGTTGCCTCTTATTTGAGCGATCATTATGCTTCTGATATTCCACTGGAAAGATTGACGCAGATCGCTTGTATGGGAACAACAAAGCTGAAAACCTGTTTCAAGAAATACTACGATTGCACTATCACCGAGTACATCCAGCAACGGCGAATGAGCCAGGCAGAGTATCTGCTGGCATATACAGAGCTGACGGTGGGACAAGTCGCTCAGACCGTAGGATATTCCACTTCAAGCAGGTTTGCGGAACTGTTTCGCAAAAGCACTGGATTGTTGCCGTTAGAGTACAGAAAAACAGCACAGCGAAAGTAAAATGAGCGCCAGGGATTGTTCTCTGGCGCTCACCCTATTATTGAAATATCAACTCGGATTGTATAACTTCCTCCGCCTGCGCTTTCAGCGTGTTCATCAGCCCCACCCAGCGCATGGGGTCACGGGCTTTCAGTTCCTCGGTGACGCCCGCCGCCTCCATCATGCGGGGCAGCATGGCGTCCATCCGTTCACGCGCCGCCCGGTCAATCTCCAACAGGTGCGGGTACAGCTTTTCGCTCAAAAGCAAGCTGCTGTAAAGGCCGGGCCGGTGTTCCTTCAGGTAGCGTTGCCGCATACGGCCATACTTGCCAATGGGGACCTCCGGCTGCTCGGAAAGTTTCAGGTCGGGGATGTAGTAATCCCCGCAGCGGGTGTAAGTCAATTCGCTCATGTTCATTCTCCTTTGCACTGTGATGGTTAAATTGCGGCGTTGGCCGATACGGTGGCCTTGCGCGGCTCCTGCCTGAGTAACTGGCTAACGGTGGTAAAAATGCCCTTCTCCATGTCCTCGGCCCGGATAGCTGCCTTTGCCGCCTCCATTTTTGCTTTGCGCTTGGCGTTGTAGCGTTCTTCCCACTCCTTCTGCTTGCCGTTTGCCTTGCGGCGCAAGTAGTTCTGGTGAAGCCTGTCCTTGCGTTCCTCCTTCTTCCGCAGTTCTTCCTGTTCCTCCGGGGTCAGGGGAACCGGCTGCAAGGCGGGCGGGATATACCGGCCCACAAAGTTGAAGTAGATTTCAACCTCCTGTGTGGTGTCCTGGCTGCCTTTGCGGGCGCGTTCATGGACAAGGATTTTCTCTACAAACTCGTTGAGCATGGTATTTGTCAGCGTGTCAAAATTCTCGTACTTATCAATCAGGGCTATAAATTTCTCTGCTGATTTCTGGCTCTGCTCATAGCCGGTAACAGCCTTTTCCAACTCCGCAATTTCAATCTCAAGTGTGTCCTGCTCTTTGGCATACTGTGCATCAAGCGCCTTATATCGTGTATCCGGCAGCTTGCCGAGGGCGTTATCCTCATAGATTTTGCAAATCAGTTTTTCCAGTTCTCCGGCTCTCTTTTGGGCAGTAGCCAGACGCCTGCGCTTTTTCGATATATCGGCACTCTGTTGAGCAACCTGCGTCTCCTGAACAGTGTGAATAAATTCCGTCCGGTCATTTCTCGAATATTCAGCGATAGCCCGGAGCGTGTCGGAAACCAATGTCAGGACAGCACTCTCATTGATACGGTGTTGTGTAGGGCATAGTGTCCCACACGGAACTTTGGTATAATTGGAACAGGTATATTGAGAAATCCGCTTGCCATTGTTGGTGCGGTGGACATACATCTTGCCGCCGCAATCGGCACAATAGAGCAAGCCTGTGAGGGGAGCCGCTTCGCCCCAGCCGTTTGGATAACGCCGTACATTGCTGCGGATTTTCTGCGCCAAATCAAAGGTCTGCTGGTCGATAATGGCTTCATGGGTATTCTCAAAGATCGTCCATTCGTCCTCAGAAACATAGTGGCTTTTCTTGTCCTTAAAGTGCTTGCGGGTCTTGAAATTGATGGTGTGCCCTAAATACTCTCGCTTTTTCAAAATGTTCACGATGGTAGATGATCCCCATCCATAGGGGGCTTTGACCGGCTTTGAACGGTTCACACCCTCGTTGAAGCGGGCAAGGTGTACGACAGGAATTTCAATCCGGTCTGCGGATAGTTTGCAAGCAATCTGATAAGGCCCATATCCCTCCAGCGTGAGGGAAAAGATACGGCGTACCACTTCGGCGGCTTCTTCATCTACCAGCCAATGCTCCCGCTTTTCGTCCCATAAGTAGCCGTAAATCACGGTACCGGTCAGGTGCTTGCCGCTCATGCCTTTTGACTTAAACACAGAGCGGATTTTTCGACTGGTATCACGGGCGTAAAATTCATTCATGATGTTGCGGAACGGGGTAAAATCGTCATCGCCTTTCAGACTGTCCACACCGTCATTGATGGCAATCAGACGAACGCCTCGCTGCCGCAAAACCTCCATAACCTGACCGACCTTCAGATAGTCGCGCCCCAACCGGCTCATGTCCTTGATGACGATTGCCTCTACACGCCCTGCCTCCACTTCCTCCATCATCGCCAAAAATCCGGGGCGGTCAAACCGGGTGCCTGAGATACCATCATCTGTAAAGTGCGTAGGGTTGGGCAGCCCATTCCGGCGGGCAAAATCCTCTAACATCTGTTTTTGGTTGGATATGGAATTGCTCTCGCCCTGTAACTCATCGTCCCGGCTCAGGCGCTCGTACAGTGGGGTGATTTTTTCGTTTCTCATAGCTGTACCTCCTGAAACAAAAATGCTCTAAGTGATTGCTTCACTAATCATGACAAAATCATGATTAAGAAGTCACTTAGAGCATATATCACCCGCCGCCATCTTAAATTTACGGTACTGCTTCACGGCGAAGTGGTCCGGTTCCTTTTCCTCCAGCTGCTGGAACAGGATATCCACCGGGCTTTGATAGGTCTCGTCATCCTCCCTGGCTTCACTGGCGTTGATCAGGTCCAGAAGGGTAATGAAGTTGCGTTCTTCCTCCGGTGCTTCGTACCAGATGTAGCCGATCAGGGCCGAATAGTACAGCCGCTCGGCCTATAGTGATAGGTAATCCTTTGAAGTTATCGCCGGATTTTCCCCCACTTCACACCGGACGTGCGACTTTCACCGCATCCGGCGTTCCATCGATTGTTTTCACAAGCATTTAATCAATCTCCAAATGAAATACTATTATTCTATTGCGGACAAACCAGCCCGCTCACGCAGACTGTTCACTTTTAACATCAGTTCCTTTGTTGTTTTGAGAGCATCAGCTATCGCTTTCAGCTCATTCATCGGGCGTCTTTGCAGAAGCGGAAGGAATCTCCTGTGGAACAAAACCATGTTTTGATAGCGTTCCCTGCCGCCAAATTCTGCCGGAGTTTTTAGCCAGCATACGATGTCAGCCGCATTTTCAAAGAGTTCTCCACTTAACGCACATTTTCCACGTTGAGCAGAGAATAATGAAATCCTGCTGTCTGTGAGTTCTGTGCTTCGACCCATAGACGGTTGATTTCTCAAACCCGCCAGAACAAATGAGTTCAGGCTTAGGTTTGTGTGTATCAATGCCCGTCCGTCGGCCGTATAACTGCATACCGCTGTTTTCTTTGCCATCGGTATCTTGTTCTTGATATATGCGATAGGGTAGATAGGTTGGTCGATTCCTGATACATACCGTACCATTGCCGACTTCCCGAATCGCTCCTTTTCACTCTCGGTCATTGCACCGCCTTCTCGAACAAGTTTGCACCCGGTTTCTGTATTGAGCCGGTTGGTTAAAACTGTCATGACCTGCCTGTGGATTTTTCTGCAATCAATACTGATACAGGTAGCGAGCTGAAAATAATTCTGTATTCCCAGAACCATTGAATTGAACAGCCTTATCTCGTCTAAAGGTCTTTTTCCTTTGGACGGTCTGGCAATCCGTTTCGCTTGTTCCACCAGCTTTTGCCTTTCCAGTTCCAACTTTTTGTCACAGATATGAGATTGCACAGCGTACCTACCACTTTTTGGTCTGACCCGTATCTTGAATCCGAGAAACTCTGAATAGCGTTTTCTGACATTGACTATCCTTGTTTTCTCCGGCGATACTTCGAGCCTTAGCCTCTCAGTTATCCACGCTGTTACAGCTTCTTTTGTTCTCATAGCATCCTCTTTATTCCGACAGAAGATTCTGAAATCATCTGCATATCTCACGATGTACATTTCTTTCAGTCCCGTTTTCCTCATTTTGAGAAATGCCTTGCTCCGGTCAAAAGTAATCGAGTTTCTGATTTTCCTCTCATACCCGTATTCCTTTACAAGAGGGTGGTTCTGCCATTGGCTCTCTACCCAGTTATCCAGTTCATTCAGCACGATATTCGCAAGTAGCGGTGAAATGATACCACCTTGCGGTGTGCCTTTGTCTGGAATGAGGGTAGTGCCGTCTGGCATTCTAATCGGTGCTTTCAGAATCCGCTTGATAATAAAAATCAACTGTTTGTCGTGTATTCCCAAAGCCCATATCTGCCGCACCAGCTTACTGTGATTTACATTATCGAAAAAGCCCTTTATATCAAACTCAATCACATAATGCAGATTCATTCGCTGGAGCATGGTATAGGTTCTCTGCATGGCGTGTTCTACGGAGCGGTTAGGGCGAAAGCCGTAGCTGTTGTCGCTGAATTTCGCTTCGCAGATAGGCTCCATGACCTGCTTGATACATTGCTGTACCAGCCTGTCCCAGATACAGGGAATACCCAACGGGCGGGTCTTGCCGTTTGGCTTCGGAATGTCTTTACGCCTGACCGGTTTTGGTCGGTATCCGTGCTGACTTCCTGTGACAATAAACCTCACTTTCTCCACAACTGTTTCGGGCGGTAAACACCCGATGTCACTGATGTTTTTGTTGTCTGTTCCTGCTGTGTAGCTTCCTCCGTTTGCTTTGATGTTCCGATATGCCAGAAGAATGTTATCCCGGCTTAGGATTATATCCATAAGGTCGGTAAAGTTGTCTCCGTCCAGACTTCGGCGATAGAGTTCATCAAAAACTGGCTGCATACCGTAATACTCGGCGTGCCGTAAATCGTCTACACATAGATTTTTGCTTTTCTTTGGCATAAGGCATCACCTCCTTTTACGAAAGTGACCCTTTTGGTCTTACTCGAATCCTTATGTTGGATTGAATAATGCCTGTTTATCTCAACCGACTTGTGGCCATTCCTCCGTAGCTCACATAACGCAAGCACATCATAGGTTCGACCACTGCTTTTCAGCAGCAGTTCGTCTGCTTATTGTTCTTCGTCAGATTATTCCTTGCGGAATCTGCTGCCTTTCCTCGTTCCGATAGCTCTATCTGTACATACATACCCTTAGGTTCCTGCTATAGACCTGTCGGCTTGCCTGTGCCTGTAACACAGCATGGTCGTTCGTAGAGTCAATTTCTACTAAACCACACCGACTGCGCTTTAACGCACCCGCGCATTTCTGCGTGGTCTTCTTTTAGACCTGTACATTCGCAGGTTCGTCAGTCCGCCCGCCAAAGCGAACATTCTAACCATAGGTATCTTATAGACCCTCGGCCTATAGGTAACACAGTCTGCCGCCAGACCGCTTTCGACCACTTTTGGCAGTGGTTACGGTTACTCTCAGCCTTTGTCATGGGGCTTCGTACAAAAGCCATTACAGCTAATGCACGCCCATCAAGGGTAGGCGTTTCAGGGCGTTACCCCGTCATTCCACCTATCAAACTATCAGTTCTCCGAACAACGGAAAACCGTTGCCCGTGCGCAGACTTTTTACCGCCTGCGAACGAGTCGCACTGACCCAGAAATCCTCGGAAGATTTTTCACCTTCGCCCTTCGTGTTCATAATCAGGGCATTTACCAGCTTTAAGATATCCTTCTCGGAACGGATGTACGCCAAGGGGTTATATCTCATGGACTTCTTGAAGTTAATGAGATTGAGGCACTTGATCCGGTATCTTTTCCGCTCCAGGAAGGAACCGATCTCCGGCAGGAGGGTGCCTTTCGGATCGGTGCAGACATAGGAGGAATGAGCCTGGAGCAGGGAAGGCTTGCAGAAGAATCTCTTTTTTCCGCTCCCTGAGCCTCCGATGACTAGGATATTTTTATTCCTGGCGTACTTCGGCTGCTTCGGACGGCTCGACATGGTGATCCGCTCCGTCTGCGTCATAGGGATGTTGTTGAAAAAATCCTTATCCATGTATGGGGCGATATCCGCCGGAGTGCCCCAACGGGCGCTGCCGTATTCCATGCCGTGGCGGTATTTTTTCGCGTTCTTCCCCTTCATGTAGACCGCCAGCCGGAGGATCAGCGCCCCGGCAATGCCGATCAGCAGGTCCGCCGGCTCCAGGCTCGGCACCGGGGAGGCAAAAGCCATCGAAAATCCGTCCTGGATGGAGAGCAGCTTTGCGGAGAGGTCCGCACCGGGGGCAAGCCGGAAGGCCTGGGCCAGTTTGTCAAAGGGATAGGCGAACAGCAGATAGGGGAGATTGGTCAAAATCAGTTTTTTTATGTTCATCTCTGCACGCTCCGATCCCTGGTTTTGACTTTCTCCCGGTCCAGTGTCCGGTGCTCCGGTTTCCGCTCCGCCTGTTCCTTCGCCTGCTCCAGCCGGTCCCGGATGGCGGGTTTTTCCTCCCGGCCCATCCTGCGGCTGGCAAACTCCTGGAAGGCCGCCGTGATGGCGTCCGCGTCCCGGCTCTTGAAAAAGACCAGGTAGCGGGGCTGCTCGGCGGCGGTGTCTTTCTTCAAGGCAAAATCCACATGGTATTTCTTCGCCACATGGGTAAAGGCCTTGAAATTTTTGTCGCTGATCTCGATATTGGCAAGCCCTGCGTTCTGGGAGGCCAGCTGTTTGAGGGTCTGTTTTCCCCGGTATATTTTCGGCTGCCTGCTTTTCTGGATTTCCTCCAGGAACTTCTTTACCGCCTTTTCAAACACCTGCTCGCTCATTTTGGCACCGTTGACGATCAGGGTCACGGTTTTGCCTGTTACTTCTTCCTGCATTTAACCCCTCCCTCGCTTACCGTCCCCGTACATGTCATGCTGTACCAGGGAGGAATAATAATTGCTGATGGTGGACGGAGCGTTATACAGGGCCGCCAGCAGATATTTCTTGATGTTGCGGACATAGGTGGTGTTGTCCCGCATACAGTCCATGACATACCGTACATGGGAACTGTCCAGCTTCATAAAGCGGGATTTGACCACCTCCGCCGGGTAATCATCCCCGGCAATGCGGATCGTCTTTCGTGCGGAGCATACCGTGTCCACGATCAGCTCTGCGATCTCGTCCAGCTGCTCCCGGTCGATGTGGTCATCCTGGACCAGATACTCATACTCGATGTTGTCCAGGACAATTTCACGATAGACCTCTCTGGCTCCCATCCCATCCGTTCCCATCCCTGTCCCTGCCGGGGACTGCCCCATAAGGGGCTGGGGATTTGATTGGATAGGATTTGATGACTCCGTACTTGATAAATCAGTTATTGATCCATAGTTACTTGATTCTTTAGTATTTAATTGTGCGGGGTTTCCCTGTTCAGGTTTTCCCAGAACAGGGTTATCCAAGACTGGATTTGCCTGAACTGGATTTTCCCGTCCAGGTTTTTCCCGTTCAGGTTCCGGCTGCCGGGGCTGCTCCAGGATGGTGTATTCAATAGCCCCAAGCTGCCCGTTGGCGTTCCGGACACGCTCCCGGATCACATAGCCCTGTTCCTCCAGCTCCCGCACCCCGGCGCAGATACTGTCCACGCCATCTTTGCAGATACGGGCAAGGCCCTTTGTGGTATAGTCCCATCCTTCCGGCAGGGAGAGCATGAGGGATAAAAGCCCTTTCGCTTTCAGGGACAGCGCCGTGTTCCGCAGATGGTGGTTTGACATGACCGTGTAATCACGGGTCTTTTCGATACGGAAAACCGCCATGCCGTTTACCTCCTTCCTCATGGATTGAAAAAGTGTTGATTTTCGTGGAAAATGCCCTCTATAATCTGCCGCCCTGTTCATCAGGGGAAAGAATATGGGCGGCTTTCATACCGCCGCCCACAGAAGGAAAAACAGAGGATTTTCCACCCCTTTTGATACATTTTTTAAGCCCTACAGCTCACGGTCGCGCCGGTCATAGAGCAGATCACCCCTGCGCACCTTTGCATGGTTCCTGATCTTGATAAATCCTTTCTCCTGGTTCTCCAGGGCTTTGCCATAACCGGCTTCGGTCAGGAACAGGCGCATTTTTTCTCCCTTCCACCCCATAGGGGAGTCATGGGAGAGGACGTCAAAGACGATCATGTGCCGGGTGTCCGGGTCAAACCGTTCCAGAGCCATGATATCGTGTCCGGCCAGCTTTTGCGCCCCGGACTTCTGCCTTGCCTCCGCCAGCATTTCCCCGATAGTCTGGGGTTTTCCCGGCAGACGGTAATTTGTCTGGACCTCCCGGATCAAATCCATACACTCGTTGTTTGACAGGGAGCGCAGCTTCGCCATGAGGCTTTCCGCCGTATCCCTGGTAGCCTGGTTCCTTGACAGGCGCCAGGTCATATAAATTTCATTCAGAACAGCGTTCGGGTCTGTACTCTCGATCTGGTACGCCATCCTCATTTCCGCTTCATTCAGTTTCATCTATCCAGCTCCTTTCCAAAAATGGGCACAAAAAAACGCCACAGGTTTTTGTACCTATGGCGTCAGTGTGGAGCAACAGAAAAGGGATACCATTGATGAAAACGATATCCCTGCTCTGTAAACTTATTCAGTTTTAATTGCCGCATTGCCTGTTGCTGTCCACAAAGCCTTGATTTTACTGGTTTCTTGCTACCATCCTTATCAAAGCCTTGTATTATCGGAGGTTTGCAAATAAAAAGAGCAATTACCTCCTTTTTTCGGTATAATGTAGTCACCACAACAAACAAAATACGAAAGGATTTAATTGCTCGTGAACATTATACTTTATTTATTACAATTAATTCAATACCAACATAAACAAATCTGCTGGCTTTTAAATTTTATCTGCAGATATATTCCCCTCAAGCAGTGGGCTTTCGATGTTTCCCATTCTCCAAAATATCAAAAGTTCAAAGTTGACGAACTCCCTCTGATCACGGACTTCCGTCAGGACTGGACTTATAAAGAGCTCATCCCTTACTACGAAAAACGTTATGGTAAGAAGATCCGCCCGATCAGCCGACGCTCAGAGTGTGATATCCCAGACTCCTGCACCTGTCCCCGCTGCGATGCCCCTAAACCATTTCTCTACAAGAACAACGGATCCAAAGGTCAGCTCCTATGCAAGATCTGCGATGCCAGGTTCTCACCTGATGAAAGCAGATTTTCCGCTGTAAAACTACGCTGTCCCCACTGCGGCAACACTCTGGTTCCTAAAAAAGACAGAAAACATTTCATTGTCCACAAATGTGTGAATCCCAAGTGCTCATACTATCTGCACAATCTAAAAAAGGTAGATAAGGCAGATCTGAAAGAAGACTATGGCAAGAATAAATACAAACTCCATTACATCTACCGTGAGTTCACGATGGATTTTTTCAGCATGGACTTAAATACCCTGCCTAAAAATGCTTCTTCCCTTAAATTCAGTAAGCACAATGCCCACGTCATGTCCTTGTGCCTGACGCTGCACGTCAATCTGGGACTTTCCCTGCGCAAGACATCACAGGCTTTAAAAGACCTGTATAACATCAGCATCTCCCACCAACAGATCGCCAACTACTGTAAGACTGCAGCCATCTGCATTAAGCCTTTCGTGGATCAGTACCCCTACGAAAAGAATGAGGTCTTCACTGCTGATGAAACCTACATCAAGATCCGTGGTATCAAAACCTATGTCTGGCTGATCATGAATGCTGCTACCCGCTCTATCCTTGGCTATCAGGTATCTGATAACCGTGGTGTCGGGCCCTGCATCCTTGCTATGCGTATGGCCTTCCAGAATCTCAAAAAGCTTCCGGAAAACTTTAAATTTATTGCTGACGGATACAGTGCTTATCCCCTTGCCGCTATGGAATTCGCAAAGAAATTCGGCAAAGATTTCACTTTTTCCGTCACTCAGGTCATTGGACTTACCAACGACGATGCTGTTTCTACAGAACATCGTCCATTCAAACAGATGGTTGAACGACTGAACCGTACTTATAAAGCCTCTTACCGCCATACAAATGGGTTCGACAACATCGACGGTGCCAACTATGATCTGGCACTCTGGGTCGCTTACTATAACTTCCTGCGTCCACATAAGCATGCAGGCTATAAAGTCCTCAATGAAGTAGAAATGCTTCAGGGTGCCGACAATATGCCTGGCAAGTGGCAGCTTCTGATCTTTCTTGGACAACAGACCATTCTGAACATACAGAAAAATGGTACTGCCGCATCGGAGCGGAACTGTTGTCAATAGAACCGTGGAATACCGGAACAGACGGCTTTGCCGACTGCGAGGATATGCAGCGAAAGTCTATTGACATAAAGTTCTCGGATTATCCTATCCAGCAGAAAAGGGGTAGCTGCGCCCTTTTCCTGCCTTCCGGCGAGGATGGGCTCGGGCAAAGCCCGAAAATGGGTCAAGGGACTGGTTCCTTGTGGGTTCTTAGGGCAACGCCCTAAGCCCTCGGAGAGCTTATTGGAATTAATATCTGCAATTTTCAACGAATCATGAAAGCTTATCACAGCCTATAATGAAAATAGAGGATTGACCTCCACTACTTTTTTTACTTCCTGCCTTGTTTTACAATAGTTATTGACAGGATTAAGTTTGATTGTACCTTGGAGGATTTTCACCCCGTTTTTCAACGTAAATGTTTTGCCCTTGAGTACAGCATATTGTCGCATCTTTTACAGATAGCACGAGTAGCAAAGTCCATATTATCTCGGGCAAATCTCCTGTCAATTCTATTATAAAGGAGGCTGTCTGTATGAAAGATCTTTTAGAAATTTCCTGTGGTTTGGATATCCACAAAGAAAAAATTGTTGCATGTATCCTAACTGGTCCATTAGGTAAACCTACTCACTCTGAAATTCGTGAATTTACCACTTTAATTCCTGATATGCTTGCTTTACGAGACTGGATCATTTCAGAGAATTGCCATCATATTGCAATGGAAAGCACTGGCATTTATTGGATTCCAATTTACGAAATATTAGAAGATGCTTTCTCTGGAGATATCACTTTATTAGTTGTTAATGCCCGCCATATGAAGAACGTTCCTGGCAAAAAAACTGATATACGTGATTCTGAATGGATTTCTACATTACTACGTGCAGGACTCCTTAATGCAAGTTTTATTCCAGAAAAAAGGATTCGTGAATTTCGTGATTTAAACCGTTATCGCAAGAGTATTATCCGCGATATTACTTCCCAGAAAAACAGGGTTGAAAAATTCCTGCAGAGTTCCGGTTTTCGTCTGTCTTCTTTTATTTCTGATATTTTTGGTGCTTCCGGCAGAAACATTATTCTACATTTGATGGAACATGGACAGATTGATAAAATGTCTTTGGATTCTTATCTCAAAACAAAAACCAGAAAACGCATTGATGAAATCCTCATGTCTGTAAATGGGACTCTTTCAGAACATCAAAAATCTTTCTTAAAAATCCTCATGTGTCATTATGATTCCATGAAAGAGCATCTTATTGAAATTGAAACTCATCTTCAGGAAGATATGCTTCCATTCGCTTTACAAATTGAACAGTTAAATACTATCTATGGAATAAGTACAACTGCTTCCTGTGCAATCATTGCCGAAATCGGTACAGATATGAAACCATTTAAAACTGCAGAACACATCTGTTCATGGGCCGGTCTGTGTCCCGGCAATAACGAGAGTGCCGGAAAAAGAAAAAGTACCTCTATCACAAAAGGCAATCCTTATATAAAAAGTATGCTTTGTGAGATTGCCTGGGTAATTGCCGGCAAACGAAACACATATCTTTCAGCCTGGTATTGGAGAATCAAGCAGAAAAAAGGGGCCAGAAAAGCCATTGTCGCTCTTGCTCGTAAATTACTTGTTATCATTTATACAATGCTAAAACAAGGCACTAATTTTGATGAAAACTGTTTTGAAGTCAGGCGCAAAAACTGTGAGCAAAAACAACTTTCCCGTTATATACGAGAATTAGAAAAACATGGCTATACGGTTGAAGCTCAAGTATAATCCATCTTTTGTACAAATCATATTTCACTGCTGGCAGCCATTATTATGACTGCTTTATAGTGATGCTTTCATAATTGTTGAAAACATTTGTTGTCAAGGTTCAAGTCTTGGCTGCGATTTTTATTTTCGTAGCAAGGTCCATTTGAGCCTTTTTCTTTGGCTCTGTTTTTTCATAACTTATTTGACACTACCCGCCTTCCCGGGTGTTAATTTTTTCTTCACTGCTGCTATGTTTTCCAGTTCTTCGTCTGCATTTTTCTGCTGTTTTTCTTTCCTTAAAAATGCATTCATATACTGAAAACTTTCCTGCACATATAGGTGTTCAATGCCAAGCGCAAAATAGCCGTGCAATGCACCCTTGATCCGATGATGTTCAACCAGATTGCCAGCCCTTTTCAGCTTTTTCGCATAATCCTCGCCCTCATCGCGCAGCGGATCGTACTGCGCCGTCAGTACCAGCGTGTCCGGCAGTCCCTGCAGATTTTCTGCCAGTACCGGTGCAAAGTACGGATTTTTGCGGTCTTCTTCGGTCCGCTGATACAGAATTACATAATCTTCCATTTTGACACTGGTCAGAAGGTATCCGGTTCCATTGGTTTTCACGGATTTGTACGGTGATTTCTCTGTGTAACAGGAATTCACCGCCGGATAAATCAAAATCTGTTTCCCCGGCAGCAGTTCTTTTTTATCCCTCGCCATCAGGCAGACCGCAGCCGCAAGATTTCCTCCTGCGCTGTCGCCCATGATCGTGACATTTTCCGGCGTTACCTCCGGCAGAATCTCCCCGCGCAGCATTGCCTGGGCGGCGGCGTAGCAGTCTTCTAAGCCTGTCGGGAAACGATGCTCCGGTGCAAGACGGTATTCTACCGATACAACAATCTGCCCCGTCGACTGCGCCATGCGTGCGCAGACACGGTCGTATGTCTCCACGCTCTCGGTTGTCCAGCCGCCGCCATGGAAGAACAGAATCGCTTCTTTTGCACCATGCTCCTCCATTTTTTCATCCGGGAAGAACAGCCGAATCGGAACCTTGTAGTCCCCATTATATATTTCCATATCCAATTTTCGCAGAAAAATACGGATCGGATCCAGCTTCTTGATATCGGCAAGCCGACGGGCGGATTCTACTTCAATTCCGCCGTAGGACAATACATTTAAAATGGCTTTGACTGCTTTTTTCATTCGCTCTCTCCTCTGTTGCTATTTTTCTGCTTCTGTTTTTCGTCTAGTTGCAATGTACTGCTTCAAAAATTCATACATCTGCTCATCCGTTGGCGGACAGCCTTTCAGATTGCATGCGAACCCGGAAGTACAACTTCCTACACCAAGCGCCCCGCTCTTTCCCCGGTATCCCTGCCCGATGCAGATTTTTTCGCGGAGTTCCGGCAGCAGTCCTTCCTCTTTCAGCCGGTCGAGCGCCGGGATCAGATAACCGTAGCAGGCACTGCAGGACTCAACTTCCTCTACGGCATCCTGCAGTTCCACGATCTTCCGTTTTTCCGGAATCACTCTTTTTTCACCAATTTCGCCAATTTGGCGGATTGAAAGCCGTGTGAGATCAGCGCTGCCCACGCCCAACTCTTCTGCCATTTTGACATACGGGACATCTTCTGGCTTATAATGCAGTTCCGCGCAGACACTGTCTCTTATACACATC
>ENA-OZGF01000598-OZGF01000598.1-human-gut-metagenome-genome-assembly--contig:-NODE-598-length-14220-cov-6.762301_pt1 | contig 14220 bp, 10 predicted proteins | sample MGYA00245116_ERZ653657 | MGnify/ENA primary metagenome ERZ653657 (study PRJEB26926, sample SAMN06165034) | human gut metagenome | biome: ENVO:00009003; feature: ENVO:2100002; material: ENVO:00002003...
CGAGATTTCTGCCTGTCTCGTGGGCTCGGAGATGTGTATAAGAGACAGGATAAAAGGAGAAAATTATGTATTGTAAAAATTGTGGTAAGCCGATGAATGATAATCAGGCAATCTGCTTGAATTGCGGCGTAAATGCCGGGTGCGGCAATAAATTTTGCGCAAACTGCGGAGAGCCGGTGAACGAAAACGCCGCCGTTTGCACGCATTGCGGCGTTGCAATCAAAAAAATCGCACAGCCCCAAGCTGGCGCGGTTTTGAGCAAAGAAGAGGCATATAAAAAGCTTGCCGAATACGAAAAAACAGCGGCAATCATTTGGTTTGTTATAGCCGCGCTGCAAATTATCGGCGGCATATTTACCTATTACGCCCCTGTTCTTGTGGGTTGCTGGAATATTTACACGGGAATTCAGCGAATTAAGCACAGCAAAACCCTTGCCGATATGCCTGCCGGAATATATGAGTATTATGAAAAGCAAGGCACAACAAATATCATTTTCCTTGTTGTTAATATTATTTTGGGCGGACTCATCGGCGGTATCGCCTCGGGTTATGATATTTATATCAGAAACTTCGTTATGAAAAACAAAGAAGCATTTGAATAACGCACGGGCTGCAAAGTGATTTGCAGCCTTTTCTTTTTTGCAGATTGTGTGTTCGCTTTTGCCGTGCGCTGCAAAACCGAAGCCGCACAAAATATATTTTTTCTTTACAACATTGACTGCACGGGTGTATAATGCTATTGTACGCACAATATTTTCTATTATACCGATTTTATTTGCTGTGCGCAGAGCGGTGCCGAATATCGCCGCACAAAGCCAAATCGGTTTGGAGATAATAGTTTGAAAAATCAAACCAATTACATTATACTGCCTTCAAAATTTGCCTGAGGCATAATTTTTGAATGGCTGAAATCATCGTTACGCCTGTTCGGGCAACGCAGGCAATCAGGTGATTTTTAACAAACTGTTTGTTGCCTGAAAGGCTATGGTGATTACTATGAAAAAAGCATTATTGGCAATTCCCGCCGCAATAGGTGCAGGCCTTGCGGCAACGGCTGTTAAGGCAGCCGCTTTTAAGGCAGAGAAAAAAAGCGCAGCTCAGCTGCCGCCGGAGAATGTTGATGTTGAAAGAGCCGCAAAGCATCTTTCGCAGGCAATTCAAATTAAAACCGTTTCAAGCGACGACAGCAGCAAGGTGGACTGGAACGAATTTGAAAAATTCCACGCTTTTTTGGCAGAAGCTTTTCCGCTGATAGCAAAAACACTGAGCCGTGAAAATGTGAGCACGGCAAGCCTGCTTTATAAATGGCAGGGAACAGATGAAAGCCTGAAGCCGATTGCATTTTTATCGCACATGGATGTTGTGCCGATTTCCGAGGGCACAGAACAGGATTGGGAGCATCCGCCGTTTGAAGGATATATTGACGGCACCTTTGTTTGGGGCAGAGGCGCACTTGACATGAAAAATCATCTTATCTGCCTTATGGAAAGCATTGAAACCTTGCTTGAAGAGGGATTTGTGCCTGCACGCACCGTTTATCTTTGCTTTGGCCACAACGAGGAAATAGTTGCATCTGCCACTTCCGGCGCAAACGACCTTATGGAAACGCTGAGAGCCCGTGGAATTGAATTAGACAGCATTATAGATGAAGGCGGAGCAATGTTGCCTGCGGAGGTAAAAGGCATTTTAAACGGCAAATTAGCGGGAATAGGCGTTGCCGAAAAAGGATATGCCGATTTCAGGCTTTCAATCAAAGCAAAAGGCGGCCATTCATCGCAGCCGCCGAAGCACACGGCAATAGGCGAAATATCCAAAGCCGTTGTTCGCCTTGAAAAAAATCAATTCAAGGGTGAAATTCCCGATTACTTAAATAAAATGTTTATGGAGGTTGGCAGGCACTGCACATATCCGGGCAGATTTGTTATGTGCAATTACAAGCTTTTGCAGCCGCTTGTTAAAATAGCAATGCTGCAAATTCCGCCGGCAGCATCAATGGTGCACACCACAATGGGCGTTACAATGAGCAGCGGCAGCCCTGCCGCAAATGTGCTGCCGCAAAGCGCAAGCGTAACGGTTAACTGCCGCATTATGCCGGGCGAAACAATTGCTTCCACCGAGGAGCACATAAGAAAAGCAATTAAAAACAACAATATTGAAATAGAGCTGTTAAAGGGCAAAGAGCCTTCTCTTATTTCACCCACGGATACCAAATCATTCAAAACAATAAAAGAAATCGTTGAGGCAACAAACCCAACGGCAATAGTAACCCCGTTTCTTGTTATGGGCGGCACGGACGCTTACCACTATGAGCCGATTTGCGAAAACATTTATCGCTTTGCGCCGTTTACCGTGCCCACAGAGCTTTTGCTTACCACACATTCAACAAACGAAAGATGCCCGATTGAGCAGCTTGGCGAAGGAATAAGCTTTTTCAAGCGCTATATAAGAGCAATGACAGCCGAGGAAAAATAACGCAAAAACTTTAGCTGCCTGAATTATATTGCCCTTGCTGTTTTCCGAAGGCATAGGCAGAAATCACCGTTTACACCTGTTAGGGCAACGCAGAATTTAAGGTGATTTTAATAAAATATTTGTTGCCTGAAAGGCTATGGTGATTAAATGGATTTTAAAGAAAGCACATTTATGTATACACTCGGCGGCGCCGTGGTTGCTTTTGTTTTGGCACAATCCGTATTTTTTCTTGTGCGTGCTTATAAACAAGGCAAAAAAATAGGCATATCCGAAAAAACCATGAAAAACACAATCGTTTCAAGCTCGCTGTTTTCGATTGCCCCTTCAATTTCTATTTTGGCAACGATTATAACACTTTCCGGTGCGCTCGGCCTTGTGCTGCCGTGGATAAGGCTTACGGTTATAGGCGCAATAACATATGAAGTGCCTGCCGCCGAAAGCGCTTTAAATGCCCTTGGGCAAATCGGCGGCCTCTCACAAGAGGTTACAGACCCGATGCAGTTTTCAACCATTGCATGGGTTATGACTCTCGGCTCCGTTATGCCGCTGGTGTTAATTCCGTTTATGCTTAAATTCATTCAAAAAAAGGTTGGCGGAGTTGCAAGCAAAAATGCCGCATGGGCAAACACAATGAGCGCCGCTGCATTTATCGGTTTGATCAGTGCATTCATAGGCAGAGCCGTGTTCGGCAGCGGCGAGCCGGATCAGCTTGGAGACGGTGCAGGAGTTATGAGTGTTACTGCGCTTGCCGTTTCCATGCTGTGTATGATTGGCTTTATGAAGCTGCAAAAGAAGAAAAACATAACTTGGCTTGAGCCGCTGGCAATGCCGCTGAGCATGTTTATTTCACTTGCCGTGGTAACGGTTTTAAGCCTTGTTTTACCGGGCAACATTGCATTGCTTGAATGGAGGGGCTGATATGAACAGTTATAATGAACGCACCCACATAATCGGCCGCTTTTGGATAATAACGGCGCTGTTTGCGTTTTTAATGATTCCCGTGGCAATTTCATTAAAGCTTAATGCATTTCCGCAGGCATCCGTTGTGCTTAAAGGCCTTGCACCGATTGCGCTGCTGTTTTATCCAACGGCGGTTATAGAGGTTTGCACCTATTCGCCGATGCTTGGCTCCGGTGCAACATATATTGCCTTTGTTACAGGCAATATAAACAATTTAAAACTGCCCTGCGCCCTTTCCGCAATGGACAGTGCAGGAGTTAACCCAAACAGCAATGAAGGCGAAATCCTTTCCACAATTGCAGTTGCGGCATCATCAATAGTTACAACCTTTATTATTGCAATAGGCGTTATTGCCTTTGCTCCTTTTTTGCCACGCATAACTGCGCCGGATTCCGTGCTTGCGCCTGCTTTCAGGCAGGTAGTGCCGGCGCTTTTCGGTGCTCTCGGAATGTCTTATATGGCAAAGCACTTTAAAATCAGCATTGTGCCGATTGCCGTTATATGCCTTATGCTTCTGTTTAAGGGCGATTTGGCTGTTGGAGTGCTTATTCCCGTTGGAGTTATCGTTTCGTTGCTTGCGGCGCATTTGATGTTTAAAAAAGGCTGGATTAAATAAGTTTGCTTAAATCGCACAGCCTGCCAAGCGGCAGACTGCACAAAGCAACAGCAAAATAATATAATGCCAAAGCAGAATGCACCGCGAGGCACCATCCTGCGGCACATTTCGCTTTGCGAGCAAAACAAAAGCGGCACAGAATGGATTTTCCATCCTGTGCCGCTTTAAGCTTGAAAACATTAAATTAAATTACCAACCGAGGCGCAAAACTGTGATTGTGCACCTGCCTGTGCCGGCGCTGAGTGCAGCTGCGTGGCCGCCCGGTGTGTAAATATCTATTCTGCCTGTTTTTGAAAGGCCGCTGCCGCCTCTGTCCACAACCGTGTAGGTTTGGCCGTCTACATCAATAACAGAGCCGAGCGGAAGCCAGTTGCAGGCAACATAATACGGCTCCGGCATGCCAACATAAACCTTTTTTCCGGATGCTGTGTTGCCTGTGCTTTTGCCGCAGCATTTTGCGCACGGGCAATAATGAGTGTATTTACCGCTGATTGTTTGGCCAACGGAAAAACCGTTTTTAGACTGCACGCCGTTTGGCTCAAAGCCTGCGGCAGCAGTGCCAACATATTTAACCTCTGTTACAGGCTCCTTAACCGTTACGGAAGTGAGCTGCATTCTTGAGGTTTCTTCGCCGTTTACATAGGTTACCTGATAGGTTACCTTTTTTTCGCCGTTTTCACCGGCGGTTTCAACCTTAGTTTCGCCCACGGTCATAGAGGCGTCTTCCTTTGTTTGGGTTGAATACTTAATATCTTCGCTTACTGTTTCTGTTTTTACAACAGTTCTGTAAACAGTGATTTCCATGCCGTTTTCAACAGCCGTATCAACAGACGGTTCGCAATAATCGGCATCGCCGAGTGTGATGCCTGCAAGAGAAATTACATCTGCAACCGTTCCGCCTGCCGTGTTTAAATTATAAGTGTTGCCATCTGCAATTACAGCAACCGCAAGCGGAGCCTCCACTGTGATTACCATGCCGTTTTCAACTGCATCATTAACATCATAATTGAGCTTGCAGCCGGAAACATTTATTTTCAGCTCTGCAAAAGCCTCGCCCACCGTGTCGGCATAAACATCATATGCCTTGATGGATTCGTTAAACTTAATGTTAACGGTATTTAATCTGTCTATAACGATAGTGCCGCCGTTGCCTGCCTCAAAGCCTGCAATATCAAGCCTATCATTAGAACCAAGAGCTATATTTGCCTCATTAAGGATTTCGGTTGGTTCCGTTTCGTTTGTTGTAACCGTATATTGCTTGCCGTTATCATCAATAACAACATTATATTCGCTTGCCATGCCTGCGAATGCGCTTGTGGCAAACACGCAAATGATAAGCAAAAATGCGATTACCGCTGCCGCCATAAATCTTGAAATATGCTTTACGGAGGCCGCATGTGATTCGTTAATCATCTTAATCTCCTTTGTTATGCACTTGAGCCATAATATTGGCTGTGCCGAAATTCAGCAAGCCTGCACGGCACAAAACCGCCGTTTAAGCCTGCCGGCAGAAGCATTTATTCTGCCTTCAGAACCGATTGAAGCACAAGCTTTCGCACGGCTCTGCCTTTAGTATTTCTCAAGCACTTGGCATTATAGTTATTTTCGCACAAGGTGTCAAGGCGAAAAAAATAAGTTTTTTGTGCACATTGCACAAGGAAACAAAAAAGTTACAATTTGTAACTGCTTTGTAAAACAATATCTTGTGTATTTTCTTTTTCACGATTTAACGCACGAAAGCGTTTTTTTGTTCAAATTTCCAGAAATGCCTTAGAAGATTTTTACGAAATTGTAACCTTTTGATTTTTCAACCGCCATTTCAACAATATGTTGTGTGTTTTTTTAGATTTTTAAAAATTACATACTATATATAGGAACGGCTTTTGTAACATTCTAAGCCTGTCCTTTTGGGATTTATTGCATATATAATAGATATAATAATATTATTAAATATAATATATATAACATTATATATGCAGACAAAATATGCAACGGTTGCCACGCACCGCTCCCCCCTGCCCCGCCGCTCGTTTTTAAGCAGCGCACATTTTGCAGCCATTGCGCAAAGCGCCATAAAACGGTGCCGTTTAAATCTGCAAGATAATTCAGACGCGCTGCTGCCTTTTATGATTTTTGTTGACAAGAATATTTCTTTGGGCTATAATATGACGGAAACGAAAACAGAATATGTCTCAGTAGCTCAGTTGGATAGAGCGACCGCCTCCTAAGCGGTAGGTCGGAGGTTCGACTCCTCTCTGGGACGCCAAAAAGCCGAAAAGCCTAGTAAAATCAAGGTTTTTCGGCTTTCTTTATTTTTGCGAAGAAACAGCAAAAACGGAAAATCACAAATTTTCATAATCGGTCAACAAATTTATTTGTAATTATTGACAATAAAAACGAGCGATGTATAATATTATTGTCTAATTTTAACAATTTGTTAGGGGATTATTTATGGAAACGCACGGAATTAAATTTAAGGATAAGCTTGGTTATGCTTTGGGCGATATGGGCGGAATACTCTCGTTTAGTCTTGTTTCTTCGTATTTAACAATGTTTTATACCGATATTTTGGGCATTTCGGCCGCAAGCATAACAATCTTAATGCTTGTTGCCAGAATTTGGGACGCTGTAAATGACCCTATGTGGGGTTCGTTTATAGACTCAAGAAAGCCGACAAAGCACGGCAGATTCAGACCCTATATTTTAGGGGCTTCTTTTCCGCTTGCCGTGGGTGCGTTTTTGATGTTTTGTAAAATCCCCGGATTGTCAAACGGTCAATACTTAATCTATGCTTACATAACATATATTTTCTACGGAATGATGTATACCGGCGTCAATATCCCTTATGGCTCATTGGCAAGTGCCATTACGGATGACGAGGTTGAACGCTCATCTCTTTCAATGTGGCGTTCTGTCGGTGCGGGAATCGGCGGCTTGCCGGCGCAAATTCTTATGCCGCTTGTTGTTTTCACAACTGTAATCAATGCCGACGGCAGTTCGTCAAAGGTGCTTGACGGGAACAAGCTTTCATTGTGCGTAGGTGCAATTTCGGTTTTAACGATCGTTCTTTTTATTATCCACTTTAGATTGACAAAAGAGCGAATTCAGCTTCCGCCGACTCAAAAAACAAGCGATTATAATTTGCTGAAAACCGTCAAAGTTCTTGCTAAAAACAAGCCGTTTGTTGTGCTTTGCTTTATATCTATGTTCCTTATCTGTTTTCAAATGTATACACAAACGTTTTATAATTATCTTTTCAAAAATTACTTTGAGAAGCCGGGTCTTTACAGCATTGTTACCATATGCACATATTTGCCTATGGCGTTGTTTTTACCGTTTATGGGTAAGCTTATCAGAAAATTCGGCAAAAAGGAAATTTGCGGTGCAGGCTTGGGCTTTGCCTTTGTTATCAGCGCATTGATGTTTCTTTTGCGTTTTACCCCGTTTGCTCACAATCCTTATGTTTTCCTCGGACTCGTGTTCCTTTCGGGTGCAGGTCAAACCTTCCTTGTGCTTGAGGTTTGGGCGCTTGTTATGGACGTTACGGATTATCAGGAGCTTTTATCGGGCAGGCGTGAAGAGGGCACAACCTACAGTATTTATTCTTTTGTTCGCAAATTAGGTCAAACAGCCGCAGGTGCAGGCGTTCCGGCAGTGCTTGGGGCTATCGGCTACAAAGGCACGCAAGCCGTACAATCACAGCAGGTTTTAACGAAAATGTTTGATGCGGCAACAATAGTGCCGTCGGTTATTCTTTTGCTTATGTTTATTTTGACGACTTTTTGCTACAAGCTGGGCAAATCGGAAATCGAGAATTTGCACAAGCAGCTTTACGGCAATAAAAACGATTGATATACTTAGGGGCATAATTTTATGAAAACAGTCGAATTGCAAACAAAATGCGGAAAAATTCAAGGCATAGACGGCGAAAACTGCTTTGAATTCAGGGGCATAAAGTACGCAAATGCCAAGCGTTGGGAATATCCTCAGGTGATTGAAAAGTGGCAGGGTGTTTTTGATGCAACTTGCTTTAAGGAGTGCTCATATCAGCACCGTGGGTTTGATGATGATGCAACAGTTAACCCTTTTTATCATTATGAATTCAGAGACGGTTTGGCGTTTACATACAGCGAGGATTGCCAATTTTTGAATATATATGTGCCTAAAGAGGCTAAAAACTGTCCTGTTTTAATTTTTATTCACGGCGGCAGCTTTACAGGCGGAAGCTCAAACGAGGCGCATATCAACGGCGAAAATTTTGCAAAAAACGGCGTGATTTTCGTTGCGATGAATTACAGGCTTAATGCCTTCGGCTTTTGCTCACACCCTGATTTAACCGATGAAAACGGAGTTTGCGGTAATTTCGGACTTTTTGACCAATATGCCGCAATTAAATGGGTTAGGGAAAATATTGAAGCTTTCGGCGGAAACCCGAATAATATTGTGCTTTCAGGTCAAAGCGCAGGGGCTATGAGCGTTGACATTCATCTTTCAAATCCGCTTTGCAAAGGTTGGTTTTCCGGAGCGATAATGATGAGCGGCGGCGGTTTACAGCGTTTCCTCGCAAAACCCCTGACCCCTGAAAAAACAAGAGCTTTTTGGGATAAGATTGTTGAAAATGCAGGAGTTAAAAGTATAGCCGAGTTGAAAAAAGCGGATAAAGAGGTGCTTTATCGTGCTTGGGATAAGACATGCAAGGAGGATAAGCTTAAAAGTATGCTTTACACCCTGCCGGTTTGCGACGGAAAAATAATCACACAGTCAAATTTTAACAACAGGACAATTCCTCAAATGCCTAAAATTATAGGCGTTACAAAAAATGATATGGTGCCTGCCGTTTTGCAGGCTGTAGATAAAAAATGGGTTTCCTGTGATAAAAACAGCGATTGCTATATTTATTATTTTGCACGCAGCTTGCCGGGCGATGAAAAGGGTGCTTGGCATTCAAGCGATTTGCTTTATGCTTTTTCAACTCTTGATAAAAATTGGCGGCCTTTTGAGGCTGTTGATTATGAAATTTCAAATCAGCTTGCAAAATCCTTTATTGCTTTTGCAAAAAACGGAAATCCCAATTGCAATGAAATACCGGTGTGGAAGCCCGGCACGGCTAAGGTTATGACTTTTTGTGAAAACACAAGGCCGGCACATTGGAATACCCCACAGATTTTGAAAAACACATTTATTGGCGGAGCATCAATATAATGAGATTTAATCATATTTTTAAGCTTACAAACGAAAACGAAACGCACCGTGAATATAAGTGCGATAACGTTAATATCAACATTGATTTCATAAGTGGCAGTGCTTTGCGTGTGGCTGTTTTTAACGATAACGCCGAAATGCTGCCGACCTTTACCGTAAATCCGAATAATAACCTATCCTCTCTCGGCAGAAGCAGATTATCCGTGGACGGATTTGACTGTGTTGCGCCTGTTGTTGAAAAATTTGAAAATAAAGAGAAATTTGTTCTTGATTGCGGCGTTACCGTTGACCTCGATTTGAATAATTTTATTTTGTCTTACAGTAAAGAGTCAAAGCTTTTGTTCGGAGACAGAGCGCCGCTTGCCTATAATTTTGAAGGCGAATTCGGCAACGGGTCTTATCATTATATTACCAGAGAAGATGACGAGCATATTTTCGGACTTGGCGACAAAAGCGGCCTGATAAATAAAGCAGGTCAGGTTTACCGTGTTGAAACGGCGGACAGTATGGGCTTTGACGCAGAAAAAACAGATCCTCTGTACAAGCACGTTCCGTTTTATATTTGCGAAAATTCTGTTGGTGCTTACGGTATTTATTACGATACAACAGACACCTCTTTTGTTGATTTGGGCAGGGAAATCAATAATTATTACTGCCATTTCAAGTATTTTAAGACGGATGACGATTGCTTGGTTTATTATGTTTTTTTCGGAAGCAAGCTTTCTGTTTTACAGCAATATGCTCGCTTGTGCGGCAAGCAGGCTTTTCCGCCTAAGTGGAGCTTCGATTATTGCGGCAGCACAATGGCATATACCGATGCGCCTGACGCACAAAATCAGATGCAGGGCTTTTTGGATAAAATTAAAGACCTTGATTTGAGCTGCGGCGGATTTTATCTTTCATCGGGATATACTTCAATAGGGAATTTGCGTTGCGTTTTTAATTGGAATTACGATAAGTTCCCCGATCCTGAAAAATTCGTTGCCGATTACAATAATGCAGGAATACATTTAATTCCGAATATCAAGCCTGCTTTTTTGACCTCGCATCCAATGTATGATGAGTTGGCGGAAAAAGGATTTTTTGTTAAAAATGCAGACTCAACACCCTATGTAACGCAGTTTTGGGACGGTGTGGGCAGTTATTTGGACTTTACAAATTCCGACGCCTTCGATTTTTGGGGCAGTCAGGTAACCGAAAAGCTGCTTGATTTCGGAATTGATGCTACATGGAATGATAATAACGAGTTTGATATTAAGGCAACCGACGCTGTTGCCGCAGGCTTTGGCGAAAAAGCTTCTGCGTGCAGAATTCGTCCGATATTAACTTATTTAATGGTATTATCTTCGTACAAAGCGCAAATGAAAAAATATCCCAATAAGCGTCCGTTTTTATCTACGAGAAGCGGAAACAGCGGTGTAAGACGCTTGGCGCAAACCTGGTCCGGCGATAATTTTACTTCGTTTCACGATTTGCGTTTTTGCCATTATGTGGGAATGACAATGTCCCTTTCAGGCTTTTATTTTTACGGTCACGATTTGGGAGGCTTTTCAGGCGAAATGCCTTCCGAAGAATTGCTTTTAAGATGGATGCAGCACGGCGTTTTTGAGCCACGCTTTACAATTCATTCTTGGAACGGCGACGGCTCTGCTACTATGCCGTGGAGCTATGAAAGCGGCTTGTGCGGCGCAAAGGCGATTTTAAGGCAACGCAAAAGCCTGATACCTTATTTATATAATTGTGCTTATAACAGCGTGGAAAATGATGTTCCCGTGCAAGCTCCGCCTTATATTTATTACAATGATGAAAATATTGACGTAAATACCGATGCGTTTATGCTTGGCAGAGATGTTTTGGCAGCCTGCGTGCTTGACGAGGGTGTAGCTCAGGCAGATGTTTACCTGCCAAAGGGCGACGATTGGTATCTGAATGAAACAGAAAAGCTTTATTGCGGCGGAAGCACGGTAAAGGTCGATTTGCCGTCAGATAAGCCTGTGCCTTATTTTATTCGTTCCGGCTCTGTTTTTCCCGTTGATGAGGGCGAGTGCTCATACAAATCCGCAGAAAAAGTCGTTTTTACCGTTTATCCTGTTAAAAACGGCAAATTTACAGCCCGTTATTTTAATGATGACGGCGAGTCCTTTGAATACTTAAAAAACAACTGCGTAAAATTAGAGTTTGATGTAAATTGCGATAACGAAAATGTTGATGTTGTTGTAAATAATAAGGGTAATGTAAAATTTGAGCCTGAAATCAAGCTTGTTTCTACGGATTTGCGTAAGTTGAATGTTTCGGTAAAATAATATCTGCCTTCCGGGACGCCAAAAAGCAGTATCAAAATTTGATGCTGCTTTTTTATTTTAAAGGCAACTATGCACTATGCACTAAAATGCCGCCTTAGTTAAATGGATATAATAAATCCCTCCTAAGCGGTAGGTCGGAGGTTCAATTCCTCTCCGGGACGCCAAAAAGCCGAAAAGCCTTGATATCGGCTTTTTCTTTTTGCTATTCTGATTCCGGCCTGCGCGGTGCCGCTTTCAAAGCAATCACGCTTTGCAGCCCAAAACTAAGCTTGGCACTTGCTTTTTGATTTCAAATATGATATTATTGGTATATATACTAATACATTTATTAACAGGTGATATAATTGCGTAGAAACAGCAGCGAAACAAAGAAAAAAATTCTGACCGCATGCGTCAAATTGTTTTTGGAGGAGGGATATAAAAACACCACTGTAAGCCGAATTATTGAAGAGGCAGGGGTTGCAAGAGGAAGCTATCTTAATTTGTTTCCCACTAAGGACAAAATTTTGCTTGAATTAACCCAAACCATGTTTGGAGGACAATTCGATGTGGCAAGAAGCATTGCAAACAGAAATTTGCCGCCGGTTTTTGCCTATGCGGTTGAAACTGCAATACAGCTTACTCTTACCGAGCTAAACGAAAATTTGCGAGAGATTTATATTGAAGCATACACAATTCCGGACACGGCAGAATATATATATCTGCACACCACGGCAGAGCTGAGGCAGATTTTCGGCACAAACTTTCCCGATTACAGTGACAGCGATTTTTACGAAATGGAAATAGGCACGGCAGGTTTAATGCGTAACTATATGGCCAGAAAATGCGACATTCATTTTCCCCTTGAGCGCAAGCTCAGCCGATTTTTAACTGCAGCGATGCGAGTTTATCTTGTGCCGGAGGAAGATCAGGAAAAGGTGCTTGCTTTTATAGGCTCAATTGATATTCAGGCGATTTCCGCCAAGGTTATGCACAAACTGTTTGCCATGTTGGAAATGAAATATGATTTTAAGCTTTCAAACGATGGCAAAACGGAGGAAAGAAGATGAAAACAGGAAAAAAACTGCTCACAGGTATGCTTTTGGTGCTTTTCATCGTTTTTGTCGCAGGATGCGGCAAAGCGGAAAAAACCGACGCCGCTGCACTGCCGGAGGTGCGGAACAACGGCACGGCGATCCAATGGAAATACCCCGCTGAAGAAGAATGGCGCGACCTTGTGGCGCTTACCGAGCTGCGAGGTGCTGCCGGAGAAAACGGCAAGGACGGAACAGACGGAAAGAACGGTGTCGACGGAAGAAATGGAACAAACGGAAAAGACGGCGTTAACGGCACCGACGGAAAGAACGGCATTAACGGCATTGACGGAAAGAACGGTATTGACGGCAAAGACGGCGTTGACGGTAAAAACGGTGCCGACGGTACAAACGGCAAAGACGGAGCCGACGGCAAGGACGGCATTAACGCCAAAAACATAGAAGTGCAGCGAGCCGAATCCTACATACAGTGGCGTTACGAGGGCGACGAGTGGCAAAATCTTGTTGCGATAGCCGATATAGAGGGCCCCGCCGGACAGAACGGAACGGACGGTGCAAACGGAAAAACTCCGGAATTTCGCGTAAGCGAAAATATCCTGCAATGGCGTTATGTTGACGATGAAATATGGCTGAACCTTTACGACCTTTCGGTTTTAAAAGGTCTTGACGGCAAGGACGGAACAAACGGACAAAACGGCTCTGACGGCAAAGACGGTAAAACACCTTTTATCGGCGAAAACGGCAACTGGTGGATCGGAGAAATCGACACCGGCATCAAGGCGGCGGGTACCGACGGAAAAGACGGTATAAACGGAATTGACGGTACAAATGGTAAGGAAATTGAAATCCAAAAGACCGATTTGTATATTCAATGGCGTTACAAGGGCGGCGAGTGGCAAAACCTTGTGGCTCTCGCAGATATTTTAGGTCCCTCCGGACAAAACGGCACAAACGGCGAAGACGGTAGAACTCCCGAATTTCGGGTAAATGGCAATCAGCTGCAATGGCGATACGAAGGCGAGACCATTTGGCTGAATCTGTATGATTTATCCGCATTGAAAGGTGCAGACGGCAAAGACGGATCATGCGCCGGATATTTTGCAGCAAACGGCAGAGTATACAGTTGGGGAACACCGCTTCCGTTCAATGTAAAAAAAGAAAGCGGAGAGTTGATCTCCTATAACTCATCAAGCAAAACAATCACCCTTTCAAAAGGTCACACATACAGTATGGTGTTCAGCGGAACGGTTATGATCAGCGCTAACGGTAATTATAAGTTGTGCGGTGCATCACTCATTGACGGATATAACAGTTCTGAAATGATGCTTGAGACGCGAACCTACGTGAGTATGATAGATGACGGTCAAAGTGCAAGACTTGGTATGTCGTATAACACTATATACAGTGCCGAAGAGGATATTGCTTTGACATTTCAATATACAAATATGCTCTTCCAGAATACCAATTTTACCGACAGTCAGTACAACATAACCATTATTGCTCTTGACTGAGCCGACCTACACGAAAACGGAGGTAATGCAAATGAAGAAACGAATACTAAGCATCCTGCTCGTCTTATGTATGCTGTTCTGCCTTGTGCCGACTACGGCGTTTGCCGCGGGTGAGACAAACA
>ENA-OZGF01000612-OZGF01000612.1-human-gut-metagenome-genome-assembly--contig:-NODE-612-length-14013-cov-6.038831_pt1 | contig 14013 bp, 13 predicted proteins | sample MGYA00245116_ERZ653657 | MGnify/ENA primary metagenome ERZ653657 (study PRJEB26926, sample SAMN06165034) | human gut metagenome | biome: ENVO:00009003; feature: ENVO:2100002; material: ENVO:00002003...
GGGCTCGGAGATGTGTATAAGAGACAGAAACTAACTAAAGGGTTGATAAACTATGTCATCAAAATATATTTCTCCCATATCCATGGATGCCATTTCAAGATTATGCGGCGAGCTTGAAAAAAATAACTCTATCAAGCCCCAGGATTTTGAAAGATATCATGTTAAGCGAGGCCTCAGAAATGAGGACGGCACCGGCGTTATGGCAGGGCTCACACGCATTTGCTCCGTTGAAGGCTATTATATTTCAGACGGTGAAAAAATTGCTAAGGACGGTAAGCTTTCTTACAGAGGTTACGATATTAACGACATTGTTGCCAATTGCGTAACGGAAAACAGATTCGGCTTTGAAGAGGTTGTTTGGCTTTTGCTTTTCGGCGATTTGCCTACCGCAAGCCAGCTTGATTCCATTTGCGAGGTTATTGATGTTTGCCGCTTTCTGCCGGATGATTTCATTGAAGATATGATAATTAAAAATCCTTCTAAGGATATTATGAATAAGCTTGCACGTTGCATTCTCGGCCTTTATTCTTATGATGAAAATCCGGATGATATTTCCGTGCAAAATGTTTTGCGCCAAAGCTTGCAGCTTGTTGCCCAATTCCCGTCTATAATGACTGCGGCCTATCAGGTAAAAAGAAGAGCTTTTTACGGCAAATCAATGTATTTGCATCCAATTAAGAGAGGGCTTTCAACCGCTGAATATATTCTTAGGCAAACAAGAAGCGATAAGGTTTATACCGATGATGAGGCAAAGTTGCTTGATATTATGCTTATGCTTCACGCCGATCACGGCGGCGGAAATAACTCCACCTTCGCCACAAGAGTGCTTACCTCAAGCGGCACGGATACATATTCTGCAATTGCGGCAGGCGTTGGCTCGCTCAAAGGGCCTCGTCACGGCGGTGCAAATGTTAAAACCACTGCAATGATGAATGAAATTATTGCAAATGTTGCAGATCCAACAGATAAATCGCAGGTAAAGGATTATCTTGCCAAGATTTTAAATAAGGAAGCAGGCGACGGATTAGGGCTCATTTACGGTATGGGCCATGCAGTTTACACAATTTCGGATCCCCGTGCCGTTATTCTTAAAAACAGCGCAAGAGAGCTTGCTTATCGTTCGGGCTTTGAAAAGGAATTTAAAACCCTTGAAAATGTTGAGGCCGTAACGCCTGAACTTTTGCATGAAATCAAGGGCGATGATAAAGAAGTGTGCGCAAATGTTGATTTGTATTCAGGCCTTTGCTATAAAGTTCTTGGCATTCCGGATGATTTGTTTACACCGCTCTTTGCAAGCGCAAGAATAGTAGGCTGGTGTGCTCACAGGCTTGAAGAACTCACTTCAAACAAGCGTATTATTCGCCCGGCATATAAGAGCGTTTCTAAGAAAAGAACTTATACTCCGCTGGATAAAAGATAATGAAAAAAAGCAATTTTTCCGTATACGGTGCAGTTTGCCTTGCGTTTGGCATTGCAATTTCAATTGCCGCTTTGGCTCTGCGCTGTGTGCAGGTTTTTAAATATACTGATTTTGAAACTGCACACATTGTTAAATCGGCATCCGGTACGGTGTCGGCTTTTTATGTGTTTCTTGCCGCTTCTGTAATTCTGTTTTCATTTGCTGTTGTCGGCTGCAAACCGTTTCCGTCTGCAAATCGCAAGGGCGGCAAGGCGATTTTTGCCCTGTGTGTTTTGGCCGGTGCGGGAATGTTTTCTGATTTTGTTTATCGATGCATTTTGTGCTTTGAATATGCTTCGGCAACCCGGCATCTTGTTGCAAACAGATTTGTTCCCATGATATTCACTGCGGTTTTTGCCCTGCTTTCGGCTGTGTTTTTCTTTGTGCTCGGAATATCGTTTAAAACTGCCAGCTACAAAATGAGCAGCCTTTGGTTTTTGTATATTTCGCCCGTTATGTGGGCACTTTCCGGTATGCTTTCGCTTCTTACCGTTTATGATGATGTTTTTTTTGCAGAGGAAACCTTTTTGAAATATGCCGCCTTAATTGCGGCAATTGTTTTCTTTATGCTTTTTGCTCTCGGAGAAGATAAAGAAAAGTCTGTTTTGCCTGCTGTTGTGGCATCGGGGCTGGTGTATGCTTCACTTGCCGTTGAGCTTGCAGTTCCGAGAATTGTTGCTCTTGCTGCCGGTTTGCCGTTGGCAAAAGCGGATTTTTCTTGCCTTTCTTTTCTTTTTACAGGTTTGTTCGCAGCTTGCGTGGCGGTGAAAACAGCACTTGTTGCGGAAAGCAGCTTGTAATTTGCCGAATAAATGCGAAAAATATAGTTTTTCTTTACACTTTTTACAAATTGGAATATCTTTTTATCCTATTTGTAAATTTTGTTTTAAAACATATGGAAAAAACTTACAAATTTCTTCCCGTTAAGCTATAATTAAAGGTGCAGATATTTAATGATCTTCCTTATTATTTCGCTTGCCCGCAGCGAAAAAGTTGAATTTGCGGGGGAAAGGCTATGAATCGGTTATGAAACTGATAATAACTATCGTATCTAACAAAGACACGGAAAATGTGATTGATAAATTGAGCGAGGCTCGTTTCAGCGCCACAAGAGTGTCCACCACAGGGCAATTTCTTGAGGGCGGCCACACCTGCCTTTTTATCGGTGTTGATGATGCTAAGGTAGATGAAGTTTTTGATGTGCTTCAGAGCGCCGTAACAAAAAGAGTTGTTCGCCAGCACGGCGTTAAAAGCACGCTTCAGGGCACCTTGCTTCAGCAACCGATAGATGTTGAAGAATACGGCGGCGTGGCATTTGTTATTGATGTTGAGGAATTTAAAAAGTTTTAATCAGAGCTTATGTTGTTTAATAATTTTGTAGGAAACGAAAAAGCAAAGCAGCAAATTTCAAATCTTTATGAATCCGGCAGGCTTCCGCACGCCATTGTGCTTGAGGGTGAAGCCGGGCTCGGTAAGCGCACTTTGGCAAGGGATATTGCCGAAGCACTCGTGTGCCGCTCTGAAGGGGAGCATCCCTGCGGCGTTTGCAGTCAATGTGTAAAGGCAATAAAACAGTTGCATCCGGATATTTATGAATACAGTGCTCCCGGCGGAATAAATTCATTTCATATTGATAAAATCAGAGATATCATTTCGGATGTTTATATTACTCCCAATGAGGCAAACTACAAAGTTTATATTCTTGGAAATGCGCATTGCATGAATGAAAATGCGCAAAATGCGTTACTTAAAATATTGGAAGAGCCGCCTTCTTATGCCGTTTTTATTTTAACGGCGCAAAATCGTTCGGCTTTGCTTGAAACGGTGCTCTCAAGGGCTGTGGTTATTTCCGTTGAGGGCGTTTCGCCAAAACTCGGTGCCGAATATATTACCGGCATTGATGAAAACACAGATTATAATGATGCTTATAATGCCGTTGCCGCACTCGGCGGAAATATCGGCAAAGCACATGAAAGCATTGCAGGCGGCGCACTTCAAAGGCTTACAAAGCTTGTTGATGATATTGCAAAAATGCTTGCATCAAACAATGAATATGATTTGCTCAAGGCACTTGCTCCGCTTACCGGCAATAGGCAGGATACCGCTGCGGTTTTGGAAATGCTTGAAACCGTGTTGCGTGATGCCGTTGCAGGCGGAGAAAGGCTTTCGGGGCTTGATAATGCCGTTGATATTCTTAAAGGTGAATTTTCAAAGCAAAAGCTTTTTGCACTTTATAATACAGTGCAAGAGCTTGAGCAGGCGGCAAATAAAAATGCCAATTCGGCATTGCTTATAACTAAAATCTGCTATTCGCTGAGAAAAGCGGCAGGCAGATAGGAGGATCATTTGATGACTGAAATAGTTTCCGTTCGTTTTAAAGATGCGGGAAAGGTGTATTATTTTGCCCCAAACGGGCTTAAAGTTAGAATAGGCGATTATGTTATTGTTGAAACCTCAAGGGGAATTGAATGCGCCACTGTTGCGGCGTCAAACAGATTTGTTGATGATGAATCGCTTGTTTCTCCGCTTAAACCGATTTTAAGAATTGCAACGGCAGAGGATAAAGCCACTCTTGAAGGCAACAAGCAAAAAGAGCGAGAGGCATATGAAATCTGTGTTAAAAAGATTGAAGAACACAAGCTTGATATGAGCCTTTCGGAAGTTGAATATGCGTTTGACGGCACTAAAATAATCTTTTTCTTTACGGCAGACGGCAGAGTTGATTTCAGAGAGCTTGTTAAGGATCTTGCCTCAACATTTCGCACAAGAATAGAATTGCGCCAAATCGGCGTTCGTGATGAGGCAAAAATGCTTGGTGGCCTCGGAATATGCGGCAGACCGTTTTGTTGCTCAAGTTTTCTTAATGATTTTCATTCGGTTTCAATCAAAATGGCAAAGGAGCAGGGGCTCAGCCTTTCTCCCGGTAAGATAAGCGGCACTTGCGGCAGGCTTATGTGCTGCCTGCAATACGAAGAAAATTCATATGAATATTTAAACAAAATAACTCCTAAAAGGGGCAGCGTTGTTGATTGCAAAGAGGGCAGGGGTGTTGTTGTTGATGTTTCTCTGCTTGCCGGCAAGCTTAAGATTGCTCTTGACAGCTCGGTTGAAGGTGCGGCTCCCGTTGTTGTAAACAGGGAAGAATGCGTTGTTGTTAAAGAGCCGGGAAAGCGCCGCAGCGCTGCAAAGAGTGCCGAATAAACGCTGCACCGAACAATGTGTAAAAGCCAAAAAAATTAGCGTATGCTAACCGCCTTTTTCTCTTGAAAAAACAGAATTATGTGTTATAGTATTAGTGAAAGTTGAAACATGGCTTTCGGTAATAATGATGGGAGGTGTCTTGGAATGGCATACAAAATTTCAGATGATTGCATTTCTTGCGGCGCTTGTGCAGCAGAATGTCCTGTAAGTGCGATTTCAGAAGGTGACGGCAAGTTTGAAATCGATGCAGATACCTGCATTGAATGTGGCGCATGCGCTGGTGTTTGCCCCGTAGGTGCACCCGCTCTTGACGAATAATTCCGTTTGCTTTTACAGTATCGTAAATAATAAAAGCCGCTGAAAAGCGGCTTTTTATTATGCAAAATATTTTAAAAAAGCAAGCCTTGCGGCGCACTGCTTAAGAAGCTAAACAGTTTAAACTTTCTGAGCATTGCCCGTTGCACTGTTAAAAAATCCCGTTAATACGCAGGTATTAACGGGATTTTGTTAATTTACACACCTGATAAAATCAGTTTACTTAAATTGCTTTGCACTCAAAAATCAAAGAAACAGATAAACGGCAAGGCATAATTTACATAGTTGGCTTGCGCATTCACTTTTAATTAACGCGGCAATTAGCTGCTTGCTTTGTTTTTGGGCTTTTATTCCTTATAGTCTGCCACTTGAAACGCATTTTTCTTTACAGAGCGCTCTGTGGCTTGCTTTTTCTTTTACCGAATTGCCCTTATAATCTTAATTCGTCTTCCTTGCGTTGTTTTCTTGCTCTCACTGCCGTTGGGATTCCCCAGCCGCAAAGTCCTCCCGCAGCTGCGCCGCAAAGAGCAAACAACCACCAAAGCGGGTTTTTCTTTTCTTTCTTTTCCGTTTCGCTTGTGTTGGTTTCCTGTGGCTTTTCCTCAATTGAAGTGCTGATTTCTGCTGTTTTTTCAACGCTTTCGCCAAGCTCGTTTTCGCAGTAAATTTTTATTGTGCCTGTTGCATTGCCAAGCTTGTCTGCTGCTATTTTCAGATTCAGGTTTGCACTTTTGCTTTCGCCTGCGGCAATGTCGCCAACGAAAACCGTGCCGCCTGCATTCATTGAATCGGATTCAAAATCAATTTTGCAGTTTGAAATTTTGCCTTTTCCCGTGTTCATAAGGTTAAGCGCAAGAGTCTGTGTGTCTCCTTGATAAACACTTGCCGGAAGCTGAGCACTTGAAAAATCAAGCTCTGCCGGTTGCGAAACGGTGATCGGCAGGCTGTCGCTTGCCGAATATGAAGCGCCGTATTCATCTTCGTATTCGGAAGCAATTGCAATTTTGTGAATTCCGGCCTGAGCCGCTTTTGTTGCGGTTATTTCAAGATTCCAAGTGTATGTGCCGCCGGCTTTAACGGATTGCACATATTGAGTGCCTGTGCCGTTGATTATGATTTCGCCGCTTTCCTCAGAAGCGGAAAGCTTGATATTTTCAATTTTTTTATCTTTGCTTTGGTTTTTTATTGTAACCTTTAATGTGCTTTTTCCGTTTGGGGTTATGTTGCCGCCGGTGTCGTAAGCAGTAACCATAAATCTGGGGTGCGATGTATTCTGCCTTTCCTCGGTTTGTGATTCCGCTTCGGACGGCGCTTCGTAATCATCTGCGGCAAATGCCGGAAATGCCGCAATAATGCAAAGCATAAATGCCAATAAAATCGCTGAGATTTTTTTCATATTCTGTCTCCTTATAATTCTCTTATATTGTCTATAATGCTGTTTTTAGTTTCTTTGCGGATTTTTGATGCCAGGTTTACGGAGCAAATTATAAACAGCAGCACGCAGGCACTGAGAGTTTGCCAAATTTCAAAGCCCAACAGCATTGATTGTATTTCTCCGTGTGCCTGTGCAAACATGCTCAGAAAAACAATTAAATAAGCTCCGAAGCCTGCCGCGCAGCCCCATATAAACATCGAAAGAAATCGCAAGATATACGATTTTGCAATCAAAGAATGAGTTGCGCCGACTGCACGCATTGTGCCTATGGCTCGTTTACCCTCGCGAATTTCGCCGCTGAGATGGCTGTTTATAACGCCGGCACTGATGCTGAGCATCAAGATAATAACCGAAAGCAAAGCGGTTAGCGTGGCATTATAATTGCTTCTTGTTTCCTGCACAAAATCATAATTTGAATAGATGCTGGGATTTTCAATACCGCTTGCCGCCGCAATGTCATTAAGCATGGCGGTTATTTCTTTATTCACTTCCGGCGTGCAGTCTTCCTTCAAATATGCGTAAGCGCTTTTGTATGGCAGGTTGGGAAGATAATTTCTTATTCCCGCCATTGTTGTTATTATTGTTATCGGAGAGGATTCCATGCCTTTTTCAATAGGAATGTTGCAATTGTCGGGCAATTCGTTGATTATTGTGCCGATTGTGAATTCTTTTTCTGTTTTATTGCAATTTGGTGAGTATTCGCCGTTTAGTTTTTCAGGATCTTCGTTTGAAGATATGAATGCAAGCTTTAATTTGTCTCCCACAGAAAAGTCTCTTTCTGCGGTTTTAAGTAAATGCATTCTTTCGCTTTCCTGTTTTTTTATAAAGTCTGTGCTCTGTGTGTATTCGGAAGCGGTTGTTTCTATTTTTTCAATCGCATATCCTATTTCCTTGGGCGCAATCACCATAATTTCGTTTCCCGAATCCATGGCAGCTGCGTTCGGCGCACCGCTTTCGGCATATTTTGCCAGCATTTCAATTCCCGCATAATCCATAATGGCAACATTTATATTTACCGAATTGTTTGATAATCCGAATTGTTGCTTTGCATCTGCGCATTTATCGGATATTGCCTTGGTAAGCACCGCATTCAAATTTGCCTTATCTGCAATTATTTTATCTGCATAAGCTCCTATTTCATCGTAAGAGCCATTGTCAAACGCAACATCAAGCGGGCGGCCGTATGCAGTTGTAATATAGTCTGAAAATGATGAATCGCTTTCCAAAAACGCATTGCAGCTTGCAGAGCCGTAAGCTTCTTTTATATAGGAGGATGATTGCAGTCTGGCAATGCCGGATGAGCTTATGCCTTTTTCGTATGCCGGGAAATTAACCGAGCCTGAATATATTGAATAAGATGAAATGTTTAGCGAATAATCGTAGCCCGGGTCGTAATTGAATTGTGTTTGTTTAAGCCATGAAAAGCCCATGCAGGAGATGAAAACGGTTATTGCCAAAAATAAGCTTACACCAACCTGCTTTTTTCTGTTGAAAAGCATATCTCTTTGCGCAAGCAAGCTTGCCGTGTTGAAGCTTTTTTTTGTTTTGATGTGTTTTGTTTTAACCTTGCGTGTTTTTTCAACATCCCTGATTGATTGCACGGGTGAGATCCGAGTGGCAGAGTAAAGCGGTATAAATGCCGCAATCAAAACGCATATAATGCTGAATACTCCGCCTGCGGCAAGCACTGCAAAATTTGGAATAAATACAAAATTTTTACCAAGCAAAGAGATTATTCCCTTAACCGCAAAAAATGAAACGGCAAGGCTTGCAGGTACGCAAATCAAAGTTAAAATTGTTGATTCTCTGCCGTATATGCTTATGATTTGCCGCTTTGTTGCACCAACCGTGCGCAGCATGCCTATCTGCTGCTTTCTGTCGTTTAAATTAGTGCCGAATGCATTAACTATTCCAACGCAGGAGGCAATCATCAAAACTGCTGCAAGCAGTGCCGCAAGGGCAACCGTTTGCACCATTGAGCTGTTTCCTTCGTCGTAAGAAGAAAGCGTTGATAAAAATGAATCGGGCAGTGTGATTATTCTTGAATCCTCGCCGCTGTTCTTGCTTAGTAAATCGTGCAGTTTTGAATAATTGTCGTAATCGTTTTTTCTGCTTCCGTAGTCAAATTTTGTGTAAAGCGCAAGCTTTTCTTTGCCTCCGGGGGCTGCTTGAGCGCCGCTGTAAACATAACCCGATTGCAGATTGTCTTTTCTTATATCATATCCGTTTGAAATGTTTGTGAATTTGTTTTGCGCAATGCCGCAAAGCGTAAAGGTTTTTTCAATCGGTGCCTGCAAATAATCGTTTTCTCCGTTTGGGGTGTAAACATTCAGCGTGATTTGGTCGCCGATCTTTGCATCGTCAAGTCCCAAGCGCAAAAGTGATGATTTTTCAAGCAACAGTTCGCCGTCTGCCTCGGGGTATTTGCCTTCTAAAAGCTTTATGCTTGCAAAATCAAGCCCTTTATCATCAAGCCTTGCAATTGCAACGCCGTTGTTTGTGCCGGAAGTATCATTGCAGGCATAGCCTGTTATATAAGACAAGCCGTATTCGCCTATTAGCTCTGAATCGTTAAGCACGGAAACGGTTTCTTTGCCGAGATTGCATATGATCATGTTTTCCTTGCCATACATATCAATGTTTCTTTGCTTCAATGAAGAAACAAGCGTTGAAGCAAAAAACAGTATGCTGCTTCCGAAAGACATGGCAAGTATTATGCTTATTATCATTGTTATATATTGCCGCCTGCGCACCTTTAGGTTGCTGCCGGCAATGGTATTAACCGTCAGTTTTCTTTTTTTCAAGGCTCACACCTCCGCAACAGATGCTTTCACAACAGGGGCGGCAATTCCTTTGCTGTCTGAAACTATTATGCCGTCTTCAATGGTCAGCACTCTTTCTGCCTGCTCTGCAACATGCAAATCATGAGTAACAAGAATAAGTGTTGTGCCGTATTTAGAGGCTGTTTCGCTGAGCAAGGAAAGCACCTCTCTGCCGCTCTTGCCGTCCAAATTGCCCGTTGGTTCGTCTGCAAAAAGAATGGATGGTTTGTTTGCAAGTGCACGGGCTATGGCTATTCTTTGCTGCTGGCCGCCGCTCATGGCAGATGGCAAATGATCTATTCTGTTTGAAATTCCAAGCGTTTTTATAATGTCGTTTAAATATTCCTCGTCGGGCTTCTTTTTATCAAGCATTACCGGCAAAAGAATGTTTTCATATCCCGTAAGCTCCTGCACAAGATTATAGGATTGAAACACAAAGCCGAATCTTCTGCGGCGAAGAATGGATAATTGATCGTCTGAAAATTTGCCAAGCGATTTTCCGTCGTATATAACCTCGCCGGAGGTGGGGTATTCAAGGCTTGAAAGCATATGAATAAAGGTTGATTTGCCTGAGCCGCTTGGGCCCGTAACTGCGCAAAACTCGCCTTTTTCAAAGCAAACCGAAATGTTGTTAACAGCTTTAACGGTGTTTTCTCCGCTGATATATTCCTTTGTTAAGTTTTTGCATTCAATTATGTTCACGGAAAAATCCTCCTTATTTGTTTCTAACCTTATAATAACACAGTATTCTTAAATTTGCCTTAATTTAATCTTAAGATTTCGTAAGAAATGCCGCAAAGAGCGGCTTTTAAGAAATAAATGTTGCATATTATATAATTGTATGCTAAATTTAAATTAGCGAAATTGCGGGATTTTTTTGCAAAAATGCTGTGCATAAATTATATAAACCGCAGTAAAATGCCGCAATGGCTTAAAAAATCAACGCTTTCGCATATGCCGGCTGCTTGCAGCCCGAAAGGAAAAGGTGGCTAATATGAACATCGGAATTATAATCGTTATTGCGCTTATTGTGCTTATTGCAATTTATGTGGCAAGTGCATATAACTCTCTCGTTAAGCTCAGAAATTCCGTGGAGGAGGCATTCTCCACCATGGATGTATATTTAAAGAAAAGATGGGATTTAATACCTAATATTGTAGCAACCGTTAAGGGCTATGCAAAACATGAGGCTCAAACGCTGCAAAATGTGATATCGGCAAGAAACGGAAATTATGCCAATATGACGGCGGAACAAAAGCTTTCTGCGGATAATGAGCTCACAAGGGCACTTGGCAGCATAAATGTGGTTGCAGAACGCTATCCGGAGCTTAAGGCAAATCAAAATTTTCTTGATTTAAGCGAACAGCTTAAAAAGAATGAAGAGGATATCGCAAACGCAAGAAAGTATTATAATGCTGTTGTAAAAAAGTATAACAACAAAACGCAACTTTTCCCGTCTTCAATAGTTGCGTCCATGTTTAAATTTGAGAAAAAGCAAATGTTTGTTATTGAAAATTCAGAAGAAAAAGAGGCAGTAAAGGTGGAATTCTAATGCCGGCACTTAAAAGGTTTTTTGCTGCGCTTTTTGCGGCTTTTACGGTTTTGGCGTGTGCCGTTCCCGCATTTGCATCATTTGAAAGTGAGCCGTATTATTTGATGCACTATGATGTGCAAATGGAGGTTGAGGAAAACAACACTTATCACATCACGGAATATATAAGCGCAAATTTCAATCAGCGCAGGCACGGGATTATAAGAAACATTCCTTACAAAAACACCGTCAGGCGGTCGGATGGCTCTTCCGCAACGGTTAAAGCAAGAATAAAAAATGTTAAATGCAATGAAAACTTTGATAAATCTTATTCAAACGGAGAGCTTTCCCTTAAAATCGGCGATGAAGATGAAACGGTAATCGGCGCTTGCAATTATGTGCTTTCTTACGATTATATTCTCGGCGAGGATTCGCTTGCGGATGCAGATGAGCTTTATTTCAATATAATCGGCACAGGATGGGACACTTATATAGAAGATGCTTCGTTTAAAATAGTGATGCCTAAGGAATTTGACAGTGAGAAAATAGGCTTTTCAACGTGCGCTTACGGCTCTGAGGGCACAACAAATATTTCTTACACCGTTGACGGAAACACAATCACCGGCAAGGTGCTGAAAACATTGAATCCATATGAGGGTGCAACGGTTCGTATGGAATTGCCGAACGGATATTTCGTTTTTAATAGGAAAGCGGAATTCGCAAAGCTGGGTGCAATCTGCGGGTTGGCGTTTTTTGCATTGCTGTTTACGGTTGCTTCTTGGATAAAATACGGCAGGGATAAGAAACTGCTTGATATAGTTGAGTTTTATCCTCCCGAAAAAATGAACAGCACCGAGGTTGCTTATTGGTATAACGGTATTGCTTCACGCAAGGATGCCGTGCCGCTTCTTATTGAATTGGCAAATGAAGGGTATCTTGCAATAGAGGAAAACGCCTCGGATGCCTTCAGCGCAAATTATGCAATTGAACGCCTTAAAGAATACGATGGTAAAGATGAGGATAAAAAGCACTTCTTTAGCGGTCTGTTTAAAGACGGTAAAAATAAGATATATAAGGATGATATAGAGGGCAATCTCTATGATGTGCTCGGATTTATTGCAGACGGCTATAATTCTCTTGAAAATCGCACAAGGGTGTTTACTTCAAAATCTCTTATTATGAGGGCTGCTTGCTGGGCAGTGTGCGCTCTTTGCGTATTTGGCGAAATCGTTATTTGCGATTATTGCATTTATCAGGCTCGAATTCCCGTTCTGTTGTGCTCGATTGCGGCAACCGTTGCGGCGGCGGGCTTTGCGTTTTTTGTTCGCTGCAGAACTGACGAAGGCAGCAGGCTCAAGCAAAAAATTCACGGTTTTAAGATGTTTCTTGAAACTGCCGAAAAGGAAAAACTTGAGCAGCTTGTGTTTGAGGATCCTAAATATTTTTATGATATTTTGCCCTATGCTTATGTTCTCGGCGTTTCGGATAAATGGATTAAAAAATTTGAAAGCATAGCAGTGGCTCCGCCTCAGTGGTATAGGGGCGCAAATGCGTATAACAATATTATGCTTTGGCATTTTGTTGATTCCGCAATGCGCAGCAGCACAAATGCCATGCTTACTCCTCCTCACTCCGATTCTTCGGGCAGTTCGCTTTCAGGAGGCTCATATATCGGCGGAGGCGGCGGATTTTCGGGCGGAGGCTCCGGCGGAGGCGGCGGAAGCAGTTGGTAAGTGTTTTTGAAACAGCTTAAATAATTTGGATGGAAAACAATGCCTAAAAATCAAAGATTTGAAGTAATCTATTTACAGGGAACAATCACAGCCACGGAATTTTGGGCAAACAGGGAAACCGGCGTTAATTACTTATATCACGCTGCCGGTTATTCCGGCGGTTTAACACCTCTGCTAAACAGCAACGGAAATCCTATTATTTTAAAAATCGAAAAAGAGTAATTGTATATGATAAAAATAATGTTTGTTTGCCACGGCAATATTTGCCGTTCGCCCATGGCAGAATTTGTGCTGAAAGATATGGTTAAGCAAAAAGGCTTGCAAAAAGATTTTATGATTTGTTCAAGTGCAACAAGCACGGAGGAAATTTTCAACGGAGTGGGAAACCCCATTTATCCGCCTGCAAAAGCCGTGCTTGAGGCACATGGCATTTGCTTAAGCGGCAAGCGTGCCGTGCAGCTTAAAGCAAGCGACTATGATAAATACGATTTGTTCATCGGTATGGACAGCGCTAATATTAAAAATATGAATCGCATTTTAGGCGGCGATAAATCGGGCAAAATTCATAAGTTGCTCGAATACGCAAACAGCCCTGCCGATGTGTCTGATCCGTGGTACACACGGGACTTTAACCGTTGCTATAATGATATTTATAAAGGCTGCAAGGCGTTGCTTGAAGTGCTTGCAGAATAGGTGCATTTTTTAATTATTCAAATCAACCGAAATAAAAGGTAAAAACAGGCACCGAAGATATTAAAGGCTTGCTTTATGCAGCGCCGAAATTCAAAAAAATATAAGAAAAGACACACCGCGCAAGGCGCAGGTGTGTCTTTTTGTGTGCTTATATTCGGAATATATCCGTTTTATTCTATGTTGTAAGCCATAACCGTTTGAAAAAATCTTGTGCCTATAAATTGCTTGGCATAAACGCATTCAAAGCCGCTTTTTTCAAATTCCGGCACAAGCCTTTTTGAAAGAGTTTCGTAAAGGATAACAAAATTTTCCTTTTCGGCTTTTTCTTTGCATTGGGCAATTAGGTCTGCAACATCTTCTTTGTTTGCCTGAGGTGAGGCATATACGGTCATAATTCTGCGGCTCACTTGATTCGGCAGAATTATTTCCGCTATTTTTTGCACCGTTTCACGATGCGTCAGTATGTTGTATGAATATTTACTGAGTTTCAGCGAAAGGCCTTTTTTGCCTTTAAAACTGAATTTATAAGTTGTTGAATCTATCAGCGTTGCGGCGGCATTTTTGCTTTTGCTTAAGAATAATTCGCCGCTTTTTTGCCAAATATTTATGTAATAGGAAAAATATTTGTTTATAAATTTTGCCCTGTTGTTTAAATCCGGGCAAAGAAACATAAAATACGGGTCTTTCAAAAGTATTCTTGAAAATTCGGAAACTAGAATTTCTCCGTTTGCCTTTTCAAGGGAACTCATATGATTTAATTCAGCCTTTCAAAATTACTGTCTGAACAGCCAATTAAACTTATAATCGGCTATTACATCTGTCTC
>ENA-OZGF01000632-OZGF01000632.1-human-gut-metagenome-genome-assembly--contig:-NODE-632-length-13573-cov-7.846797_pt1 | contig 13573 bp, 9 predicted proteins | sample MGYA00245116_ERZ653657 | MGnify/ENA primary metagenome ERZ653657 (study PRJEB26926, sample SAMN06165034) | human gut metagenome | biome: ENVO:00009003; feature: ENVO:2100002; material: ENVO:00002003...
AAGGGGGTGCTTGCGGAGATATGGCGGTTACAAAGATTAAGCCTATTAAAAGCACTCTAAGCAAAGCCCTTGACTATATCGAAAACCCGGACAAGACGGACGGAAAAATGCTTGTGTCCTCTTTCGGCTGCTCCTATGAAACGGCAGATATTGAATTTGAATATACCTTGTCCCAAGCACTCCAAAAGGGGAACAATTTAGCCTTTCATCTGATACAGTCCTTTGAGCCGGGGGAAGTCGATTATCAGAAAGCCCATGAAATCGGAAAGCAGCTTGCCGACGCGGTAACAAAGGGGCAGCATGAATATGTACTCACGACGCACATTGACAAAGGACACGTCCACAATCACATTATTTTCTGCGCCGTAAATTTCGTAGACCACCGCAAATATAATTCCAACAAAAGGAGCTATTACGGCATACGGAACATGAGCGACAAGCTGTGTCGGGAAAATGGCTTGTCCGTCGTCGTTCCCGGCAAGGGCAGCAAGGGAAAGAGCTATGCGGAGTACCAGGCAGAAAAGACGGGTACAAGTTGGAAAGGCAAGCTGAAAACCACTGTTGACGCGCTTATCCCCCAAGTTTCCAGTTTTGAGGAATTGCTAACGCGGTTACAGGCGGCGGGCTATGAGATAAAGCCGGGGAAATATGTATCATGCCGCGCCCCCGGACAGGAACGCTTCACCCGCCTTAAAACCCTCGGCGCAGACTATACAGAGGAAGCCGTAAGGGAACGGATAGCGGGCAGACGGACAAAGGTGGCGAAAGCTCCCAGAGAGCAGCGCGGCGTGTCGCTGCTTATCGACATTGAGAACAGTATCAAGGCGGCGCAGAGTAAGGGCTATGAACAGTGGGCGAAAATCCACAATCTGAAACAGGCAGCAAAGACCATGAATTTCTTGACGGAACATAAGATTGAACAGTACGCGGATTTAGTCAGCCGGATTGAAGAAATGGCAGCGGAAAGCGGACAGGCGGCAGACGCATTGAAGGACGCGGAAAAGCGGCTTGCGGACATGGCGGTGCTTATCAAGAATGTTTCCACCTACCAAAAGACAAAGCCCGTCTATGACGCATACCGCAAGGCAAGGAACAGGGAGAAGTACCGCGCCGGACAGGAACAGGCGATTATCCTACATGAAGCCGCCGCAAGGTCGCTGAAAGCGGCGGGCATTGCAAAGCTCCCGAACCTTGCCGCGCTGCAATCGGAATATGAAGCCCTCCAAGCGCAGAAAGAAGCCCTTTATGCCGACTATGGGAAGCTGAAAAAGAAAGTCCGGGAATACGATATTATCAAGCAGAACATTGACAGCATTTTACAGGCAGACAGGCAGCCGGAACGGGAAAAGGGAACAGAGCGCGGATAAGGATAGCAAAATCCCCGCCGCTGTGCTATGATAGGGCTATCAAAAAGCAGAGGAGCGTTGAGCATGGAAAACCAGAAAATGCCGGAATATGAAACCATACGCGCCGCCGTTGCCGGGGAAAAATGGGCGGTGGAGAAAGTCGTGGAGTGCTACAAGGACGAAATCGACAGGCTATCGACGGTAGCGGTCAGACAGCCGGACGGAAGCACGAAACAGGAAATCAACGAAGATATGCGCCAGTCCATCACAAAGAAGCTGATAGAAGCCCTCCCGCAGTTCCCGCTTGAAGAAATGGAAAAGGGAAATGTCAGATAGGCAAAAAAAGAACAGGGCGCGGAAGCCAGTATATGACTTCCGCGCCCTGTCTTTTTATGGGTGCTGTTTTCGTGAATGTTACGCAGTAGAACGCCATTTTTGGGGGTAAAGGTATAAAGTATCGCCTATCCGATTTTCACGCCCGGAAAGCCCTGTAAATCAAGGGATTTTCCGCGCCTACTGCGTAACAGGGGCGCGTCTTTTCCTCATGCGCTCGGCGGCTTGTCTGCGGGTGATACGTTTCCGGCAGACGGGGCAGTATTTGACACTGTTAGAGGTTGACGCAAAGAACGCGCCGCACTCGGTACATTTCTTCTTATCCCCTGTCTGGTAAAGCTCCGCATAAAGCAGCCTGTCGGCGGGAAGCACCGCAACCCGGAACCACTTGCAGAGAAGCGAATAGGAAATGAGCTGCGGACATACGCACTCGTCCCCGTCGTCCAGTAAGATACAGTTCCCGTTATCATAATTGCAGCACGTCCGGCGCACAAGGGCGTTGACTTTCCGGCTCTGGGGCGGCGTCAGCCGCTTAACCCCGTTCATACTTCATCAGCGGCGTAAATGGGAAGCTCTGCAAATTCCGCTTCGGTCAAAGCGTCCACTTTGGAAAGGGTGCGCTTTGCAAGCTCCCGCATATCCGCGTCCATGTAGGGCAGCGCGGCGTTGACATTCTCAATCAAAGCCCGCTTGCCGCCCTCGTTGTAAATGCTCAAAAGGTTTGTTTCTTCAACAGTCAGTCTAATCATGCTCATACCTCCATATCGTGATTTTTTGTTTTTGCCGCCGCCTTTTTCGGGGCGGTCTTTGCCTTGTCTGCTTTAAGCTGCGCCCGGATAGAGGGGCGGGGCTTCCTTATCTCCCTGTCCCGGTTCTCCCCCTTGTCAATCAGCGCATACGTCCCATGTCTGCCCTCGATTTTGGAAAAGGAAAGGGTCTTGTAGGGCAGCATGGAGAAAAGGCGGTCAGTGTCCTTTGTGGCTGCAAGCCGCATGAACGCCGGGGAAAGCTCTGCCATGAAATGGGTCTTGTTCGGGCTGTTCGGCTCGTAATGCCGCTTCATTTCCCGCACAATGCGCCGCGCTTCCGTTTCAATCAGCCCGTCCCGCAAAGCGGCAATATGCGCCTTGAAATCCCCCGGCGAAAGCTGCTCCCGGCTGCGCCGTTCTTCCTGTAAGAGCGATTGCAGCGCGTCCGGGTCGTTGGGTACGGCTTCAAAGCGTTCAAATTTCCCAAGCTGCGGGTCTGGGGTTCCGTCAAAATATCTCCCGGCTTCCTGTACCCTTTCCCCATGCTCATAAATCAGCTTCACCGTATCGGCGGGCAGCTCCTTTTCCTTGACGCGCTCATAATGTTTAGCGTAGTCCAGTTCGTACAGATTGCCCTTGATTTTCCCGCGCTCCGTCCCCGTTAGCTCGATTGCATAGGCAAGGACGCGGTCGCTCGTCTGCTCCATGTAGAAACGCCATGTGTTGTGGGGCGCGGTGTCTTTGAGGAAAACGTCGCGCTCCCGGAAGCAATGCGTCCCGGACGGGCGGCAGAACCACAAAAGGGTCTTGTCCTCCTTGCGGGGGCTTGCCGCCGCCTTTGCGATAATCTCCTTGTCAATCTCCAAGTCGCTCTGGTAAAAGCCTGTGTTCTGCTTCATAACCGCATTGAGGGAAGCGAACAAATCCACGTTCTCAAATTTACTCTGTTTCGGCATGGGTCAGCTCCTTTCCAAATCCTGTAATTTCTGCTTTGCGTTTTTCTTCTGCGCCTTTTCCTTGTCAGCCCTAAGCTGCGCCCGGATAGAGGGCTTCTTTTCCGGCTTCGCTTCCTTGCCGCGCTCTTTGTCGGCTTTGACCGCGTTAGCCAGGTCAACAAGGGAAATTGTTTCTCCCGCCTTAACCTTTGCTTCCAGTTCGTCAACGGTAGGGGTGTTGTTGATGATACCGTCAAAGTTGTTGTCGTTCTGCTCTACGGTGTCCTCGATATGCTTCAAGGGGTTTGCCTTTTCCGGCTGCTCTGCGGCAACAGCAAACGCCCGCGTCCCGTTCCCCATAATCAGATACTTTCCGTCGTCCGACTGGTGGTGAAAGCCATATCCGGCGGCTTCTATCTGCTCCCGGCTCATGGCGGTCACATGGAAAGTCCCCCTCGGTGTCTTGACAGTTTCGCCCGTTTCCAAGTCGTCCGGGGTAAGCTGCTTTTGCTCCTGTAAAAACTCCGGCACTTCCCGAAAACCTACACTGTCAACGAAATGCGCCGCGTCCTGTCCGTCCTGATGAAGCACTACCACGTCGGAAACGGAAAGGCTGTGTCCCTTAAAATCTTTGGGGTGGTCGATATTGAAACAGGTGTAAATATCTTCAAGGGAAGTTTCCGGCGCAAGGGGCGCGGAATAGACAAGCTCATAGTTCGCTTTATCAACCACATTTCCCGCCGCCTGCAGGCGGTCGTAAGGCTCAAAGCGGAAGTCCCGCGTTTCGTCCCCTTGCTTTAGCTGATAAATGGAAAAGGTGTCTTTGTCGGCTTCGGCTTCCTGCGCCTTTGCATATAGCTCCTTTACTTCTCCCTGCGTCAGCTCTCCGGCGTTCAGCCCGCCCATGAGTTCCCGGCATTTTGCAAGGCTGCCGATATACAGCACGTCCCCGATTTTTGCCCTGCCGTTTTCCTGCGGGAGATAGGCTTGCAGGAAAAAGCGGTCGTTGTCGCCCGTTGTGCGGGGGTTGGCTTCAATCTTGTAAATGTACTCCTGCATGGCGGCTTTCTCCCTCGGAGCGTCCTGCGCCTGTTCCTTTTGCAGCTCTGCGATATGTTCATCAATGCTGTTGATGATTTCCGCTGCGGTGCTGCGGATTGTTTCAAGGGAGCTTTTCAGTTCGGCAAGGTCCCGTCCGGCACTCCACCCGGCAACATACCCAAAGGAATAATCGGAAGTATCAAGCCCGTAATGCTGGCACACGGTATAGGCAATACTTTCTGCCTGCACCTCACGGGTGCGGCGGTCGGGTCTGTTCTCCAAGTCCTCCAAAGGGGCGTTTAGGTCAATGTCGTGCAGCTTCGCATGGGCGATTTCATGGATAAGGGTCTTTAAGGTTTGCAGCTCGCTCATGCCCTCATCAAGGGCAATACGCTTGTCCTCCAAGTGGTAGTAACCATGTGCGCCGCCCTCGATTTTTTCAAAGCCGACAGGAACAGGAGAAGTCTTTTCAAGGGCAGCGAAAACCTCCTTGTAATGCTCCACGTCCCCGGTCAGCATATTTACGGCAATATCGGGGATTTCCCTGCCCTCGGTCTGCGATACGTCAAAGACCGATACCACCTTAAAGGCGGGGATTGTGATTTCCTTTTCCTCGGTTACGGGCTTTCCGTCTTTGCCGATAATGGCTTTCTGTGTCTGCGGGTCGATTTTCTCCATTTCTTTTTTAATCTTGAACGGCGACGGGGCAAGGATTTTGATACCCTTTTGTCCTTTCATCACGTTTCGTCCAAAGTTATTTTTCCATGCGGAAAATCCGGCGATAAGGGAAGCGTCGGGCTTTTGCATGGCGATCAGCAGCGTATTGTTAAAGCTGTAATTATGAAACTTTGACATGACGCGCAGATATTCCTTGTAACGCTCGCTGTCGAACAGCTCCGTAATGCCTTGCTCCAAGCGGTCGGTTATCTCTTTGAGCTTTTCGGCTGGCTTCTCGCTCGTCAGCACGATAGGGATAACCGGGCGCGGCTCCTGCTGCTGTGCTTCGGGAATGGTCGCCGTCTGTACTGCCGGGGCTGCGTCCAGTTCGATGGTCGGCTGCGGGTAGCTCATAATGCGGTATTCCTCCGGCACGTCCCGTCCCTCAAAGTGTTTCTCCCATTCGTCGCCGCTTTCCACAAGGTAGCCGTATTCCGTAAAGCTGCCTTTTTCCTGCGCGGCGGCGTTTCGTCCAAAGGCGATAGGGTCAATGCTGTTTTTCCATTCAGCGGGCATTTGCACCATGCCGGATTTGTTAAGGTAATAATCGCCCAATTCGCGGGGCGTGTGGACTTCGGGGATATGCACGAAAAAGTCCTCGTTATAGGTAAAGTCAATGAGCTGCCCGATATTCTCAAAACCATTCCTGCGCTGCGTGGCTGCGTTCAGCGCGGCAATCCCGGAAGCGTCAAGGGTTTCCAGTCTTGCCGCAAGGAAGTTCAGCTCGTCCACCTGTGCCGCGCATACCATGTCATACGGCAGGGCAATGTGTCTGTCCTCCCGGTCAGAGTAGCCGTGAATGAAAAATTCCTGCGGATTGTCTGCGGTAATGCCGACGCTTTGCATGGCTTCGTGAAGTTCTTCCTTTGTGGCGGGCATGGAAAGCCAGTAGCCACCCGGTTCTCCCGTTTCAAAACGGGTGCGGCTGTCAATCAGGATTGCAAACTGTTCCGTTTCCTGTCCCGGTTCGGTTCTCGGTGCAGCGGCGGAAATGTCGGCGGCGGGCTGCTTGATTTCCTCGCCCTCTACGGTGTAGCCTGGTAAGAGCTGTCCGTTTACCCTAAACTGTTCCGCGTATTCCGGCGGGATAGCCGGGGAGATTTCCGTAAAAAGTTTTTCATACGCCTTGATACGCCCGTTCAGATATTTTTCCATAGCTGCCCGGTCAGCAAATACCTTTCTGTCCTGTCCGGCAATTTTTGCCTGTCCGTACCCGTGGGGGCTGTTGGTGTAGATGTTCCAAGATAACGTATAGGAGTACGGGATAGATTTCTCTGCTTTTCTGTCGTAGCGGGTATTTTCATACACATGGTAGCTCATTTTATATACCCGGTTGCTGATGGTGTGGCGGTCGTTGTCCTCGTCCTGCCACTTGTTCGCCGTATGCTTCACTTCGGGTATTCTCGCATACTCAATCGCCTTGTCAAATAGCAAGGTCTTTCCTGCCTGTTCCTCCCATGCGGAAGCCTGTACTTTCAGATTTTCAAAAACGGTCTGTTCCGCAGCCGCGCTTTCCTCCCGCAGCTTCACAAGCTCGGCAAGAGGTAAGGCGGTCAGCGGGGAAATATCCGCGCCTTTCGTGTCAAAATAGATACCGCGCTCAATCTTCATCTTGTCGGCGGCTTCCAGTCTGTCATGGTCGTATGAGGAATAACCTGTTTTCCATTCGTCCATTTGCTCGCTCCTTTCTTTTTCAATCATGCGGTGCATAAGTTCGTAGTCCTCAATGCTCATGCTTCCGTCAAATATATAAGGGTCAAAATCTTCCCCGTCCCGGTAGGGCTTTTCGGAAAAGGGAAGCCCCGCTGCATGGGCGGCGGCTCTTGCTTCCTCGATAACCTCCGGGGGAAGCCTGTCGTCATGCGCCCCGATAAAACCGTCAAGGTCGTTCATGCTGTTTTCATAGTGATAGCGCACTCCGGCGGTCAACTCGTCAAGGCTCATATTCTCGCCTAAATGCCCGCAGTAGTAGCCGTTTAGAATAACGGCGGCGGGGTCAGCCGCTTTGATTTCCTCTAACCGGCTCCTGTCAAACGGTTCTAAAGTACCGTCCACTTCAAGATGAAACAGCTCGGCGTTCCATGAACGTCCCTGTTTCCAAAATGCTACCCATGCAATACCGTCCCTAAGTTCCTCTTGATAGTCCTTTACGCTGTCGCGCAAACTTGCCATGTGTAAAACCTCCTTTCGCGTATGGCAGCGCGGACGCTGCGTTTGTGGTTACATAGTCCTACTACGGTGCGCCCGCATTTCTGCCAAAGATTTTTGAGGATTTTTAGAGGGTTTGGGAAACTTCCCAACAAGCAAAATCCCCGCCAAGCTCTACATGAGTGGCAGGGATTTTACGGAAGTGGGTACCCGCTTCCTATGCTTGCTATTCCAGTTCTTTGTCCTTTGAAATGGTTACTTTGTAGTTCACATACTTACCGCCCGTATCAGCTAAAAGCACCGTTCCGTCGTAGGTTTTTCCTGTTTTCGGAGAATACAGCTTTTTGACTGTTGCCTTGCCGGATTTCAAAAGTGCTGCGGCAATCTTCGGGGTAAAGACGGTTTTCCGTTCCTCAAAGAAGCGGTCATTTTTCCACATGGCAAAGCTGCACTCTTTGTTGGAACAGTAGTAGTTTTTCTTTCCCTCATAGACCGGGGACTTGCAGCGGGGACACTTTCCAAGCTCTGTTTTTTCTGTCTTGAAAAGCTCCTGTTTCTCGCCTAACACGGAAGCATAGGTTTTTACAAGCTCCTGTGCCATAGTTTCGATACCCTGCATGAAAGTGTCCGGGTCGGCGTTGCCCTTTGCAATCTGCGTCAGATTGTTTTCCCATGCAGCCGTAAGCTGCGGAGAAGTTAAGCTGTCCGGCAGGACGCAGACAAGATTTGTCCCGTCTTTGGTGGGAAGCAGCTGCTTGCCCTTGCGCTCCACAAAGCCGCCTCCCACTAACTTTTCAATGACAGCGGCGCGGGTAGCGGGCGTACCAAGCCCCCGGCGTTCTGCGTCCGGGTCGGTGTCCTCATTCCCGGCGCGTTCCATAGCAGAAAGTAAGGACGCTTCATTGTGGGGCTTCGGCGGCGTCGTTTCATGCTCCGTAACCTTTGCAGCAGGGTTTTCAAAGGTCTGTCCCTCGGTAAAGTCCGGCACATCTAAAACAAGTTCGTTTTCGTCGTCGCTGTCCGGCTTCTTTTTGAGGGTAGCCCGGTAAAGCCGTTCAATGTTTTTCCACCCGGCAGCGATTACCGTCTTGCCCCTTGCCGTAAATTCATGGTCGGCGCAGGAGAAAACCGCCGTTACCGCTTCGTAAACGTGCGGCTCTGCGGTCGCCATAAGCAGACGCGCCCCGGTAAGGATAAGGATATTTCTTTCACTTTCCGGCAGCGTAGTAAGGTCAGTTTTTGCAATTTCCATAGTGGGGATAATGGCGTGGTGGTCTGATACTTTTTTGCTGTTCAGAACGCGGGAAATACTCTGTTCATAGGCTGCGCTCGCCATAAAGGGCAGCTTGCCGCAAAGCAGCGATACGATACTCGCCGCTGTGTCGCCCATGTCGTCGGTCAGATAGCTGCTGTCCGTCCTCGGATAAGTAAGCAGCTTCTTTTCATACAGGGCTTGCGCCAGGTCAAGGGTCTGCTTCGCGGTGTACCCGTAAATACGGTTTGCTTCCCGCTGTAAACTGGTAAGGTCAAAGAGCTTCGGCGGGGCAATGGTTTTCTTTTCTTTCACAAGGGAAGTACAGACAGCCGCCGACGCTTCGCAGGCTGCTTTCAGTTTGCCCGCTTCATCAGCGGCGCAGATCTTCGCGCTTGCCGCTTCTGCGCCGGGAAGCATAAGGCGCACATGGTAGTAGGTTTCTTTCTTGAAGCTTGTAATGACAGCGTCCCGGTCTACAAGCATTTTTAGGGTCGGGGTCTGGACGCGCCCCACATTCAAGGTCTTTCCATACAGGCAGGAGAAAAGACGGGTTGCGTTAATGCCAATAAGCCAGTCAGCCTTTGCCCTGCATAAAGCAGAATGATAGAGGGCGTCATACCCGCGCCCGTCCTTCAGATTGTCAAAGCCGCTTTGGATTGCGCCCGTTTCCATTGAGGAAATCCAAAGACGGGTAAAGGGCTTTTTGCAGCCTGCCATTTCATAAACGAAACGGAAAATCAATTCTCCCTCGCGTCCTGCGTCGCAGGCGTTCACGACTTCTGAAATGTCGGCGCGGTGCATGAGGTCTTTTAAGATTTTGAATTGCTTTTCCTTGTCGGCAGCTACGGTGTACTGCCATTCCTGCGGCAGAATGGGTAAGCTGTCATAGCTCCATTTCCTGTACTGTTCCCCATAGGCGGCAGCTTCCGCAAGTCCTACCAAATGCCCGATACACCAAGAGATAACATAACCGTTCCCCTCGATATATCCGTCTTTCTTCTCCCTTACGCCAAGGGCGGCGGCAACCGCCGCCCCGACGCTGGGTTTCTCACAAATCACAAGTTTCATTCTTCCTCGTCCTCCTGTTCGGTGTCTGCGCTGTCAGCTTCTTCCGGCTCGTCCTCGTCGTATTCGTCAAAATCGAACTCGTCAAGGTCGGTGCTGCCTTTCACGTTCTGTTTCGGTTTCATAAACTTAACGTAGTAGAGGGCTGCACCGCCGCCAAGAAGTCCCACAACAAGGAAAATCAAAAGCCCGCCCATGCTGTTTTTTGGTTTCTCCGGCTCTGCGGGAGCTTCCGGCTCGGTGTCCCTGCCTGTGCAGCTATCCATGTTGACAGAGCAGACCGGGCAGGCGGTATTTACTTCGCCCGCCTTGCACTTCTCTGTACAGTTGCAGATAGCCGGGGCCTGCTCGGTCTGTTCCTCCCCGATAATCGCCATAAGGTCGCTTTCATCTACTTGATTTAAGAAGTGGACGGAATTTTCGCCCTCGGCTGCGCGGTCAACGATGATATAAAAATAGTTGCCGCCTTTGCTTTTCACGACGATAAACTGCTTATCCTCGGCAGCGTCCCCGTCGATGTCGTCCACAAGGGTCATGTTGCCCTCCGGGGTAAGGGGCTGCGGTTCGGTTTCCACGATTACGCCGCTGTCGTCGGTTTCCTCTGTTTCCTCTGTCGGGGTCTGCGCGTAGGCAGTAACAGAAAAGCCGCCCACAAGGACAAGGGCAGCGCAAAGTGCGGTAAGGCTTGCAAGGATTTTATTCTTCATCTGCATTGTCCTCCTGTTCCTCATAGTCTGCGGGCATAGGGGCAATGCCCGGAATACCTCCGCCCGCAAGCATAGCGGTAAGCTCCTGCGGGGTAAGGCGCATAGAGCGCACAAGCTGAACGATTTGCAGATTTTCCGCTTCGGTTTTCTGTGCTTCCAGTCCGCGCAGCTTGTTCTGATACTCCGTGATTTTCTCACGGGTCTTTTGGATTTCCTTTTCAATTCTTTCGATTTTACTCATAGCCATAATGATTTTTCTCCTTTCGATTTTCAAATGTGTTTGTTGTATGTCAGTTCCAGTTCATCAGCCCGTACCCTTTGATACAGGCATAGTCAAGGGGATAGCTCTTAATCTTGCAGGCATCGCCGGAATTGCCCTCAACGGTATAGACGCGGCTTTCGTCCCTGCCGATAACAAGCCCAACATGGTCTGCGCTGCCGTCTAAGTCCCAGTCAAAAAAGATAGCGTCGCCGGGGGCAATGTTTTCATAGCCCCGCGCTCCCCATTGTCCGTGAGAGGTAAACCACGGAATACCCTGCGACTGGCAGGCGGCAAAGCGCGGTTCGGAAAGCCCCATTTGCCCGTAGCACCAGGACACAAAACAGGCGCACCATTCCACGCGGGAGTTGAAGCCGTACCAGCTCCAATACGGATAGCCGCCCACATTTCCGACTTGCTGCTTTGCAAGGTCAACGATAGCGGTATTACCGGGGCGCGTTCCGTTTACAAAGTCCACGCCGCTTAAATCCTCGGACGCGGAAGTGTCGGGAGAGCCGCCGCCAAAGATAAGGGGCTTGTTCCCGCTTGTCTGCAAGTACACCCGGTACATTTCCAGTTGTTCCGGGGTCAGATTATTTTCCGCAATGGTGGATAGCGGGGTGTTCGTCAGCTTGACGTTTAAGATGTAATACTCATAAGGCACTTGTACCGTGTAGGTGTCCGTATGCTCGTTGCCGTCCTCGTCTGTCCATGTGTCGGTGCGTTCTTCCTCCCGGTAGCGTATTTCCACTTCCTCGGTCAGCGTCAGCTTGTATTGTTGATTGAAAATCCGCTGTAATTCGCTCTGTACCTCGGCGCAGGTGTAGCTTTGGTATTTTGCGGTCAGATAAGACGCTAATTCATGGGGATTGTGTCCGATATTTGCAAGGTCATAGCGGTACTTGTCATAGCCCGGATTGTCGCGCTCGATATTGTCAATCCTGCTTTGCAGCTCGTTTTCCAATCCTGCGTAGCTGTTTTCCACTTCCACAAGGTCGCTGTCCTCGGACGTATAGGACGTTCCAAGCACGCCGTTTAACGTGCCGGAAAACATTGCCCCACAAGAGGACAGCCCGGACATAACCATGATAAAGAGCAGTAGCACCCCGACAGCGATTGCCACACCCGCCGGGTGCCTTGCCACAAATGCTGCGGTCTGCTTCGTTTTCTCGGCGGCTTTGGCTGCCGCCTTGCGGGTGCGTTCTGCCGCGCCCTTGATACCCTTTGCGGTATTGCGGGCTTCCTTTGCATACTGCCGCTTGATTTTCTGCTTCTGCCAAAACCGGGAAATGGGGTTACTGGTTAGCTGCGGGTTCTCATGCAGGGTCTTGTGATACTGAAAGTCCATATTTGCCCGAAAAGCCGCTTTTTCTGCCTTTGCCGCTTCCCGGTAGGGTTTCAGCTTATGGTTGCGGTAGCCCTGCTTGATTTTCCGCGCCCCGTACTTCAATCCCCGTTCTGCGGCTTCCTCGCTCTTGTGTGCGCCCTCCACGCCGGAATTATCCTTTTCGACAGAATGGATTTTGTTATGTACCAAAATCCCGGCTTCCTGTGTGGGGCGGGATAGCGGGTTGTGCTTCTCCTTAAATCCGGGCGGCTTGTCCTTTTCCTCAAAGTGCAGGCGGGTCTTGCCTTTCCCGGTGGTTTCGTCAAAGGTGCGCTCTTTTACCAGTTTCTTTTCTTTGGGGATAGCTGCCTTTGCCTTATCCAAGCGGTCGGCGGCTTTATCGGATTTCTTGATATACTTTTCAAGCTCCGGGGCAGCGCGTTCCTCGTCGGTAAATTGCAGCCGGGAAGATTTCGTCCCGGCGGTAGCTTCTGCCTGTGCCTTTCGTACCGCTTTTTTAGACGCTTTACGGGTATGGGCGGCTTCGATATGCTCCATGACGCGCTCCGTTTTGCCTGTGTCCGCTTTGGGGGCAGCTCCCGGCACATGGGGCAAGGGAGAAGTCGGGGAAGCTGCACCTTGTAGCTGCGCTGCGTCCTGTGCTGCCTGTTGCTCCGGCGTTTTCTGTAACTCTGCGTCCTGTGTCCGTTTGCTGATACGTTCTGTTTCGCCCGTCGTTTGATTTTCTGTGATAGCTCCGTCGCGGGTCATTTTCTGCGTGATTTTGTCACGGGGCTTTAATGGGTCTTTCAAGTGTTACCACCTCCAATCCGCGCCCCTGCAAGGGCACAATACTCGGCGTTCAGTTCAATGCCGATATAGCGGCGGTCAAGGCTTTTCGCTGCAAGCCCGGTGGTGCCGCTTCCAAAGAAAGGGTCAAGGACAACGCCGCCTGCCGGACAGCCCGCCAGTATGCACGTTTCCGCGAGCTTCGGGGGATAGGCGGCAAAATGCCCGCCCTTGTACGGTACGGTATTGATAAGCCAAACGTCCCGCTTGTTCCTTGTGGTCGGCATAAGAGCGTCGTCATAATAGCCGCCGCTGCGGGTTTTATTGATACCCTGTACCTTGCCCTGTCCGGGTACTTCCTCGGCATATTTGTGTCCTGCGCCGCGCCCCTGTCGGTACCGCGCAGCCGTTCCCGGCGCAATCGGCTCTGCAATGGCGGCAGCGTCATAGTAGTATTTCTTTGATTTCGTCAGTAAAAAGATATGCTCATAGCAGCGGCTCGGTCGGTCGCGGCAGCTCTCCGGCATGGGGTTTTCTTTCAGCCAGATAATATCGCTGCGTAAATACCACCCGTCAGAGCGCAGGGCAAAAGCTAAAAGCCACGGAATACCGATTAAGTCCTTTTGCTTGCAGCCCGCTTTCATGCCTGTGCCGCAGTAGGTATCTGCGATATTCAGCCAAAACGTCCCGTCGTCTTTGAGTACCCGGCGCAGTTCCCGGAATACTTCTACAAGCCTGTCAATGTACTGCTCCGGCGTGTCCTCCCGTCCAATCTGTGCGTCAAGCCCGTAGTCCCTAAGTCCATAGTAGGGCGGGCTTGTGACGCAGCAGTTCACGCTTTCACTCGGTAGCTCCCGCAGGGCATAGAGGGCGTCGCGGTTGATGATTACGTCCGTTTTCAT
>ENA-OZGF01000691-OZGF01000691.1-human-gut-metagenome-genome-assembly--contig:-NODE-691-length-12688-cov-4.024697_pt1 | contig 12688 bp, 10 predicted proteins | sample MGYA00245116_ERZ653657 | MGnify/ENA primary metagenome ERZ653657 (study PRJEB26926, sample SAMN06165034) | human gut metagenome | biome: ENVO:00009003; feature: ENVO:2100002; material: ENVO:00002003...
ACGAGATTTCTGCCTGTCTCGTGGGCTCGGAGATGTGTATAAGAGACAGGCTGCCGCCCTGGTCGTTGAGGCAGAGGATGGTGGGCATACAGTTGCCGCTGGCGCTGCCCTTCAGCGTTGGGGCTATCTGCTCTGAATAAGCGATGCTGCCGGCGCTTGCCCCTGCCCCTGCGGAAAACCCAGCTACAAAGGTCTGCTGTTTCATCCCTGGCTGGGCGCTGAGGGTTCCGGCCACATTCCGGAGATCGCGCACCTCGTCTCTTTGGTTCGCAGCAAAAGCAACAGCGAGTTCTCCAGTGGTAAATTCCAGTTTCATAACCTGTCTGGCCAACCCCGCCTGTGCCGTCAGCGCCGCCTTCAACTGGTGCGGCAGTTCTTTGCCACGCTCCTTAGCCCGTCGCAGGATACCCCGGCATGCTCTCCCGGATAGATAATATCCCGCGTCAGGATCGGATTCCAGGATCTCCGATAAGGAGCGGTGGATCGGCTCTCGGGGCGCGGGTCCGGTGTTGAGGGGCGGTTTCCCCTCCCGATAGGGGGAACGGAGCTCCCAGTAGTGGTTCCCAAACAGATCCACATGGCCGGGAGAAAGGTCTAAGTACAGGTACGGGATCGCAACCAGTTCGGATACCGATTTAGCCTGAGCTTTCCGCCTCGGCGGGGTCGCCGCGTATTCCGGGCAGCTCAGCTCCAGCAGGGCCATCTGGCCGTCCGGCTCATGATAATAACTCATACCAAAATGACCCCTCCCTCTGATTGCTCTGATCCATCTGGCAGCAGCTCCTCCAGCACATCGAACAGAAGCTTGGGGGCAGTGTCCCCGGCAAAGTCAGCCACCAGGAAGATTCGCTTTCTTCGCTGAGCAACGCCCCAGTATTGGGCATCCAGGCAGCGCCAGGCCAGAGAAAAAGTGTTCTCCGGCTCAATTACCCCCGCATCCGGCCAGGAATAGGGAAAGGAGCGTGGGACTGACGCACCGCCATGATGGATGCGCAGGATCTCCTCCAGCACGATGCGAAAGTCCTCGCCCTTGGGTGATCCGCTGCTGAATGCGCCAGGCACATTCTCCCATGTCATAAAGCGGGGGCGGATATCGGCTCCTGTGCGGCCGCGCTCCCGTTCCGCTGTGCGCATCTCCTTGATAATGCGGATCTGCTCCATAAAAAGGCCGGAGCGGGCGCCGGATAATCCGGCCCTCGTTCCGGCCACACTCAGATCTTGGCACGGGCTGCCCCCGCAGATGATGTCCACAGGGAACAGCAGTTTCCCGCTCAGCTTGGTGATGTCCCCCTCGTGATTTATGCTGGGGAAACGCCGCTTTGTCACTTCCATAGGGAACGGTTCGATCTCACTGGCCCAAATCGTTTTGATGCCGTATCTGGCCGCTCCCAGCGGGAACCCACCGATGCCGTCAAACAGGCTCCCCATGGTCATCGCCGCCGCAAGCTCCACACTGCTCATTTTGACGCCACCGCCTGTACAATGGTTCGGGTGGTGTTGACGGCGGCCTGGGCGGTATAGACTGCGCTCATGATATTGGCCCTGGTGGTAGTGTCCAGACCGAAGGTGCCTGCGATTCGTGGAACTTCCCCGGCGGAGAGCATGAGGCCCAGACCCAGCAGGGCGTGGTCTTTGAACACCATAAGGCCCGCCACCAAAATTGTGGATTGCAGGAAGGCGGTCAAACAAAGGCCGATGACCTGTTTGATCCACTGGATAAAGCCATCTGTGTAGCCTCTTGGGATGCTGAACATGTACAGACTTCCCACGGCGATCTGGATGAGCAGGATCCCGCCCCGCTTGAGATTGGAGAAGAACACCTTGATCACCGCATAGGCCATGAGGATGACGCAGAAGATGATCATGATGGGGCTGGTAATGACGCCCAATCCGAAGCCCCCTGCGGCGCCTGTCATCTCTGTAACACTCTCCACTCCGTTGAGATCCTCGATGATTTGCTGTCCCACCGTTCCAATGCTGGTTCCAAAGCCGGTGAGCCCGGAGGCAAAGGTCCCTTGCAGGGTCACCTACAGGGAGTAAAGCCGCACCGGGACGGTGGTAAACAGGCATACTGACAGAAACCCTTTCAGAATGTTCAGGGCGGTATCCTTGATATTGGCCCGGCCAGTGGTATAATCGATCCCACATTCAAAAATACATACCACAAGGCTCACGCCAAACAGGGCCCAGCCCAACTGGGAGAAGAACAGGACGATGGCCTGCACCCAGTCCAGGTCGAAAAGTTCCACGCCCATGTTGCCCATCTCGGCAAAGAAGTTTCCCAGAAAGCCTACTACCTGGCCATAAAACCAGTCGATGAGGTTGTCCATGACAGTGGAGGCCACAAAATCCAGAATAAAGATAAGACCTCACCCCATTTCCGGTCCCATCTCTGTTTCTGGTACTTCAAGAAAATTGGGATCCCCGTTTTGAAATGCTTGCAGGGCGGAACGGGATTCCAGTGCCTCCTCCGGCGTAGCGTCACATCCGTTTTCCACGGTATAAGCCTCGACCTGTTCCATTGACCACCCATGAGCTAAAAGATGAGCCGCACCGCGCAGCTCAAAGAAGTTGAATGTGAAATGCTCTCCGCAGTCGAAGATCGCCTTTGCGATCTCGGCGCCATGATCCCGTTTTACCAAGGCCAGTTCCACATAGAATGCGTCGTAGAGTGATTCGGCACATTCTTCCGCTTCCCGTTCCAATTCCTCGGCGTAGGAGGCCGTGTGATCCATAGCCTTTTCTGATACATCGGGCAGCAGCTCCCGAATTCGGGATTCAAATTCTTCCTTCCGCATACGCTCCTCCCTTTAAATACCGATGATGCCCCAAATGTAGTTGGGGGCCAGCAGGACGAAGACCAGGCAGACGAACAGGATCACCGGCCCCGCCCACTCGAACTGGCCGTGCTTGCGATAATCAAAATACGCCATTGCGAGCTTGGCGAAGAAGGCGATGGCCAGCACCATGCTCAGGGCGGGAAAGACCACATTGTCCACCACGGTCTTGATCTGGCTGGAGGCGTCCGTCCAGGTTTGCTCCACCGCGCCGGCCACGTCCCCGCCCGCCGCGAAAGCGGGCACGCAGAGGCACATGGCCAGGGCGAGGACTACGAGGAGCATCTGAAAAATACGCTTGCGTTTCATGATCGTTTTCCTCCTTGTATTATAGAGTAGTAGTTTTAGTGCCCCTTTTCAGGAGCGTGTGCTACACTGTAAGGGATGCTGTGGATTGGTTTTTTCCTCCTACCGCAAGACGGTTCACGATAGGCTCCAACCACAGTCCTTTACAGTATTGTTAATCAGTTAGATACCGCCAGACGGTTTATGTGGAACAAGGTTACAAGAGTAAAGTATCCTGTGGAACCAGCATCAAATAAACTACCGGGGGTATCATCATGATTTGCGTGGGTATTGATGTGGCCAAGGACAAGCACGACTGCTTTATCCTTAGTTCGGAAGGCGAAGTCCTGGCAGATGTATTCACTATTCCAAACAATGCAGAAGGTTTTGACACGCTTCTGCAAACCATTCGCCGCTACACTCGTCCGACAGACAAAATAAAAGTAGGACTTGAGGCTACCGGACATTACAGCTACAACATTCTCGGATATCTGCTTGACAAAGGTCTGGCCACCTACGTCATCAATCCGCTGCACACCAACCTTTACCGAAAAAGTCTCAGCCTCCGCAAAACGAAGACGGATCGTGTCGATGCGCGAACTATTGCAACTATGCTCATGTCTGATGTGGACCTCAAGTCCTACACGGACACAGCATATCACAACGAAGAATTAAAATCACTAACCAGATATAGATTTGACAAGGTCAAGGAGCGGGCAAAGCTAAAACAGTCGGTTTCCCGTCTGGTTACCATTCTGTTTCCTGAACTGGAAAAGCTGGTTCCAACACTCCATATGGCCTCTGTTTATGCGCTTCTCAACGAGTTTCCCGGAGCCAAACAGGTGGCTGAAGCTCATCTGACACACTTAAAAACCGTTTTGAGCGATGCATCCAAAGGCCGCTATGGACGAGACATGGCAACGGAACTTCGGGACGCGGCCAGACGCTCTGTCGGCTCTGTTATGCCTGCCAAGTCTCTTGAATTGCAGCATACGATTCGCTTGATCCGTGAGCTGGATACCGAAATTGAGGACATTGAAGCCGCTATCGAAGCCATGATGAATGAAATGCGATCTCCCATCACCACGATTCCGGGTATTGGTGTCCGCATGGGAGCTATGATTCTGGCCGAAATTGGAGATTTCTCACGTTTTGACTCGCCGGACAAAATCCTTGCCTATGCCGGCATGTCACCGTCTACCTACCAATCTGGGCAGCTTTCGCTATCTGGTACATATTCGCACATGGAAAAGCGAGGCTCCAGGTATTTGCGCTACGCTCTCTACAATGCAACCAAATACGTCTGCCTTTGGGATCCAACCTTCGCAACCTATCTGGCAAAGAAACGCACAGAAGGAAAGCACTACAACGTCGCAATCTCCCATGCCGCCAAGAAGTTAGTCCGGTTGATCTACGCGATGGAGATATCCAGGCGGCCGTACACCAGCGCCGCATAATCCCTTTTTCTCATAAGCTTGGGTAGGCATCCAACCGGACGTCAGCTTTGCTATGCCCTTTTGGAGACCGTCTGTGATTCGGTGACAATCCACACTTTTCAGACTTGACATTTAATAGTTAGTCTATCAAAAACAATTAGAGGGCCGTCCCGTGGGACGGCCCTCTGGATCGGATACTATGGGTGCTGCTTAGTAGCCGGTGCGGGGCAGAGGTTCCGCAGGCTTATAGACCTTGGTCACCCAGCGGGAGGTGGCCATGATCCACTGGCCATTATAGACGCCGCCCGTGTCCGCCTGGTTGACGAACTGGATTCCTCCGGTGAGCCAGGAGACCACATTGCAGTACACCTGCGGGGCCTCCACCTGCCGGAAGTTGGCGGGTACCGACCCAAACACCACCATGAACTCGGTGATGACCTCGTTGGAGGCCAGCCCCAGGGCGGCGGGAGAGGCGTCCAGCACATAGTTCTGCTGGGTGCTCAGGTTGTCGTACATGGTCCGGTAGTTGGGGTTCAAATTGGTCTTGTACACCACCTTATAATTGCCCGGTACGTTGTAGGTGCCAGTGACGATCTTATCCAGCCGCACCGCCTGGGTAGGCAGGGTGTCGCGCCAGTAGAAGGAGGTCAGACTGGTGGTGGAGTTGTTGCCGATGCCGCTGAAATCATAGCGAATCTGCTGTCCAGGCATGACTTCCACATAGCCGGTCTTCTTGATGGAGACATTGGTGTAGAGGCTCTTGTTGGTCATTGCCGCCTTGACAATCTGGCCGGCGTACTCGATCTCCACCTCGATGGGCGTCTGGTCCAGGCCGTAAAAGTCCGCCGCCTTGGATTCCACGATTTTGTACCGGCCCAGAGGCAGAGGCCGGGAGGAGGCGACGCCGTTCCTGTCCGTTTTGATGGTGTCCACCAGGTTGCCGGTCCGGGCGTTGTAGATCTCAAACTCGGTGTTGGGAATGGGAGTTCCGGCAGGCCAGCCGTTCATGGAGTTGTAGTCCGCGCTGGTTTTGGTGATCTGAATCTGGCCGGTGATGGCGGTGTTCTCCCAGGTGATCTCCGTGGTGGTACCGTCAGTTACATAGACAGTCTTGAGCTGCTCATCCACGATGTAGCCCTCATTCTCCAACTCCCGCAGGTAGTAGCGGCCGGAGCTGGGCAGGTCGTCGATGTAGACATAGCCGCGATCATCCGAGGTGTACTGTCCGATGGGGTTCTTATTGCTGTCATAGAGCAGGAAGGTCACGCCGTAGATGCCCTCACGGGTATCCGCGTCGACCTTGTGGATCAGGATGCCGCTGAATGCCTTGTTGGTCACCGTCAGAGAGACGGTCTTGCCGCCCTCTACCTCAAAATAGTGGGGCGTGGGATCCACCTGGAAGCCCTCCGCCGCCTCGGTCTCCACGGCGTAGTAGGCACCATCCTCCAGAGAGACAAAGACGCGGCCATCCTCGCCAGTGGTTACGGTGTCGATGAGTTCATCGTCCACCTTGCGGATCTCGAAGGTGGTGTTGGGGATGCGCTCTGTCTGGTCCGCCTCGTTGACTTTGATGATCTCCACGCCTCCGATGGGCTGGTTGTAGAAGGTCAACGTCTGGGTGTCCGCGGGGTTGACGACGACGGTCTGACTCTGGCCAGCCGGGTCGATAGTGTATCCAGGGATCGTCTGGGTCTCTTTGACCACGATGGTGCCGGTGACGCCGGAAATCATGATCTCACCATTTTCATCGGTCTTGTAGAGGCCCTTGCTGGACAGGTGGCCGTTGGCGTCGTCTACATAGCCGCCCTCGGCGTAGGTCAGTTCAAACTCCACACCGGCAAGAGGCTCATGGGTCACAGAGTCCAGTTTCCGGATCACAAGGGTTCCCTTTGCCTCATTATAAAAGCGCAAAGTCTGCACCTCGCCCGCCCTGATCTCAATGGACTTGGGTACGGTGTCCAGGATGTATCCCTCCACCGTCTTGGTCTCCCGCGCGGTGACAGTAGTGCCCGGCTCCAGATCCGTGATGACGATGCGGCCGTTCTCGTCGGTGATGTACTCGCCGTTGGAGGGGCCCACCACCGCGCCGCTGGAATCGGTCACCAGGAAAGTCACACCCTCCAAGGGCGTGGTGGTGCCCTCGATATACTTTTCAATGACCAGGGTGGTGCTGGGGGTGTTGTAGAAGGTCAGCGTTTGCGTGTCGTTAGGGTTGACCTGGACCGTTTGAGTCTGGGTAGCGGGGTCGATGGAGTAGCCGGGGATGGTGGTTGTTTCAGTGACCACCAGGGTGCCTACCACTCCATCGATCTGGATCTTGCCGTCCTTGTCGGTCTTATAGAGGCCGTTACTGGAGATGTAGCCGTTTTCGTCTGGCACATACTCGCCGGTGCTGGTGGTCACTTTGAAGGTGACCCCCTTCAGGGGCTCTCCCGTCAGGGAATCCCGCTTGTCGATGACCAAGGACCCGGCCTTGGAGTTGGTGATGACCACCGTCTGGGTATCGCCGCCCTCCCCGATGACCACATTGGTGGATGCCTGATCCATGACGTACCCCTGGGGGGCCTTGATTTCAGAAATGACATATGCGCCGGGTGCCAGATTGGTGATGTGGATCTCGCCTGCGGAATTGGTGATGAAAATGCCATTCTGCGTGAGGGTGGAGTCGCCGATGACGCCGTCCAGCCCAACCTCGCAGCCGGCGGCTGTCGTCACTCTGAACTCCGCACCAAGAAGAGGCCGACCTGTGGTGCTGTCCCGTTTCTGGATGATCAGCTCACCCTTGGGCTGGTTCTTGAAGGTTAAGCTGACCGTTCTGCCCTCTTTGATCTGCACCGTCTGAGACTGGGTATCAATGAGGAATCCCGGAGGGGCCTGGGTCTCCGTCACTACTACGCTCTTTCCGGGCTGGAGGCCCTCAATCAAGATCTCGCCGTTTTCGTCCGTCCGGTAGACGCCATTGGAGTCCCCAATGAGGGTGCCGTCCGCATATGCGATTTTAAATTCCGCATTGGGAAGGGTCACGCTGGGATTGGTGGCGCAGACCTTGCGGATCAGCAGGTTCCCGTCCGGCATATTTTCAAACCGAACGGTAATGACCGACTGTTCTCCGCTGTCTGCCAGGTAGACCGTCTCCGAGGACTGGATGATGCTGTATCCGTCCGCTGGGTCTACCTCCTCCAGGACGTAGGTGCCCGCGGTGAGGCCGGTCCAGATGGCGGTGCCGTTTTTCCCGGTCACTTTCTGACCAATGATGGTACCGCCTGTTCCGCTGGTGCCGCCGAGGAACCTCAATTGGAAAGTGGCTCCGGCCAGGGCCTCGCCGGTCACGCTGTCGTATTTCTCCACAATGATGGCATTGAGCGGCACATTTTCAAATTGCACCGTCTTGCTCTCGCCGCCGTGGAGGATGACTGTCTGCTTGGTGGGCTCCCTGAGCTGGAATCCAGGGGCGGGCGCCACCTCCTCGATGGTGAACTCGCCGGGGTACAGACGCTGGCCCTTCTCATGGAGCTTGATCTCGCCGATGGCGTCGGTGGTGATCTCCCCGAAGTCATAGGACTCAGGCGCGTCGGCAGCCTCGCCGGTGGAGGTGTAGGTCACATGGAAACGCGCCCCCTCCACAGGAGCGCCGGCGACAGAGTCCACCTTGTAGATGGTCAGCTCCGGGGCCTTGTGGTTTTCAAAGACCACCTTTTTCTCATCCCCTGCATTCAGGGAGATGGTCTGCTCCCGGTCCGCGTCCTTGTCCGGCAGATAATAAGGGGCCGGGACAGACAGCTCTGTGACCCGGAAGGTGCCGGGAGCCACTCGCAGGGTGACGGTGCCATCCTGCCCGGTGGTCACGGTGTTTAGGTAGTCGCTGTCCACACCCTCGATGCGGAACACGGTGCCGGGGATAGGGGTGGTGGAGTCTGCGGCATCCACCTTGGCGATGGTGAGCTGGGGCTGCTTCAGATTGTCGAAGATGAGCTGCTGATCATCACCAGGGCCCAGCCAGATGGTTTGGGTCGGCTCTGCTGCCACCACATAGGGGTCTGGGACGGATACCTCGGTCACCTCATAGCTGTCCACAGGAAGGCCGGTGAGGGTAGCTGTCCCGTCCGGCCCAGTGGTCACGTCCGTGTGGTAGCCATGGTGGATGCCCTTCACCTCGAACACCGCGCCGGGAACCACTTCCCCGGTCTGCCCGTCCCGCTTGAGGATGGTAAGATTGGGGAGCACGTGGTCCACCGCGGTGACGGAGATCGTGCCGCCGCCGTCAATATCCGCCTGATCCACATGGACGACCACCGGCTCCGTCAGCCGGGCAAAAGGCGCAGGGACAGAGACCTCTACGAAGGCATACAGGCCCTCAGTGATGCCGGTGACGGTGATGATGCCGGAGGCGTCCGTGGCCTCCGATCCGATGATCTGGCCGTCCTTCAGGATATTGAAGACAGCACCCTCGATGGGGCTGTCCGAATCGTCCACCTTCAGCAGTTCGATCTTGACCTTGGCATCATTTTCAAAAACCAGATCCACATCGCTTTTGCCGTCCCAGTAGAACTCCTGGCGGACTTTGTTGGGATCGCTGCTGGTGGTGTAGCCAGTGGGCGGGGTGACCTCTGTTGCCACAAAGGAGCCGATGGGCATGGTGTCCCAGGGGACGTCCTCCAGATAGCCGCCTGCGCCGGTGGTGTAGGTGCCGGTAAAGCTGTTATCCACACCGTCGATGCGGATGACGGCGCCGGCCAGCCCCTTGGTGGGATCGTCCGCATCCACCTTGCGGATGGATCCCTCGCTGGTGATCTCGGGGGTGTCCGTGAAAGTGACCGTGACCGTTTTGCCGTTTTCATTGGGCAGGACCACATACTGGGGGCCGGGGTTGTCGATTTGGTACCCCTCCGGGGCCTCCAATTCCGTGACGGAATAGGTATTTGCGTCCAGGGGGGAGAGGGTGTAGGTCCCGTCCGCCCCGGTCACGACCTCCTTGGAGTAGGTCCCATTAGCATTCTGGACGAGGAACCGGGCGCCGGGGAGCCCCTTGCTGGGGTTGGTGGCGTCCACCTTTTTCACGGTCAGCTCATACTGCTCATGGGTGACGGTGAGATTACCGATGATGATCCCCTGGACGTCATAGGCCGGATGCTGTGTGGAGCCGGGGCCGGCGTAGGTATATTCAAAAACTTCGCAGTCGCCCCAGACGCCCTGAGCGCCTAAGTCGAGAATATACTGGGCGCGGTCCCGGAGAGAGGTCCCGTCTACGACATCGTCAATGCTGGTGTAGCTGGTGTGCTCCAGATTGTTGTAGACATACATCAGCTCCTCTGCGCAGGCAGCCACGGGATCAGCGGCAAGCGTCTTCTGCTCATGGCGCCAGATGATAGCCTGCACCCAGGCGTTCATGGTCCAGGTATAGTCACTGCCCCAGACCTCATCCACACCCAGGGCATGAGCCTGGTCTGTAAAAATGCCGCGGCTGTGGGCGTAATAATACGCCATCATGGTTTTGACGGTAGGATCGCTGATGGGCTGTGGGTTATTCCACTCGTGTCCCTCCAGCGACCAGCCCATGCCGCCCCCGTGGTCGGCGCAAAAGCCTGTGACAGTATCGCCGTTGTAGTCAAATTTCATCTGGTGGAGCCAGCAGGTGTCGAGGGCTGCCGACTCATAGTGGACACCGTTATGGGTGCAGTCCTCCATGACAATGGAGTCCGGGCTGGCGGCCAGGGCCGCTCCGGGGAGCAGACCCAGGATACACACCAGCGCCAACAGCATGGAGAGGATCCGGGCAGGCAGAGAATGCGTCTGTTTCTTCATGTTCTTTTCCTTTCCTCGGAAAAGGAAGGGCCGAAGGGACAGGGCATTCCGGCAGAACGCAAACAGGCCGTGGGTGCTGTATCCCTACGGCCTGTTCCAGTTCCGATATTCAAAGTCTTGTCGGTTTCTCCCCCATCTGCTGCGGGAGAGCGGTCCTTGCTCCGGATAGGAGCGGCTTAATTCATGGACTTCACCTCCGTTTCTTCTGGATTTTAGGCAAAAAGAGAGCGGCCCCTCCTGTTTAGGAGGGGCCGTACCGCTGGATTTGCGGTTATCCGTAGGGGTTGTAGGTGGTGGGGTCACCCAGGAACAGGCAGCAATAGGTGACCCCCTGTTCCACGGTGACGCCTACGCCGAGGCTGTCCGCATTGGGTGTAAGCATCGCCTGCAGGTGTCCGGGGGAGTTCACCCAGTTCTCCACCGCCTGTTGAGCAATATCTGAGGCGGCGGCTCCGGTGAAGACCGTGAGGTTAGAGCGGAATCCATAGGGGTATCCGGCTCTTGCCACTGCCTCGCACTCCTCCTGATTGTGGTGCCAGGTGTATTTCCTCCCAGAGAGCTCCTGGGCAGCGGTCATCAGCCGCTGGTCAACAGCCAGCTCCGGGAGCCCGTGTTCACGCCGCACCTGATTGACCAGCGCGGCGATGTCCTGGCGCGTCTGCTCCAGGTCGGACGCCTGTTCCGAGGCGCGGCCGGTGTAGGGTGCGCCGCTCTCAATCCGCACCGCGTCGTCCCAATAGACGTTGAAGTCCAGGGCCTCGCCCACATCTGCCAGTTTCACATAGTTATTGCCGTTGATGAGGTATGCCTCCAACTGGATCTGCTCCCCATCCAGATAGAACTGGTGGGTGCTGCGGACCGCCGTCAGGACTTCCTCCGCCGCGTGCGCCGCAGGGCCCGCCAGGGCCATGCCCAAGACGATGCACGCTGAGGCCATCAGGATATTTTTCTTTCTGCTCATAACTCCGTTCCTCCTTTGCAGTATTGTGGCCGATTTCTTTAAGCTCACAATACCGAAAAATCGAGCGAAAGTCGAGAGAAAGATTACTGGCAAAACGGAGAAAAGCACGGAGCGATTGTCAGATGTAGAAAAGAGGGGCTGCTCCTATAAAGGAACAGCCCTCTTGCAGAAAATCACTTGAATAAGCTTGGGTAATCCGTTTTTCCGTTCACAACACGATAGATATAGACCGTATCGCCAATAACCCGGTAAACTGCAATATAGGTTTTTGTCAGCACCAATTTGCGGTATTCCTGTTTGGCCAGCACCGGATCTGGGTGAAGCGGTCCGGCATAAGGATGCTCACCAAGTATCCCGATATGCTCCATGATCTCATCGATGGCTTTTTCGACGGATACAGGACCGACCTCGCGCAGATAGAAATCCGAGATCCGGTCAATATCCAGCCATGACGCCTGGAGAAATTCAATTTTCGCTTTGGGCATGGCGGAACTTCTCCTTTACCATCGCATTGACTTGATCCATGGTATACGTCGGAGCGCCGGAGAGACGGGAAAACTCGGCCTCCAGAATACTGGCCCGGTGTGCCAACATCTTCTCACGTTCCTCAAATGCCTCTATACTGAGAACGACCAGATCCGCCTCACCTTTATTCGTAATAAAAACGGGTTCTCCAGAAGCATGGGCCAGCTCCGAAATTTTGGGATACTCATTTCGCAGCGCGGTAGAAGCCTTGATCTGCACAGCAACAGCCCCTCCTTACTATTCTATCAATACTATATCATAAGTATGATAGAAACGCAAGGTTATTATGCCGCGTATTTATTGGGCCACTGCTTTGACGCACCAACGGTAGTCTCTCTGGTTCATCACACAGGTGTAGAGGGTGATCATGTTTTCCGTGGTGGCGGCGAGGCCGCTTCGGTCGGTCTCCAAGACTTTAGAAACAGACACCACCTCATAGGTGCGGGTCCCCAGCTTGGTGGTCAGGGTGATCTCATCCCCCAGCTCCAGGGTATGGATCTTCCCAAAATGGTTGTTGGTGCCCCTGTTGTGCGCCGCCACCGCAATATTTCCGCGCCAAATAGAGGTTTCCTCGAAGTGACCGGCACCCTTGGCCAGGGTTTTGCTGTCCGTGCCCTCATAGACCTTCACAGTTAAACCGATGGCCGGGATCTTCAGCGTTCCCAGGTGGCCGCCAGAGTAATAGAGGTCGCTTGTCACTTCGGTGTAGCCGGTGGAGGGAGCAGATGTTTCCGGGTCAGCAGGGGTATTCACAGTGGGGATCGTACTTCCGGGGACAAAGACCGGGGCGGAGGTGCCGTTGACCGCCGCGCCGGTGGCGGGCATGGAGCCGGGGGCCAGGT
>ENA-OZGF01000693-OZGF01000693.1-human-gut-metagenome-genome-assembly--contig:-NODE-693-length-12640-cov-5.137863_pt1 | contig 12640 bp, 7 predicted proteins | sample MGYA00245116_ERZ653657 | MGnify/ENA primary metagenome ERZ653657 (study PRJEB26926, sample SAMN06165034) | human gut metagenome | biome: ENVO:00009003; feature: ENVO:2100002; material: ENVO:00002003...
GTGTATAAGAGACAGGTACTACGCCCTGGTCATATAAGAACTTATGCCAGAAACGGGAATACAAAAGGTGAAGGGTCGTATGCTCCATACCACCATTGTACCAGTCAACCGGCAGCCAGTAGTTCAACGCCTCTTTGCTGGCAAGTGCCTCATCATTTGTTGGGTCAATATAACGCAGGAAGTACCACGAAGAACCAGCCCACTGAGGCATTGTATCTGTCTCACGCTCTGCTTTTCCGCCACAGCATGGACAAGTTGTCTCAACCCAGGAACGGATTTTGGAGATTGGAGATTCCCCGTTATCCGTTGGTTCATAGTTGTCTACCTCCGGCAGACGAAGCGGAAGTTCTTCTTCAGGAATCGGTACATAACCACATTTTTCACATTTTACAATCGGAATCGGCTCACCCCAGTAACGCTGTCTGGAAAATACCCAGTCACGCAGTTTGAAGTTTTTCTTTGCCGTTCCCACTTTCTTATCCTCTAACCAGGCAATAATTTCTTTCTTTGCCTCTTCTACAGATTTACCGGTTAAAAATCCGGAATTCACAAGAGTTCCCGTAGCAACATCCGTGAAGGCCTCTTTTTCCACGTCACCGCCTTCAATTACTTCGTGAATCGGCAAATTGAATTTCTTGGCAAATTCCCAGTCACGGGTATCATGTGCCGGTACCGCCATAATCGCTCCTGTTCCGTAGCTCATCAATACATAATCGGATACCCAGATTGGAATTTCCTCACCATTTACCGGATTAATTGCCAAAAGTCCGTCAATTGCTACACCTGTTTTATCTTTTGCTAACTCGGTTCTCTCAAAATCGGATTTTCTTGCTGCCATCTCACGGTAGGCTACAATCTCATCCCAGTTTTTAATCTCATCTTTGTACTTATCCAGATATGGATGTTCCGGAGATACTACCATGTAAGTTACACCAAACAAAGTATCCGGACGTGTCGTGTAAATGCGGAGTTTTTCTTCTTTATCTTTAATCTGGAAGTCTACTTCTGCACCATGAGAACGTCCAATCCAGTTTTTCTGTGAAACTTTGACTCTCTCAATATAGTCAAGTCCATCCAAATCATCAATCAATTTATCTGCATATGCCGTGATTTTAAGCATCCACTGGCTCTTTACCTTACGGATAACCGGACTTCCACAGCGCTCACACACACCGTTTACAACTTCCTCATTGGCAAGACCGCATTTACAGGAAGTACACCAGTTAATCGGCATCTCTGTCTTGTAAGCAAGTCCTGCTTTGAATAATTTCAGGAAAATCCACTGGGTCCATTTGTAGTAATTTGGATCTGTTGTGTTAATTTCGCGATCCCAGTCAAAGGAATAGCCAAGTGCCTGAAGCTGTGCTTTAAATCTTGCAACATTCTTCTTCGTTACTTCCTTTGGATGTACTTTATTTTTAATTGCATAGTTTTCTGTCGGAAGACCAAACGCATCCCATCCCATCGGATAAAGTACGTTGTAGCCCTGCATTCTTCTTTTACGTGCTACGATATCAAGTGCCGTATACGGACGCGGATGTCCTACATGAAGTCCCTGTCCGGATGGATATGGAAATTCAACAAGGGCATAATATTTGGGCTTGCTGAAATCATTAGTTGCCTGAAAAGCTTTTTCGTCTTCCCAGACTTTCTGCCATTTTTTTTCAATTTCTTTTGGATTATAACTCTGACTCATTTTTTTACCTCTTTTCTTATTGTCACTCATTTAATGCCGATTCCGGCGTTGATGTCGGTGTTGGTTCTGCCGTTTGTGACGGCGTTGGTGTAAGGGTCGGTGTTGGCGTCGGTGTAACTGCCGGTGTCGGTGTTGGCACAACAACCGGTTTCTTTTCCACCTGCTTCACTGTAATCTTACATACCTTTTTTATTTTACTGCCATCGGTTGTCTCCACAAAAATTTTACAAGTTCCCTTTTTCTTTGCTTTTACGACACCTTTTTGATTGACAGTTGCAATCTTTTTATTGGAAGAAGTGTATTTCATCTTCTTGATCATCGCTTTTTTCGGTAAAATCTTTTTTACCCGAATCGTAAACTTAGCATCCTTCTTTTTACCACCAATTTCCAATGTCTTTTTCGTAGTACTCAGCTTGATACTCTTTACCTTAATCAAATATGGATTATGAATATCTGGATCAGTCGGATCCCATCCCATATGCCCGGATAACTTCTGTGCCTTCGGCTTTCCAAGCGGTCCTGCCTTTGGCGAATTGTAAATTACTACTTTTGTGCCGGATGGACAATTATCATAAATCCATTTGCTGTCTGCCACCGTCAATCGGATACATCCATGAGATGCCATCGTTCCCAACCGATTAAACTGAGCATAGGACTGTGTATTTTTCTTTGGCTGATAATACCATACCGAATGAAACAAAAAGCCTCCATAAATTCTTGTACAGTACTGACCGTAAGACGGTCCCAGCAGTGCATGCCACCGATATTTTTCTCTCAAAGAAAAAGTGCCGACCGGTGTCGCTTTGCCCGATGAACAGACAAATGCTTTATATGGTTTGTACTTTCCTTTTTTCGTATGACGGTATACCGTCACCGTATTCTTTAATTTGTTTACTTTTATCTTATATATGTTTTTCTTTGCTGCCGCATTTGTTGTCTGAAAATTCGCTGTCAATACTAAGAGAAACAACAAAACGAATAAGCTGATTTTCTTCTTCAAAACTACCTCCTATTTGTGTCAAAATGTACGCAAGCATACTATTTTATAATACCAACACTAAAATCCTTTGTCAAGGACTGTGATAGGAGAGGTTTGTGACAAATATTCGTTGGCACTTTTTTTGTTTTCTGTAATTACGTAGAAAAACTTTGTGTCTCGTGGGCGTTCTCACTAGTTGAGTGCGTAGCGGTATGGGCACTGTAACTACCAGTGCCACATACCGACGTACTCAAACCCACGAGTCACAAAGTTTTTCTACGGAATTATTGGAATCCAAAGAAACTGGCAGCAAACATTTGTCACAAGCTCATCATTCAAATATCTCCCCCTCATTATGCTAATAAGTATATCTTTTCATTATCAAAACAGATCTGCGATGTATGATTGTAAATCTGTATCATATCTTCCATCTTCTCAACAAGCACTCCTGTCCCCGGATTGGCTAGAACAGCAAAAGCTTTTACTGCTTTCTTCTCCATTCCTACTGACTTTTCTTTCAGATGTGCTCCTTTATCCTGCAGGAACTCATCAACCTGTCCTTCTTTAACTAAAGGAATACTACCAATAAACTTACCTACCGCTTTTCCTGCAGTTCCAATTCCTTTTACAATGTTCGCTTCCACACCAACAGCACCAAGCTTTTCCAAATAAAGGGAAGCCTTCCCAAACTGGTCTCTGTATGTATCCGACACCGTTTTTATGTCATCTCGTATTTTTGCAATGTATTCTTCCTTGAAATTTCCGCTTAACATAATTTCCATTAAAGATGCAAGTGAGAATGTATACAAAGATAATCGATAATACTTAAACTTCTTCTCTAAATCAGATAACGTCGAATTAGCTTTACTCTGATTAACCACAAACTGCTTCGACAATACAACCTCATTTACTCTCTTTTGATAAGCAATCATATTTTTACGAGCACGATTCTGAATATCCATTATTGACTGATGGCTGCTAGATACCGATAATTCATTATCCCAGTTATATTTATAGTTTGTAACGATTCCCATTAGCGTTTCAACATCCGCTTCAATCTGTGATTCGTTTTCAACTTCCAAAAATGTAAGTATCTTCTTCTGCGTTTCAGCAATCTCCGCTATATCCTTTTCAATTGAATACAACGCAACGGCCATCATCATTGTTGCAGGATTAAATGCTGCTACGGATTGAGTTGTAGCAGATAACGGATCTGTTTCAGCAAGCTGCACCATCTTTGAACCGCCCGTTGCTGTTTTCATAGCACCCCAGGCATTTCCATTTTTAGCCATCTTTAATGTATCACCTGCTGCCGCATTTGCAATTCTAAACAAACCTCCTGTTGCGATTGTCGATGTTTGAGTCACAGTGTTAAATGCTGGAATTAATGAAGATACCCCAGCACCAAGCGTTGCCAATTCAGCAATAGGAACGCTTAACATCTTTTGATTATTAGTTGATGCCCTAACATCCGTTAGTAGATCAACTGTAAGTTCTACTAATTCATTTTCTCCACTAACTTCCTCTAACTCGTTAGCATTTTTAATTCTAATAACTTCACCCATTATTTCAACCTCCAGACTATATATTTATTTCCATAATGGTCCTTGTATTTTTCGCGTATATTCATATCCACAAAATAATATTACATTTACATTTCTTTTGCAATATAAATCCCCTTGAGTTTCCGCAGTTTTATACACAAGTGCATCATTTTCCATATGTAGTAATAAGCAACTTTCAAAAAATCACCAAACCATAGGAATCTTCTTCCTTTTTGATGTAAAATTAATTCACCACAAAAAAATCGTACTAAACAAAAAAGAGTAGGACTCCCTATAATTTATTATACAACAAATACTTATACATTGAAACGGGCGGTTACAAATTTAATCACTTGGCATCGTACGGGATGATTCGGAAAGCACATCTGCTAAAAATGTTTATAAAAAAGGCTACCATGTAACACAATCCTGTGTCCTTACTACCAGTAATCATCCGATTAGTATCTTTTCTAAAGTACATTCTTCTGCTATTATCGACTGGCGAAAGACATCCGTGGCATACTCTCATATGCAAAAGAAGGCGTCAGACTATGGTTCAGACCCAAACGTCCGAGATACCTTCAACTCTGTCTTAAACTGGTCGTCTGAATAGATAAAAAAATCTCTACGGAAACTCAAGTGATTATGAATTATACCAGTTTAACCGACATTCTCTAATCATATAAACATTTAATAAATTGCATTCATATCTACCATATCTAGCGCATAATTCCGACTATCACCTCATACACTGTAACAATCATACTGAGGTCATGATGAATGGATTGGATTGAGTCGTTTTTACAGAGCTATGGCATTTGGGCTATGTTTGTGCTGATTATGTTGGAATATGCCTGTTTTCCTGTTTCGAGTGAGATTATTCTGCCACTGGCGGGTGTTATGGCTGCCGGGCAGGGGTTGTTTTTTCCATATCTTGTCCTTTTGGCGACGGGAGCAGGACTGATTGGGGCACTGATTCCGTATGGCATTGGCAGGTTTGGCGGTTCTCCACTGTTGGAACGCATTATGAAACGTTTTTCTTCTATGGAGAAACCAATCCTAACCTCCTACCGTGTCTTTGGCAATCACGAAAAAAGTGCCGTTCTAATCAGCCGCGTGATTCCTCTGTGCCGCACCTATATCGGCTTTGTCGCGGGTGCCATGGGGCAGAATATCAGCCGTTATCTTTTGTATTCTGCCATCGGCATTGTTACATGGAACACGGTATTAACCGGACTTGGCTATTATTTTTACCAATACAAGGATTTGTTCTTTCATTATTTTGACAAATACAAGCATGTTATTTTTTATACAGGTATTGTCCTATTAGTAATTTTCGCCCTCAATGCTATTAGAAAAAAACGGGCAGCACGCGGAACAAACCAAGAAGAATAAGAAGTATGCCACTGATTCCGTTTAGACGGCGCACGTGGTATATTCTCTGCCCGCCAATCCACAAAAAGGCTCCACATAAAAAAGCGGTACATACAGGAAACAACCAGATTATGGTTCCCTGACCGACCAGACTAATTGCTGCACTCACCGAATCAAGCGCAAGGGCACTTCCCAACGCACTGCCTTCTTTTATATCAATGCTTCGGGAATTATCTTTGTCATACTGTACTTCCCCTTTGTTTTGCAACACACGGATGCACGTTTTTGCGCCAAGCAAAATCAAAATTCCGCCGCCAATAAGGCGAAAACAAGGTTCCGGCAGCCCCGCAAGGCATGTCGAACCCGCAAAAAGTGCAACCGCTGTCAGCACGCCATTTAATAACGCAATAAATAACCGGATTCGTTTGGGTATGCAAATGCCCGACATTGCATATGCCATACCAATCCCCAGCGTGTCAAGGCTCACCGACAACGCCAATAAGCAAACAACAAACACAAGCTCCTCCTGCCACTTCCTTATTCTATTTTATGCAAATAAGGGAAAAGAGGAGAGTCCTTTCGACAAAAACAGTCAAATATTTTGGAGGTAAGTATGAACTGGTATCAAATGGAATCACAGGAAGTAATGGATAAACTCAACCGTTTCAAAGACCGGGGCTTATCCCAAAAAGAAGTTATCAAACGCCAGAGACATTATGGAAAAAATGAATTGCAAAGCGAAAAAGGTCCCGGATTTTTCCGTCAGTTTGCAGCGCAGTTTAAAGATTTTATGATTCTTACTTTACTGGCAGCTGCCGGCATTTCTTTTTTTGCTTCTTATGCACAGGGAGAAATGAATCTGACCGACCCTTTAATCATTCTGGCAATCGTTATACTAAATGCTCTGCTTGGCATTTATCAGGAGAAAAAGGCAGAACATTCGCTGGCTCACCTTCGTTCTCTGCAAACGCCACAATGTCAGGTACTAAGAGATGGAAAACGCCAGACCATATCTTCTCCGGAACTTGTACCGGGAGATTTAGTCTATCTTGACACCGGCTGTCTTGTTCCCGCCGATGGCAGACTTCTCCTTACGCACAATCTGTCGGCAAATGAATCCGCCCTTACCGGCGAAACGGGAAGCATCGAAAAAACTTCCGACTCGCTGCATATGGAAAATCTTTCACTCGGCGACCAGCTCAATATGGTATTTTCGGGCACAATGATTACGACCGGAAATGGGCTGTTCTGTGTTACAGAAACCGGTATGAATACGCAAATTGGGAAAATCGCCGGTATGCTTTCACACGAACAGGCACCGCAGACACCTCTTACCAGGCGCCTCAATCATACAGGAAAAGTGCTTGGCATCCTGGCCCTGATTATTTGTGCCATTCTATTTTTTCTGGGATTGCAGAAAAACCAGCCGGTTTTTGATATGTTTATGACTTCCGTCAGTCTTGGCGTCGCAGCCATTCCGGAAAGCCTGCCCGCTCTTGTCACCATCATGCTAAGCCTTGGTGTCGAGCGCATGGCAAAACAGTGTGCCGTTATCCGCCATCTCCCTGCTGTGGAAACACTTGGCAGTGCTTCTGTTATCTGTTCTGACAAAACCGGCACGCTTACCCAGAACCGCATGACAGTTCGGAATATATACAGCACCGAAAATGAAAAAACCTTACTTCGTTATTTTCTGCTTTGCAACAACCAATCCGGTCCACTCGAACATGCACTGATTCATTACGGTGCATCAAGCGGACTTATTTATACGGAAGTACGAAAAGAATTTCCGGTTATTGAAGAAATCCCTTTTGACTCAATCCGCAAGCGGATGACAACGCTGCACCGGACACCCAATGGATATTTAGCAATAACTAAGGGAGCTCCTGAATTTATCCTTGCCAACTGTCACTCGTATCTCGATAAAGATGGCAGCACACGTCCACTGACACATACGATGCGGCATAGATTAAATGAACAAATTGAAAATTACACCGCCAATGCACTTCGCGTCATTGCTCTCGGTTTTTGTCTGCACAAAAGCCGCCCGGACAACAATTCCTTAGAATCCCATTTGGTTTTCCTTGGGATGGCAGGTCTGATTGACCCACCCCGCCCGGAAGCTTACGCCGCTGTTAAAAGCTGCCAGCACGCCGGAATTCGTCCGATTATGATTACCGGCGACCATAAAAATACCGCTGCGGCGATTGGCAAGGAACTTGGCATCTGCCAGACAAAAGATGAGGTCATTACGGGAGCCGACTTAGATGCCATCAGCGACCGTTCACTTCCGGCGGCGCTCAAAAAATATCATGTCTTTGCCCGTGTATCTCCAGCCCACAAAGTACGTCTCGTAAAAGGGTATCAGGCGATGGGAAATGTCGTTGCCATGACCGGCGACGGTGTCAATGATGCCCCTGCTCTAAAAGCAGCGGATATCGGCTGTGCCATGGGGCGCACCGGAACCGATGTTGCCAAAAATGCATCTGACATTATCTTAATGGATGATAATTTTTCCACTATTGTAAGTGCCGTCCGAGAAGGGCGCGGTATTTACGATAACATAAAAAAAGCCATTCATTTTCTCTTGTCTTGTAACATCGGAGAAATCATGACGATTTTTGTTGCTATCTTTTTCGGGCTGTCTGCACCGCTTTTGCCGGTACAACTATTGTTTATTAATCTCGTGACGGATTCTTTTCCGGCACTATGCCTCGGTGTCGAGCCACCGGATCCTGACAGTATGAATCGTCCGCCATTATCGAAAAATGAAAGTATCTTTCACTTTGATACCGTCTTTCAGATGGTTTTAGAAGGTATGTTCATCGGCTCCTTAGCACTTTTTGCCTATACAAGCGGCAATTCCACCATGTGCTTTGCCGTACTTTCTTTATCGCAGTTAGTTCACTCGTTTAATATGAGAAGCGAGCACTCGCTGTTAGAGACAGGGATTCTTGGTAACAAAAAACTTTTATTTAGTGTATTGTTCTGCATTGTCCTGCAATGTCTGGTCATCTGTGTGCCTGTTCTCCAGCCTATTTTCCATACGCAGGCACTTAATCCGCGCGAATGGGTTGTCGTAGGTATTTTATCCCTGATGCCAATTCCTCTCATGGAAATCAGCAAGCGGCTTCACGGATAAACTCACGGATTCGCTGAATGAGAATTTCTTTTACATCTTCCCCCGGATACTGTGTGGCGAGCATGTGTTTCATCAACATGCCGCCCGCTTTATTCATGTGTCCACCGCCAGCACCAATTCCACAGCTGACTTTTTCCGCCAAATCACTCGCCGGCAGATTTTTTTTCGCACTTCGTACCGACATTTTATATCCAATCGGTGTTTCATTATATACCACACAGCAGTCAACAGTTGCCACACAATTTACCATATCACTAATAACGCCAAGCAGATTTGGATCACATGGTTTTGTATGCAGCAGCGCAAAACGCTTTTCCTCATCATAGTAATAGTGAGACAACGCTTCTCCTGCTATTTCCAAATCCTGACGCTGTAAATTCGCATGAATCATTTCATCGAGACACTCTCTGTTAATCTGCAGAGAATCACGCATCTGTCTGTCTGCCGGATAATAAATTTCAGACAAACTGCTGGTATCACTATACAAACCATAATACAACGCCGTTGCCACCTGCCAGTTCGCATTCACCGGATACCCCGCCTCCAAAAGCAGTTCCCAGACCACGGTACAACAACTTCCGAATTCCGGGAAAATAAAACACCATTCATCCGTTTTTACACAAATCGGATGATGATCAACCATCGCCACTTTTTTCACCGGCATCGATGTAATATTACCACCCTCATACTGGCAGTCCACGGTAATCAAAATATCATGTTCCGGCATTTCATTCACATATCGAATCGGAATACCAAGGTGCTCCACCATCAATTTCAGCGATGGCTTTGTAATTTGATGTTCCCCTGCATAAATCAAATTTACCTTTTTACCCAGATTCATAAAATACGCATACAAACCAAACGCAGCCCCCATCGCATCCGCATCCGGACTGTCATGGCACTGTATACAAATCGAGTTGAACTCTGCAAACTGTTTGAGAAACATAAAACGCCTCGCCTCCTTCTCCTTTGTGGTTAAACTGTTATTAGAATAGCAAAAAAAGGGAGAAGATTCAAGATTTTTATTATCTATATTTTTAGGAAGCACCATCTGTCAATAGAGCCAAAAAAAATTCATTCGTAAGAGACTATAAAGCAAAGCATTATCTTGTCTCGAACGAATGAACTCCTTTTTTAATTATAGATTAAGCGTCAACCATATACTCATGTGCCTCACCGTTTGTATCCGTTACTACAATCGTATGAGATACACCTTTCTTCACATACAGATTCAGTTTCCACTTATGGGTCGTAGTACCAGACTGTGCATTGATGTAAAAACTGCTGATTCCCTGGTCTACCCCATCAATCGTCACTGACTGAATACCGGAAAGTTTTGTTGTGTCAATCTCTGTACCAACATAAGTATCTTGGGTTTCCCATGTTGAGCCAAACATCGTCTTTCCAGGGTTCGTACTATAGCAGGCACCACCGGTTACTGTCACTTTGCAAATACTCTGGCTCTTTCCATCTCCAATTGCATAGGTACTGCCACCTGCGGAAATGATACCGCCATAGATTCCAATCTTCATCGTTTCAGCTGAGGCATCTGCAGTACCACCGCCACCAACTCCGGCTCCGTTACCGGAAGATGTGGCATAAATATTACCACCGTAGATGTAAATTTCTCCGCCACCTTTAGCGTACCTTGATTCACCGATTCCTGCAGCATTTCTTCCTGTATTGCAGGCTATAATCGTACCGCTCCTGATAATAATACGTCCTAATGTGCTAGATGTCTTACCATCTGATGCAGCACCAATTCCTGCCGATTCGTTACCGCCTAATGCCGTCAATTGGCCATCACCGGATATCGTCAGTTCACAACCGGACGGAACCTCGATTCCTGCATGATAGCCGGAACCGGTCAATGCGGATGTTCCAACTAAGATAAGATTTACCTTAGCATCACCACTTAATTTAATTGGACTTGACTCTCTCGATGTACAAACAAGATTATCTAACGTAATCGTATGAGTACCGCCCGTTACTAAAATATAATATGCTGTTGCCGATTGTGCTGTACTGGAAATCGTGTAATTTCCGGTAAATGCAGTTTCTTCTGCACTACCAATTGTATATCCGGTTGCACTGATTACAATACTTCCTTGCGCCAAATCCAATTCTTTTGTCTCTGCCGGTTCCGGTTCAGCCGTCGGCTCCGGAGTCGGGGTGATAACCGGCGTAGGTGTTGGCGTAGCATCCGGGTCAACGGTTGGAGTTGCCGTCGGAGTTGCCGTCGGAGTCGTAGTTGGTGCCACAGTCGGCGTTGCGGTCGGCTCTACAACTCCATTTGCCAGATTAATCAATGCCGTAAACGCTTTTTTCGGCAGATAATTTTCATCAAACAGTGATGGATAATAGGTACTTCCATTACTGTAAAAACTATTCAGCCAAGTATCCAAATCTGTCAGATTCCAGAATGTAACATTACTTACATTTACCGGAGCAGACGTATCATCCATTCGCTGTAATATAATATTCATGAACTTCTGGTATGCTGCTGCCAGTGTCTCATTACCCGCCTCTGAATTATCCTTGCTTGCAAAATCAAGCTCAGTAATCTGCACCTCATAGCCTTTTTGCTGGAATAATTTCAGTGCATTTTTAATATTATCACCATCTGCCACACCAAGATTAGTCTGATGTGCCTGCATGCCAAGACCATCAATATTTCCGGCATCTTTTGCACCTGCAAGATATTTCACAACTGCCTTCATCTGTCCCGGCGATGCCAGTCCGACAAAATCATTGTAGAACAATTTTGCCGATGAATTTGCTGCTTTTTCAGCTTCTCTCGCATATTCAAAAGACTTTGTAATATAAGTATTGTCATCGTCTGTAAAAATAGCACCATACAAACTTGAACTTACTGTCCGTAATTTACAGCCATTGCTGTCAATTACCTCATTTACTACATCGTAAGCATATACAACGCCCGGATAATTAGTCTCTGCATAGGTAATAACCTGCTTAACATAACTTTCAATTCGAGCAAGCATCGTCTCTTTGTCAACAAGATTTGTAATGTTTTTCTTAGCTGTTCCCGTACCATCATACTCCGGTGTGTAATTCTTACAGAAATACCAATCCGGTGTCTGCGAATACCAGACAAGCGTATGGAAACGCACACTTAAATCATTTTCCTGAGCAAGAGATAAACATTTATCAATCACATCTGTATTAATAACCGGCATGCCATCTTCCGATGCTTTTGTTGCCTCTTCGTTCAAAAGATTCTCCGGTTTCAGCTCATCTGCAAATGTAACCGTACTGTAATGATGTTTAATAAATGATAAAATCTCCGGATTCTGCAAATTATAGCTGTAAACTGCACATCCCATCGGGAAGCGGTTTGCATATGCCTCTTTCAGACTTGGTGCAGCAAGAACTGCATCCATATCCAAATGCTTCTCCGTAATAGAAATATTGTCTACATAAAAATCATTTGAATAATTTGCCATTTCAAAATAAAGTGACAATTTACTTACATCACCCGGTGCCACAACCGTTGCGTCCACTTTTGTCCATGTACCATTCGGCGCAACTACATTCTGCACGGTTGTATAAGCCATCGCTCCCGCATAGTCCATCGACTCCCACATGCAGTTTATCGTCTTGTTGCTGCCCGTTGTCTGCTTTACATACGCCTCAATCTTATACGTTGTAAAATCAGTCACATTGTGAGTGATATCAATCATCGGTCCTGCCCAGTTTTTCACACGGTTGGAAACTTTCAAACAATAGTTATCATTATAACCGCCCTCTACAACAGTCAGCTCTTCTTCGCCCTGACGTCCGGTCACATATTGATTGGTACCATCTTCAAAATCCAAAAGCAACGCCTTCGTCCTGTCTCTTATACACATCTGACGCTGCCGACGAAGCTAGAAGTGGAGATCTCG
>ENA-OZGF01000697-OZGF01000697.1-human-gut-metagenome-genome-assembly--contig:-NODE-697-length-12576-cov-4.036658_pt1 | contig 12576 bp, 10 predicted proteins | sample MGYA00245116_ERZ653657 | MGnify/ENA primary metagenome ERZ653657 (study PRJEB26926, sample SAMN06165034) | human gut metagenome | biome: ENVO:00009003; feature: ENVO:2100002; material: ENVO:00002003...
CCCTGAACGTGGGGCTGGTTCACGACGCCATGGTGGAATATATGTGCCGTCAGGGGGAGCGCCGGGGATATCCGGTTCTTTCCGTGAACCCCGTGGTGTGCGAGTGCAACGACGCGTCCCTGAACGACATCCGTCACCGGGCGGTGGGGCAGGCGGAGGTCTTCGCCGCCATTGCCGCCGCGTCGGCGGACTTTGCGCAGGGCGACGTGGGCGCGGGCAAGGGCATGACCTGCCACGACCTGAAGGGCGGCATCGGTTCCTCCTCCCGGCTTGTGGAGATCGGCGGGGAGACCTTCACCGTGGGCGTGCTGGTTCTGACGAACCACGGGTGTCTGCGGGATTTGACCGTCGGCGGGGAAAACATCGGCAAGGAAATCGAGCGCCGCATCCGGGAGGACGCCCCGGACGAGGGCAGCTGCATCATGATCGTCGGCACCGACCTGCCCGTCACCTCCCGCCAGCTGGGACGGATCATCCGCCGGTGCAGCGTGGGGCTTGCCCGGCTGGGCAGCTATATCGGCCACGGCAGCGGCGAGGTCATGGTGGGCTTTTCCACCGCCAACCGGATTCCGGCGCAGGGCGATTGCCTGAATTTCCGCTGCATCCACGAGTCCCACATAGATGATGCCTTCCGCGCCGTTGCGGAGGCCACCGAGGAAGCGGTGCTGCGCTCCATGCTGGAAGCCCACCCGGTAACGGGCTATACCGGCAAGGTGCGCCGGAGCCTGAACGAATTCTGGCAGCCCTGAACAGTGGAATAATTGAGCCGCATCTCTTGCCTCTCCCCTTGGGAGAGGTGGCCGAGCGCAGCGAGGACGGAGAGGGTAAACGAGGCTGCAATACCCTCTAATGCCAAAAGCTATCAGGAATAAAAAACGGGCAATGAGGACATCCCCAGCCTTGGTCATCGCCAATTTTCTTGCTGACCAATTGCACGTTGCAATAAGGGCATTTTCTCGCCAATAGCGGTAGGCTATTGCTGTTGGAAATTCGCTCCTCTTTGGAAATAAGAAAATCTTTTTTTGTTGCAATCCGTTCTCGCCCGGAGCACAAAATATATCCTTCATGGGCATAAGAAAAACAGTATTCGCAACCCGTGCAGTCGTCAACAAAGTTTGCGTAATTTTTTTCCTTCCGGTTTCGGATTCCAATAGGGCACCCATCGACATGTAGCGCTAATCCGCGCTGCGTTAAGGGCATTTTATCTGAGGCTTTTTCAAATTGCTGATACCATTTTTCAGACACAGCATGATATTTCCACGATTTCCGATCGCTGGACTTGAGCAGAATATCCGACAATTCTTCAACGGAAATATCTCTTTTTATTTTGCTTAAATCGATTTCAATGGTGGAAATCTTTTTCTCCTTCAGCTTTTTCAGCTTTTCATCGTCAATGGGATGGGTAACATAGATTTCTATAAAGAAATGTTCATCACCAGAATCTACTACGATATCCGGTATGATGTCATCAAAACGTTTTTCCAGTTTGACGTCGTCAATGGGAATCCCTCTTTCCTTGCTTATCAGTTCTTTCGGCTTGCCGGATTGCGGAAATTCGACATAGACGGGAGGAATGACCATTTTCTCTGAACGCGAAAGAATGGTTTTTGCTGCCAAATGTAAGGAAGACTCATATCCATATTCGCAGTCCTCATTTGAACGGTGCGCAAAGTGATGCATACGCTTCTGCCCTTTGCGCGCTATAAGTTCGTCACCGCACGCAGGACAAACACACCCGCATTCCTTTCCGCTTGGTACATCATCAATACTTACGATATTGCCATCTTTTAATGCATATATCAATTTCGAGTGTGTTGTCACTGTACTATCATTCCTTCCTAAAAAATATATCTTGTTATGTTAAAGCGTCAGCCCTTCACCCCCGCAAGGGCGAGGAACTTCTTGTCGGACTGAATGGCGTGGGTCACGAACTTCCCGTCCCGGAACAGTGCGTAGGTGGTCACCGGGGCAGGGAGATTCTGCGCGGTTTGCCTGTCTGCGATCCGGACGGTTTTCAGGGGAATGCCGTGTGCCGCGGCCGCTTCCGCCACCCGGGGCACCCAGTAATAGGTGAACGGACACTGATCCGTATAGTAGAGAACGAAGCCGTCCTCCCCGATTTGCGGATGCTTGGCGCAATCCTTAAACTTTGGCTTCTCCGCCGACGGCGTCAGCGGCAGATACATGAGGGTGATCCCGCAGTCCGAGGTGTCCGCGACGGTAAAGCCCTTGTAGGCCAGATACTTGGGGTCGGAAAGAAACTCCCGCTTCCTGCCCTCCGCAGAAAGGATGCATATTCCCTGCCGCCCCTGCGCTTTGGCGTCCCGGATGCACTCATTCAGCAGGTCGGAGGAATACCCATGCCCCTTCATGGACCCGGCGACCCACAGGCAGTTGATGTAAAGATACCCCGGCGCGTCGATGGGGACCCACGCGTTTTCTGCCGGAATGTATTCGATGAAGCACTTGCCCCGTTCTTCGCTGCGGTAAAAAACCAGCCCCTCCGCGAACCGCTCCTTGAGCCACGCCTTCTTTGCGACGCTCTGCTTGCCCGACATGGCGCAGCAGATGTGCTCGGCGTCAATGTTTTCGCTTGTGATTCGGATGTATTGCATATGGTTTCTCCTTTTTGCAAATTTGCCCATAACCGGCATTTCCCGACAGCCTCACGGCTGCCGGGAAAGTGGTGGGTGAATTTACTTTTCCGGATTCAGGGCTACCTGATAGTCGAAGCTGCCCATGTGGAGAACTGCGCCGTTCTTTACGCGGCTCCAGGTGTCCGGTTTCAGATTGGTGCCGTTGAGGACGGTGCCGTTGGTCGAGCCCATGTCCTGAATGTACAGGTAGCTGCCGTCCCATTCCACGGTGCAGTGCTTGCCGGAAAGCTGGTAGTCTTCCGCGTTGAGAATGATGTCGGCGCGGTCGTCACGCCCCAGAACCTGAGGCGTATGGGGTGCAAGGGTGAAGCTGGTGGAAACATCCTGATGGGACGCGACGGTCATCTGGACAGTCACGCCGCCGCTGGGGGTCACGGGCTTGGTGGCGACCCACGACTCGTCCGGAACGGGGGTCGTCGTAGGAATATCAAAATCACCGGTGGAGGGGATGGATGCCATGACGGGGTTGTTATCGATGACGGGGTTGTTATTGATGGTCGGAAGATCCCTATCCCGAAGCCACTGCTCCTGCTTCTTCCGGCTGTTGTTCACCGCGACCACGACGATCACCACGATCACGGCTACCAGTGCGACCGCGCAGCAGATGACCAGAATGAGATTTTCCCGAACCCAGTCCATGACGGAGGTCTGCGCTTCCGGCTCCTCGATTACTTCGGTGGGGTCGGTAACGCCGGTGGGAGCGGCCGGGATGGCGGCGGGAACCGTGGTCAGGTCAACGGCGACGGAATCTTCCCACCGGGTATCGCCCAGCTCGTAGGCGGCGCGAACCGTGGCGTTGTTGCTGTTGGAGGTCACGAAGGCAAGGTCGATTTTGATGACGGAGCCGTCCTGAATGGTTTCCCAGACCTGCTGAGCCGCGGCGGCAGCGGAGATCTTTTCCTCGGCGGGAACCAGACCGATGCCGCCTCTGGAAACCTCCGCCATTTTCAGCATGTTGTCGGCGTTTGTCAGAGAATAGGCAGAGGTGGAGCTGCCGGTGATACCGATGGCGTAGACCGGGATGGAGGTGGCGCTGACCACGTCGATGGCCCGCTGCTGGGTGGTGCCGCCGTCGGCGAGAATGCCGTCGGAGAGGATCAGCAGGCACCGGTTCGTGCAGTAGCTGGTCTTCTTTTCCAGACTGCCCATGGCTTCCACGATGGCGCTGTACATATCCGCTCTGACGCCGTCGCGCTTAAGAGTGTCGATGGCGGCGGTGCGGGCGTCCATGGTGTCGAGGACAGCGCCCTCAACGACTTTGCTGCCCACGGTGGTGATGACCATGGAGTCACCCTCGCCCATGCGGCTGCTGATGATGTCCAGAATGTCCGTCTGCTGCTCGATCTGCTCCTTGGACATATGGGTAGAGATGTCCACCAGACAGTATACCGTGGTGGGCAGCTTTTCCTGACGCACGGTGGTCAGGACGGGGTCGGAGATCTGCTGGGAATCGATGGAAACCGTCAGGCTTCCGTTTTCGGGGAGTACGGTGCCGTAGACGAGAAGGTCATTCTGGTGCTCCTCCGTCACGATCTCGTGAAAGGTCAGAAACGAATTCAGTTCAGCGGCCTGTGCGCTGACCGCGGGGCAGAGCAGAAACAGAAACAGGCAGACGCATCCTAAGAATGCGGTTATTCTTTTCATTTTGACTACTCCTTTATCCAAATTGCGATGGCGGTGTTGTTGTCCACATCCGTGCTTTTCCGCATCATGGCGCGGCAGCGGAGCAGATATACCCATTCCTCCGCTGTGGCGGCCTTGTGAAGGTCGAGCATGATCTCGTCCTCCAGCAGCCGCTCCCACAGACCGTCGGAGCACAGCAGAAACGCATGGTCTCCGGGGGAAAGCGTGACGGGCGCATGAAGCTGGGGCTTGATCTCGTCGTCGCCAATGACCCGGAACAGCTTGCTCCTGCCCTCAAAGGACGGAATTTCCGACCGGGAATGCAGCTCGCCCATTTTGATGGAAAGCTGAGCCAGACTGTGATCCTCCGTGTAGTCCGCGAGGACGCCGTTGTGGAAGTGGTACAGCCGGCTGTCGCCGATGTGTGCCCATACCGCCTGATTTTTGTAAAGATACAGCGCGACCGCCGTGGTTTTCATCTGGTTCGCGTTGGCGCGGGTGGCGAGGATGTTCCGGTTCGCCTCGTTCATCCATGCGAGAATCGTCTCGCCGGAGGGCAGCGCCTCATCCGCCTGCCACTGGGAAAGCGCCTTGACGCCGATGGAGGACGCGGCCTTTCCGCCGCCGTGGCCTCCCAGACCGTCGCAGATGACGGCGCAGTACTGATCCGGTCCCGGACTGAAATAGGCGCAGGAATCTTCGTTTTCAGACCGGCTGCCGATATTTGTATACCAATACCCTTCAATTACCATAGCTGTTTACCTGTTGTTTCTGGGCTGATCGGGCGGGTCGTAGCCCAGAACGATCAGTGTGTAGTTGTCCTGATACGGCAGGGCAGCGCCCATGATCCGCTGGCCGATGTGGGACGCGGCCAGCTGGACGCTGCCGCAATCGCGCAGGATGGCCGCCATCTCGGCGTCGCTTACAGTACCGTAGACACCGTCGCTCATCAGAAGTACCCGGTCGCCGGGGAGCAGAGGGATGGGCGTGCGGTTGTAGTCCACGTGGCGCAGCTCGCCCATGCCGATGAAGCTGGTGAGCTTCCGTCCGTTGGGGTCGCGCAGGGCTTCCGCCATGGAGCGCTTGCCCTCCAGAATGTCGGGCATCCAGTCCTGCAGCAGATCGTGGTCACGGGAAAGCTGGCTGAGCTGGCCGTCCCGGTACAGATAGACCCGGCTGTCGCCCACGGAGATCCACCGCAGCGCATTGCCCGTGATCAGGGCGGACACCACCGTGGAGCCGCTGGTGTAAAGCCCCTTGGGGCCGAGCATCTGATTGACGGCGCGGTTGATACCGGCCACCATACCCGGCAGCGCGGTGGGAACCTGATTCGCCTGGAGGGTGGAGCCGAAGGTCAGCGCCTCCATGACGATCTTCTGGCTGACCCGTTCTCCGCCGGACAGGCCGCCCATGCCGTCGGCCAGAACTGCCAGAATGCCCGTATTGCGGAGCACAGCCGTCTGACCGAAGCTGTCCTGCTGGTAATCCCGCCTGCCGATGTCGTGGATCTTTCCGAGGGAGATACCGGGGATGGGGCAGACCGTTTCCTCCACGGTTTCCTTGGTAATGGGGACGGGATGTACCTCCGCGGGTGTGGGAGGCTCCATGGGCTGTTCGCCCGAGCGCTCATGGTCGCGGACGTTCTTGCGCAGCATTGCCAGCAGCAGGATATCCACGCATGCGCCCGCCGCGAAAACGAAGCAGGCGATCTGCATGACAAGACGGAAACTGGGGACGGACTTGCGAGGGGAGGTGGGTTCGCTCAAAACCGTCGGTATGGTGTCTTCAGAATTTGTTGGGGCGGTTTCTTCAGAAGCCGGTTGGGTGAATGTATGGGGATTAATGTAGATGCCGGAGTGAGGGGTTTCTTCTGTGGCGGTGCTGGATGGAGGGAATGCATCGCCGGGGTCAAAATTCTCACTGGCGGGTCTTATGGTAGCCTCGGTAGTTGCCGGGGGTTCCTCGATATTTGCCGCGGGTTTCTCAGTAGTCGCCGGGGGTACCTCGGTAGCTGCTGGGATGTTCTCGGTAGTTGCTGGGGGGGCTTCGGTAGTTGCCGGGGCCTCATCAGTGGGAGCGGCTGCTTTGTCCGCCCCGTCTTTATTGGCAGGTGCTGCCTCTGCCCCGTCGGCCTCCATGGGAACACTCGTTGCCTCTGTAGTCTCAACAGTGGCAGGCGCAGTTGTTTCCGTGCCTACGGTCGTTTCTTCGGTTGCGCCCGTCGCCGTAGCCGAGACGGGATTAACCCCGGTCGGCAGCGGGGAGCCACCGGGCACATCTTCTCCCGGGTCGTATACGAAGCCCAGATAGCCCGTGCCGATGGACGCGAGGATAAGCACCACCGCCATTACGGCCAGCAGAGACTGCCTGCGCTTTATCATTGCTGCTTTATTTCTTTTCATTCCAATCAAACCGATCTCCGCAAAGCGGCACAAATAACAGCTTCGTCGTACCAATCGTCAGAACGTCGTAGGCTTCGATTTTCTCTACGCTGAGAGCGGGCTTCCCATTTACCCGCACGATATTGCGGCCGGAACCGGGGCCAAAGTAAAAGGTGCGATCCTCGTTGTCGTAGGCGATGATGGCGGAATTCTCCGCGCTGATGTGGGGGTCTCCGGGGATGGAAATGTCCATCCTGGTGCTGCGGCCAATGTAGTTGTTCTGGCTGTGAATGCGGTAGTCAGTGCCCTTCGTGGCGCCCTCGATGCACACCAGCCAGCCTACCACGGGGTCAAAGGAAGTGCTTTCCTCCTTGTCGTCTCCGTCTACGGGGAAGACGGGCTTCGTGGTCTGATAGTCCTGTATAGTGGGGGGAGTTTTAATGAAGGGGTTCTGAGCGCTCACGGTGGGCTGGTAGCCCTGCACCTTGCCGCTGTTCGGGTCAACAGGCATGGTCGGGGAGGGGGTGTTGTCTACGGCGTGGCTGTTGCCGGTCTGGCCAAAATATTCGGTGGGTATAATCCCGTCTTCAAGGATGTTGTTCCCAAGGGGATTTTTGTTTCTCGCGGCCTCGGCGGCGCACATCGGGCAGGTAGCGTTTTCTTCCGAGTCATAAAAGTGACCTTTGCTGCAGCGAACGATTTCCATAATAATGAACCTCCTGTATGTAAATGGTGTTGATATTGTTTGTTAACAGACGGTGATGCGGTTTTCGGAAGTACCGACGCAGAAGCTGCTGCCGTGCTTCAGGGCGACCTTTGTCCCGGTGGGGACGCGCTTGCCGTGGATGAAGGTGCCGTTGCGGGAGCCTTCGTCTACGAGGATCAGGAACTCGCCGCTATTCTCCAACGTGCAGTGCCTGCGGCTGACGGCGGCGGCGCTCTCCGGGAGACGGATCTGGCAGCTGGGGTCACGGCCGACGGCGACCTTGCCTGCCGGTACGGGAATAATTCTGCCATCCGGCAGCTGCACCCGGAAGGAGGGCGTATATACGCCAGCGGGAACGGTGCCGCCGGGGACAGTGCCGGGGGTGACGCCGCCCGCGGGGTACTTCTCAGCGCTCTTGCGGTTGCGCAGGAGGAAGTAGATAGCCACGGCCACTGCCGCCACGGCGACCGCTGCCGCCGCTATGGTGACGACGGAGATCGAACTTCCGGCGGTCATGTAGGGGATGCCCATCTGATCCAGCGCCTGCGTGACGTACTCGCTGTAAATGGCGCAGGAGTAGGAATCCACGATGCCGTAGGTGTTCAGGCCGATCACGTTGCCGTTTTCGTCGATCAGGGGGCCGCCGGAGTTGCCGCCGGAGATGACGGCGTCGTGAAGAAGAACATTGGTGTTTCCCGCGGCGGACATGACCATATGTCTGGCAACCGTGCCCCTGGTTGCGGTGATGTCATTGCTGCCCACGGTAGCGCTCAGATCGTCTACGACGGCGGGGCAGCCGAGGGCGACTACGGTCTCGCCCTGCTTGACGCTTTCGCTGGAGCGGATGGGCAGGGGCTTGCACTCCGTGACGGGGCGGGCGGCTCTCAGGATGGCGTAGTCGGGATAACCGCTTTCGGCGATGCGCACGATGCTGCATTCCACGGAGGTCGCTTCGCTGGGGAGACCGGTGACATCGCTGATGGTGAAGTTATCCAGCATGATCCAGATCCGGACGTGGTCGGAATCGAAGGCGTAGTTATATTCACTCAGGTAGGCGGACGCCACATGCCAGTTGGTGACGAAGTATTCGGGCGTGCTGCCCTTCTGCCCCACGGCAAAGCCGGAGCCGACGGCGGCGGCTGCGGGTGTGTCGTCGGGGGAAAAGCCGACGACAAAAAGCTTCACAACGCCCTCTTTCGCCTGACTGATGACGGTGGGAAGATCGGTCCTGGCGCTGGCGGGGATCGCCAGCATGGCGGCCAGACAGATCAGCACCATTACCATGGCGGCCAATCGTTTGCATACATATTTCATAACTGCTCTCTCCTTTTTATACCATCCCGCGGAAACCCCGGGAGATTAAATACGACCTGCTCTGCGAAAAAGTATACCATCCTTTGGAAATATTGTCCATTCCCTATTTCCGGACTTGCGGGAATTTTGCTTCGCTCTCTTGGATGATTTCAGTATAGCAGGTTTTCCGGATTTGTGGTTGCATGGCGTGCAACAATTTGAAAAATTTTGCCGGGAACAAAAAACGACAAGCGTGGGGCAAATGCGGCAATTTGTCAGCGGTTTTTGTATTCCCAAAGAATCTTACTGTCCGAGCATTGGAGGTCTGTTAGTTTGTTGCAGCCGGAGAAGATCAAATCCGTTTTCGTTCCACGGGAAGCCTTAAACCCACTGATATCCAGACTGGTCAGGCTGCTGCAGCCGAAGAACATGTCGAACATAGTCGTCACATTGGAAGTATCAAATCCGCCGACGTCCAAACTGGTCAGGCTGCTGCAACCGAAGAACATGTAAGCCATGTTCGTTACCTTGGAAGTATTGAAACAGGACAGATCCAGATTGGTCAGGCTACGGCAGCTGGAAAACATATAGGACATGTTCGTCACATTGGATGTATCAAAACTATCCCCGAAATTGATTGCTTTCAGGTTGATAAACCGCCTAAACATATTGGAGGCATTCGGATTCGGAGCAATCTTCCCGTTGGAGGCTACATACAGATTGTTGCCGCTCATCCAAGCAAGAATGCTTCCGTCTCCCGCGTCTGACATGTCCCATGCGTCACTGGGTGCGCTCTTGAGACTGCTCAGGAAAGAAACGTAGTACACATCTTCACGGGGATATCGTTCCTGTCCCCAGAAGTACGAAGTACCGTTATATGGTGTTGGCGCCATTACGTAGACAGTGTCAGTTGCGGATGCTTTTTTCGCGCTGCCGATGAAAATGCACAGGAGCAAAACGACCACCGCTGCGACGGGTATCAGCCATTTGGGAAGCGGCCGCTTTTGCTGGGACGGTTGGGGAGATGCGGGGGGCTGGTATGCCGGTTTCACTGCCGTCGGTGCAGGTCTCGGCGCTGCCGGTTGGGGAGGTGCCGACGGCGTGGGTGTCGGATACGTCGGTTTCGGCGCTGCCGGGGCGGCCTGTACCGCTGCCGGTCTGGGAGGGGCCTTCACCGTTTCGACCGGCTGGGGCGGCGTCGGCACTGCCCGTGGCGGCTCCGCCTGCCCGCCCTGCGGGCGGACGGCCATTTGCAGCAGCGCGGTCATGTTCTTGGGGCGGTTTTCCGCCCGGATGCTCATGCAGTACGCCAGAACGTCAAACTGCGCCTGCGTCAGCAGCGGCTGGCAGGTCAGGGTGTCATCCACGATCCTGTCTACAGCCGTGGGCGGCAGAATGCCGGTGCAGCAGTAATAGATCGTGGCGGCCATGGCGTAAACGTCTGTCCACGGGCCGGTGCTGGCGTTGCGCTGATACTGCTCGATGGGGCTGAAGCCCTGTTTGGCCACCATCTGGGAGGACTGGACGTTGCCGTCCCATCCCTGAATGTCCAAGTCCTTGGCCGCGCCAAGGTCAAGCAAAATCAGCCTGCCGTCCGGCCGCACCACGATATTGTCCGGGCTGATGTCCCGATGGATAATGCCATGCTCGTGAACTTCTGCCAGCGCCTGAATGATGGGCGTCAGCAGGGACAGGCAGGTGTCGAAGGGCATCGGCCCCTCCCGCTGCAGCTTTTTCAGCAGCGTCTCGCCCTCGATGAAGTCCATGACAATGTAAGCCGTTTCATTCTGGATGAAAACGGATTTTACCCCCACAACGCCGGGAATTCCGCCCAGCTTCGCCATTTTCCGGGCTTCTTTCAGGAAGCTGTCGAAGCCCTTCTGGGTGCCGGTCTTTCCCATCATAGCGTTGCTCCACACCACCATGGAGCGGTTTTCCCGGCTGACCATGCCGGTGCTCATGGGGAAATATTCTTTGATCGCGACCTTCTGTTCCAGCAAAAGGTCAAAGCCTATGTAGGTGATGCCGAAGCCGCCCTGCCCCAGCATCTCGCCCACCAGATACTTTCCGTCCAGAATCGTGCCGGGCTTCAACGCGAAGGACTCCGTGTTCACGCTGCCGTAAGGGCGGCCGCACTCCGGGCAGAACTTCTGCTCTGCCGCCAGCTCATGCATACATCTCATGCATCTGCGTACTTCCATAATTCAATCCTCTCTTTTGGGGAACGTTCGGATTCCCGCCGATTTCGCGTACTGTTCTGCATATCAATCCGCAAGCCAAGCATCCGTCACGGACAGACCCATCGACCACGAATACCCGCCGATCACCGTCGGCGTTACGATGATCGCGTCAAATGTCAGCGGCGTATCGAATGTAATCGTCTCGGAGGCAGCGCCGTCACCGGCGGGCAGGGAGATCTTGGCGATTTTCTGGAACTGCCCGTTCACTCTTCCCCACACCTGCCATTCTTTGCACTTTGTTCCCGCGTTCATGGATACTTCCATATTGACGGTCATTTCCCTGCATCGTACCAGCGGGGTGTAAAAAACCAGCGCGTGGACATTCAGACTGAAGTTCCCGTCTTTCAGATTTGTGCTTTCCCAGTAACCATCCACATATTCGATATAGTTCTTGGGCTGTGTAGGCTTCGTAGTGGGTTCGGGCTTGGGTTCCGTGGCCTTGGGCACGGTTGCTTTGGGCGTGGTTGCCTTGGGCGTGGTTTCCGCAGGCGCGGGCTGCAAGGCCGGTTCTGTGGCGGCCGCTTTCATGGAGACGTTCTGCGTGGGCGCTTTTCCCGTAGCGGTCACGATGCAGACGACGATTCCCAGCACCGCGACGACACCGGCCACGGCGGGTATCAGCCATGCGGGGAGCGGCTTTTTCTGCGGCGTCTTCGGCGGCGCGTTTTTGACCGGCGGCTTCACATCTGCCGGCCTGGGAGGGACTGGCATCGTCTGCTGCGCTTTGGCCGGTTCTGCCTGCGGAACCGGTTTGGCCGACTCGGCCTTCCCGCCTTTTTGCAGGCGGGTGACTATTTGCAGCAAGGCGGCCATATCCTGCGGGCGCTTCTGCGGCAGAATGCTCATACCGGCGGCCAGAACATCAAACTGCTCCTTCGTCAGCCGCGGTTTGCAGGTCAGGGTGTCTTCCACGATCCGGTCAACAGAGGTGGGCGGCAGTGTGCCGGTGCAGCAGTAGTAGATCGTGGCGGCCATAGAGTAAACGTCCGTCCACGGGCCGACGCTGGCGTTCTTCCGGTACTGCTCGATGGGGCTGAAGCCCTGTTTGGCGACCATCTGGGTGGTCTGAATCGAGCCGTCCTTTCCTTGAATATCCAGATCCTTTGCCGCGCCCAGGTCCAGAAGGACGGGCTTGCCGTCCGGCTGCACCATGATATTGTCCGGGCTGATGTCCCGGTGAATGATACCGTGCTTGTGGACTTCTGCCAGCGACTGCATGATGGGCGTCATGAGCCGGATGCAGCTGTCAAAGTCCATGGGGCCGTTCTTCTGCATTTTCTGCTGCAGCGTCTCGCCCTCGATAAAGTCCATGACGATGTAGGCGGTCTCATTCTGTGTGAAGACCGATTTCACCCCGACGACGTTGGGAATGCCGCCCAGCTTTGCCATTTTCCGGGCTTCCTTCAAAAAGCTGTCGAAGCCCCGCTGGGTGCCGGTTTTCCCCACCATGGCGCTGCTCCACACCACGGTGGAGCGGTTTTCCCGGCTGACCATGCCGGTGCATGTGGGGAAATATTCCTTGATGGCGACCTTCTGCTGCAGCAGCAGATCAAGTCCGATATAGGTGATGCCGAAGCCGCCCTGCCCCAGCATTTCGCCCATCAGATACTTTCCGTTCAGGATCGTACCTGTCTCTTATACACATCTCCGAGCCCACGAGACAGGCAGAAATCTCG
>ENA-OZGF01000706-OZGF01000706.1-human-gut-metagenome-genome-assembly--contig:-NODE-706-length-12466-cov-6.161067_pt1 | contig 12466 bp, 9 predicted proteins | sample MGYA00245116_ERZ653657 | MGnify/ENA primary metagenome ERZ653657 (study PRJEB26926, sample SAMN06165034) | human gut metagenome | biome: ENVO:00009003; feature: ENVO:2100002; material: ENVO:00002003...
GAGATCTACACTTCTAGCTTCGTCGGCAGCGTCAGATGTGTATAAGAGACAGAGTGAGGGATGCGCATGAACTTTAATCACGAGGAACTCATGCTGATGATGCTCTACAACACCGGCACCCGGCTGGGGCTTATCTATGAACTGCGGCTGATGCAGTGCTACCTGATGCCCGATGAGATTGCCCTACGGGAGTTGTCGGAGGGCGTTATCGAAAAACTGAAACTTCTGACCGATGCGGAGTTTGCCGAACTGGAATTTCCCCCGGACTGACTTTTGCCGCCTGCGGGCGGCGTACATAGGCTCTTTTACAATGGGATTCGGTGTGGTATACTGAACTCGACAAATCGGAATTTGAAAGGAGAAAACTCATGTATCCGTTAATATCTGTTTTTATTATAGTAGTTGGTGCGCTACTATTGGTTTTTGCAAATAAAATTATAAAAAATAACAAGGTTAATCGAATTGGCATTAAAGTGGTTGGCGGTATTCTAATTATAGTTGGTTTACTTCTGCTGTATTTTTTATTATCAGGAAAATTGACATTGCCATTATCTAAGTAAGTGAAATTCGCGTTTGCGAAGCAATGAAAGCCCAGTGGGGCTTTTAAGTGACCGAACGGTCTGCGAGAGCAGATGGAGGGGCCTCGCCCCGACAAGTTCCAGTTTGAGAGGATAAGGGCAATGGAATTTAAGTTGATTTCCATAGCAAGCATAATAGCTTTTTATGGTTGCTATTTTGTGAAAATGTTTCATCAAAAAAAGCAGGGAATACAGACAGACCAAATCGGAAAGAACAAAGTTGGTTTTGTGAAATTCGTGGAAATTACCATGAAGATTGCGGCTATTCTTGTTTTTATAGCGGGGCTTTCCAGTATTTTTTTTTGAAACGGAGCATAACCCTGTTTCCGTTCGGATTTTTGGAGCGATACTGAGTGTTGCGGGAACGGCTATATTTATCGTTGCGGTATGGACGATGCGTGACAGTTGGCGAGCAGGAGTGTCCAAAACCGATAAAACGGAGCTTGTGACAAACGGCATTTATCAAATCAGCCGCAATCCCGCCTTCCTGGGATTTGACCTTTTATATATTGGCACACTATTGATGTTTTTTAACTGGATTTTGTGCTTCCTAACGGTATTTGCGGTCATCATGTACCATTTGCAGATTGTCAATGTCGAAGAAGATTTTTTATTTGCCACATTTGGAAATGAGTATCTGCAATATAAGAAGAAAGTTTGTCGCTATATTGGCAGAAAGCGATAACTTCCAGTTTGCCGATGATTGTCAACCGGGATAGTGCCATAGGCCCTTGCTCCGAAAATTTTTTCATAACCCGCAAGAAAGTGGTCTTGATAGAATACTTCCATTCATGCTATACTAAAACCAGCTTTAATGCACAGAAAAATTGAAAGCGGAGGATAGCCAATGGATACCACTAAAAGATCACCCATCGACCGCCTGCTCTTTGCCACTTTTCTGAAAGGCCGCACTTCTTCTCGTGATATATGGGAAGAAAAGGGTGATATGACCCCCGAAGATAACCAGAAGATCATCGAGGAGACCAACGAGATCATCAACGATGATTCCACCTATCCCTTCATCAGCTACCTGTCCGACCTGCTTGCGAAATCCAAGCCCTCCGATGATGCTGTCAAGAAACTGCACGACTGCATCGACAAAGTTGCAGTTGCGTTGGGACACGACAGCACCGATGTGTTCCGTGCGCTCCTTGCAAAGCTGATCGAGGAGCCGGAAGAAAAGCAGACCTTTGACCGTCTGCTGGAGATGGCCGAGACCTTGGCGGCAAAGCACTGAGACAGCTTTACGAGGTGATTTCAATGAGCTACGGTTGGGCAACTGTTTTCACTTTAGCGGCATGGTTTGCAGGACTTGTGATTGATGCAAATGTGCGGGTCGGCGACCTCGGTTTACGAACAGTGCTTCCTGTCATCGTGATGGGGTGCTGCGTTATGAAGTACATAAAGGACAATAGCAAATAATCTTATCTCAATACACTTTCCAGCGGGCGACCACAAAACGGTTGCCCGCTCTTTTTATGCTCAAAAAAAAGAAGGGAGGAACGCTATGCCAAGCAAAACCGAAGAATATCTTGCCCTTGCCCAGCGCACGGCGAATGGTCTGACCCGGTACTGGGAAAGCTGGACGGACTACCTGACCACCGCATCCCGGTTGTACAAGTACCCCTTTGCAGACCAGTTGATGATCTACGCTCAGCGGCCCGATGCCACCGCCTGCGCCGAATTTGACATTTGGCGCAACCGGATGAACCGCTATGTCAGGCGTGGCTCTAAGGGCATCGCTCTGCTGGACGAATCCAGCGGATTCCCTCGACTGCACTACGTTTTTGACGTAAGCGACACCGGGGTGCGCCGCAATTCCCGTGACCCGGAGATGTGGCAGTACAATGACGACCTGAAACAGCCTGTTTCGGAAATGTTGAGCATGACCTACGGCATCAGCGGGGAGCGTGTCAGCCAGCAGCTTGCCGATGTTGCCGGGAAACTGGTGGCGGATTACTGGGACAACAACGGCGAGGACATCCGTGCCATCGTTGACGGCTCGCTGCTGACGGATTATGATGAAGTCGGGGTGGAGATGCAGTTCAAGTCCGCCGCCGCCATCAGCGTCACCTACACGCTGCTGGAACGCTGCGGCTTTGAGCCTGCCGGGTGGTTCGATAAGGACGATTTCCGAGCCATCCACGAGTTTTCCACCCCGGATAGTGTCTACGCCCTCGGCGCAGCCGTCAGCGACATGAGCCGGGAGGTGCTGCGGAACATCGAGCGCACCGTAAAAACAACCATTCGCCGCCGCAATGCAGAAAGGAGCCAATATGAATACGAACAGCAGGAACGTGACCTACTCGACCGTCGGGGACTACCAGCTCCCGAACCTGACCCTGCCCCAGCAGGAGAAAGCACTGGGCAAATACGGCAGACTGCGCCGGACCTACCTGATGAAGCATCGCCCGGTGCTGTACAATTCGATGCTCCTGTCGGGGACTCTGCATCCGCACCTGTTGGAAGTGGAACAGACCGCAGAGAGCCGGATGCAGCAGACCATGCAGGAACTGCTGAAGCAGAACCCGGCTCCGAACAAAGAGCGGCATCAGATGGAGTGGGTGCAGCACATGAACAGCCTGAAAGCACAGGCCGAGGAACTGGTGATGAACGAGCTGATTTACAGCTAAGTTTCTTCGATGTGGCTATTCCCACCGAAGCCGAACAAATTGAATCCATCGACCAAGCGGAGAGCGAAAAATCGCCCTCCGCTTTTGTTTTGTCTCAGGCCGAGATTGAAAATGCGCTGCGGAGAGGTTCCAATTTTGAAGATAGCAAACTTCGGATATGGCAAATTTATCAGATGCAACCTGACCGAAAGCTCCGGGCAAAAGCTCTCGCCAAAGAATACGCACCATACGGCCCCGGCGGTTCTTCACACACTTATCTGGACGGAAGCAGTGGTTGGCTTGACCATGACAGCAAGGGTCTGACGTTTGAGCATTATCCCGACCATCAGAAAGTGCTTCTCCGCTGGGATCGGGTCGAAAAATATATTGACCTGATGATTCAGTCTGACCGCTACCTGTCGGACAAAGAAAGAAGATCCATCGACTTTCCCCTTGAACTGAACGCCGCCAGTGCAGCCGAATACACTGCATTAAAGGCGCAGCACCCTGATACTCTGGTTGGATTTGAAGCTGGCGGCAATTTTATGTTCTATGGAGAAGATGCTGCCAAGGTCGCAAAAGTTCTCAACAGTGCTTTGTTTACGAGAGAAACAGCACTGGGCGAAGTTCAGGTCACAGGCTTTCCACCTAGCTTATGGGCAAGAAAGTCAAAAGAATTGTGGTCTGCGGGCAATGATGTTTACCTTGCCGGATTGAACGAAGATGGGACTCATCACCAGACTAAACATCTGCACAAAGAGGACTATCTGCCCATCGGCTCCATCATCAATATGGATGGCCGGAAATTTCGGATTGACGGAGTGGATTTTGATAAGGGCAAGGTTTCCTTGCAGGATATGGCACTGGCCGACCTGCGGATGCCAATTTTTCGGGAAGAACCGCTATCTGTTGTCCGGGAATTGTACGAACAGCAGGACGAGGCCCTTGACGCTGCTCCCGAAAAGGCCGTTGATTATAAGGTCGGGGACGATATTGTGGTAGACCTTCTCACACGAACCATCGAGGGCAAAATCGGCTATGTGGGCGAAACCGATGTGCGCATCGACACCAGCGCACAGGGACAGTCGTGGGATAACGAAGTTATCAACAAACGACAATTCGAGGATGGCTTGCGGCAGAATGAACAGGTTACTACGCAGCCAGATGATACTGTAAAAACGGTTGCCGTATACCCCGCCAAGGAAAACAATCTGCCGTTTGACATTGTAATTCAGACGATAAGCACAGAATCGCCCACAGTTGAAGCGGAACGCCCCACACTTGAACTTGCCGGGAACTTCCACATCACGGACGACCATCTGGGCGAGGGTGGCGCAAAGCAGAAATATGCCCGGAACATTGAAGCCATCCGTACCTTGTTCAAGCTGGAACAGGAGCATCGTGGTGCCACCGCCGAGGAGCAGCAGGTGCTTTCGCAATATGTGGGCTGGGGCGGTTTGGCAGATGCCTTTGACCTTAGCAAAGATAGTTGGACAAAAGAGTACGCCGAACTGAAAGGGCTGCTTTCCGAGGATGAGTACGCCGCCGCCCGTTCCAGCACTCTGAACGCCCACTACACCTCCCCGGTGGTGATTCGCTCTATTTATGATGCAGTCGAGAAGATGGGCTTCCAGTCGGGAAACATCTTGGAACCGTCTATGGGCGTGGGCAACTTTTTTGGTATGTTACCAGATTCTATGCAGAGCAGCCGCCTGTATGGTGTAGAACTGGACAGCATCACCGGGCGCATTGCGAAAAAACTGTATCCGCAGGCTGACATTACCGTGGCTGGCTTTGAGACCACCGACCGCCGTGATTTCTACGATCTGGCGGTGGGCAACGTGCCCTTTGGTCAGTACAAGGTCAACGATAAGGCGTACAACAAGCTGGGATTCTCCATCCACAATTATTTCTTTGCGAAAGCCATCGACCAAGTGCGTCCGGGCGGCGTGGTGGCGTTCGTCACCAGCCGCTACACCATGGACAGCAAGGACAGCACCGCCCGCAAGCACATGGCAGAGCGTGCCGATCTGCTGGGTGCAATCCGTCTGCCAAATAATGCGTTCCGTGCCAACGCAGGCACAGATGTTGTCAGTGACATTATCTTTTTGCAGAAGCGTGACCGTCCTGCGGATATTGAGCCGGACTGGGTGCAGCTTGGCAAGACCGAGGACGGCTTTGCCATCAACCAGTATTTCGTAGACCACCCGGAGATGGTGCTGGGTGAATTGACCGCCGAAAGCACCCAGTACGGACGGGAGGAACTGACCGTTGTGCCCATTGAGGGCGCAGTGCTGGCCGACCAGCTTGCCGAAGCGGTACAGCATATTGAGGGCCAGTATGTTGAAGTCGAGGTGGAAACACCAGATGTTGCGGATGCAGAAGTCGAGCGCAAGACGCTCCCCGCTGACCCGGATGTAAAGAATTTCTCCTATGCCGTGGTGGACGGTGAGGTGTACTACCGAGAAAATTCGATTATGACGCAGGTGGAGTTGTCCGATAATGCCAAAGCCCGTGTCACCGGCATGGTGGAACTGCGGCAGATCGTCAACCAGCTGATTCAGGAGCAGCTGGACGATTACCCGGATGAGGACATTAAGGCAACCCAAGCAAAGCTGAACACAGCTTATGACGCTTTTACCGCAAAATACGGTCTGCTCAACGACCGCAAAAATGGGCGTTTGTTTGAGGATGATTCTTCCTACTATCTGCTCTGCTCTTTGGAAAATCTCGATGAGAATAAACAGCTCAAAAGCAAGGCGGATATGTTCACCAAGCGAACGATTCGCCCGGAGCGCACCGTCACCAGCGTGGACACCCCCAGCGAAGCACTGGCAGTGTCCATTGGAGAACATGGCCGTGTTGATCTGCCCTATATGGCGGAACTTCTCGGTTCTCCCGGCGATTATGAGCGTATTACCACAGAGCTGCAAGGCGTGATTTTCAAAGACCCTTCTGCGGATGCAGATGAACCGGAAGCAGGCTGGCAGACTGCGGACGAGTATCTTTCCGGCAATGTGCGGAATAAACTGCGCATGGCTCAGCTTGCCGCTGAAAGCCACCCGGAGTTCAAGATCAATGTGGAGGCTTTGACCAAAGCGCAGCCGAAGGACCTTGAAGCATCAGAAATCGACATCCGACTGGGTGCCACATGGCTGAATCTCGCCATTGTGCAGCAGTTTATGATGGAGACTTTTCAGCCGCCCTACCGCATCCGCTATAACAACCTGATCCAAGTCCGCTACTCTCCATTTACGTCCGAATGGCGCATCGGCAACAAATCTGCCGCCGGAATGTATGATATCATGTCCACCGAAACCTACGGCACCCACCGGGCCAACGCCTACAAGATTTTGGAGGACACCTTGAATTTGCGGGACTGCCGCATTTATGATACCGTTGAGGAGGATGGTAAAGAGCGGCGTGTCCTGAACCAGAAGGAGACGATGCTTGCCCAGCAGAAGCAGCAGGCCATCAAGGATACCTTTGCAGGCTGGGTTTGGCAAGACCCGCAGCGGCGGAATCTGCTGGTGAAGCAGTATAACGAGTTGTTCAATAGTACCCGGCCCCGCGAGTATGACGGAAGCCATATCCATTTTGTCGGTATGAACCCGGAGATCAATCTGCGGGAACATCAGCGCAATGCAGTTGCTCATGTGCTTTATGGTGGGAACACCCTGCTCGCCCACGAGGTGGGTGCCGGCAAAAGTTTTGAGATGGCAGCTTCGGCAATGGAATCCAAGCGTTTGGGCCTGTGTCAGAAAAGCCTGTTCGTGGTGCCCAACCATCTGACCGAGCAGTGGGCCAGCGAGTTCCTGCGGCTATACCCCAATTCAAAGCTGCTCGTTACCAGCAAGAAAGACTTTGAACCCGCCAATCGAAAGCGTTTTTGCGCCCGCATCGCAACCGGCGACTACGATGCCGTCATTATCGGCCACTCGCAGTTTGAGAAAATCCCTCTTTCTGCGGAACGGCAGGCACGGATCATCGAAGATCAGATCGAGGAAATCGAAAATGCCATTGCAGAGGCCAAGGAACAGTCCGGTGAGCATTTTACCGTGAAACAGATGGAAAAGACACGGAAAACACTGGAGGTGAAACTGAAAAAGCTACAGTCCACCGACCGCAAGGATGATGTGGTCACATTTGAACAATTAGGCGTAGATAGGTTATTTGTGGACGAGAGCCAGAACTACAAGAACCTATATCTTTACACCAAGATGCGCAATGTTGCTGGCCTTTCTACCTCCGAAGCACAGAAGTCCAGCGATATGTTCGGCAAGTGTCGTTATCTGGATGAAGTGACTGGCGGGCGCGGCGTGATTTTCGCAACGGGAACGCCCATCAGCAACTCCATGACGGAAATGTACACCCTGATGCGCTATTTGCAGTACAGCACTCTCCAGCAGAAACAACTGACCCACTTTGATGCATGGGCTTCTACGTTTGGCGAGACCACCACGGCCATTGAGCTTGCGCCGGAAGGAACCGGCTACCGTGCGCGCACACGTTTTGCCAAGTTCTTTAACCTGCCGGAGCTGATGAATATGTTCAAGGAGGCAGCGGACATCAAGACTTCCGACCAGTTGCATCTGCCTGTTCCGGAAGCCAAGTTTGAAACTGTCGTGGTCAAACCCTCGGAAATCCAGCAGGACATGGTGAAATCCCTGAGCGAACGTGCTGCTGAGGTGCATAGCGGTGCGGTTGACCCCTCGGTGGACAATATGCTGAAGATCACCTCGGACGGACGTAAAATCGGCCTTGACCAGCGGCTGATGAATCCGCTCACCCCGGATGACCCGGACAGCAAGCTGAATGCCTGCGTCGACAATGTTCTGCGTATCTGGAACGAAACCAAAGAGGATAATCTGACGCAGCTGATTTTCTGCGATATGTCCACGCCCAAGGGAGACGGCTCGTTCAATGTCTACGATGATATTCGCACAAAGCTGCTTGCCGCCGGGGTGCCGGAATCGGAGGTCGAGTTCATCCACAACGCTGATACTGAAGGTAAGAAAGCGGATTTGTTCTCCAAAGTCCGCAGCGGCAAGGTGCGTGTCCTGCTGGGCAGCACTGCAAAGATGGGCGCAGGCACCAATGTCCAGACCCTGCTGGTGGCCGTGCATCATCTGGATGTAGGCTGGCGACCGTCCGATATGACCCAACGCAACGGCCGAATCATCCGTCAGGGCAACAAAAACAAACAAGTTTACGTCTATAATTACGTCACGGAGGGGACATTCGATGCCTACCTCTGGCAAACGCTGGAAAACAAGCAGAAGTTTATTTCGCAGATCATGACGAGCAAATCTCCGATGCGCTCCTGTGATGATGTGGATGAGCAGGCTCTTTCGTATGCCGAGGTCAAGGCCCTATGCGCAGGCGACCCGCGCATCCGGGAAAAGATGGATCTGGATGTGCAGGTAGCAAAGCTCAAGGTGCTGCGCTCGGATTACCAGAACCAGAAATATCGTCTGGAAGATAAGCTGCTCAAGCATTACCCGGAGGAAATTCAGAAAGCGAAGAACCGTATTGCGGCTCTGAAAAACGATGCCCAAATCGCAGACGCACACCCGCAGGATAAGGAGAACTTCTGCGGCATGACGATCAAGGGCATGGTGTTCGATGAGAAAAAAGCAGCTGGTGAGCGGCTGATGCTCGCCTGCAAGGAGATGCCGAATGCGGATATGATGCTGCTGGGCACCTATCGCGGCTTTGAGCTGAACATTCGCTTTGACAGTTTCAAGAATGAGCATCAAATCGTTCTCCGCGGCGAGCTGAGTTATCCGGTACCGCTGGGCGATGACCCTCGCGGCAACATCGTCCGTCTGGACAATGCCATCGGCAATTTTGCCGACCGCATTGCCGATGCTGATGCCGCACTGGATTCTCTGGAACAGCAGAAGCAGGCCGCAGAGGTTGAAATCGCCAAGCCGTTTGCGCAGGAGGAAGAACTGCAAACCAAATCTGCCCGCCTTGCAGAATTGGATGCGCTGTTGAACATGGAGCATCAGTCCAGCCGGACAGAACCCGAAGCGGAAGAAAAGCCGGATGCCCGCCCCTCTGTGCTGGCAGCTCTGGAAGAAAAGGCTGATAAAGTGGAGCCTGTCCGACCATTCAAATCTTACTTGGATAAGGATGGTGATGCCCGGTGACGGAGCACCGTGACCAGCAGATCCATTTTCGTGTCAGCAAAGTCGAACTGGAACGCATTCGTCAGAAGATGGAAAGTTGCGGTATTTTGAGCATTGGCTCTTATCTGCGAAAAATGGCTCTGGATGGTTACTGCCTGAATCTTGATTTACCACAGCTGCGTCGGATGGCGTACCTTCTTCAGAATTGCAGCAACAACCTGAATCAGGTGGCGAAACGGGCCAATGAAAGCGGGCAGTTCTATGCCGCCGATTTAGAGGACTTGCGTAGTCGGTTGGATGAGCTGATAGCTATTGGCAAGCAACTTCTCGCCAAACTCACCGAACTCTAAAAAATTTCCCGCAGTAGGAGGCTGCGGGTTTACATAACGGTTGACATCCTTGCAAGGCAAGGGGCGATACCTTTATAATAGGGGCGAAAAAGAAAGGCTGGTGTTTGATATGAGGTTTTTATTCAAGATGATGCTTGCCCCGATCTCTCTGTTCGTGGCTTTTCTGGCTCTGATGGCAAAGTGGCTGCTTACTCTGTCCAGCTATGTTGTCGCGCCGTTGATGCTGTATATCTTTGGCTGCGGCATCTACACCGTCTACCGCCAGACTTGGAATCAATTTCTGATTCTGCTGGTTGCCGAATTTCTCTGCTTTGTCCTTTTTGTCGGCGCAACTGCAATAGTGGAGGGCGTTGAGAAATTCAGCGGTTGGCTCCGGGACCTGATTTGATTTTGAATCTTCTTGCCGCCTTCGGGCGGCTTTTTCATTTAGGAGGTGATCTGCTCTGGCTGCTACTCGTCTGATCGCACTGCATCAGCACAAAGGAAAATCTATTGCCGCCTGCCTGAAAGACCGCACCAACTATGCACAGAATCCTGACAAGACTGAAAAAGGCGAACTTGTCAGCAGCTATCAATGCAGCCCGCTTACTGTGGACGAGGAGTTCATGCTCACAAAAAAGCTGTACGAGCAGGCCACCGGGCGCAGCCAAAAAAGTAACATTATCGCCTATCAGATACGGCAATCTTTCCGACCTGGTGAAATTACGGCTGAAGAAGCAAACCGCATCGGTTATGAGTTGGCCTCCCGGTTTCTGAAAGGCAAACACGCTTTTATCGTTGCAACGCATACCGATCGGGAACACATTCACAATCACATTATCTATAACTCGACCACTCTGGACGGCACAAGAAAATTCCGGGATTTTTTCTTTTCCGGTCTGGCAGTGCAGCGGTTGAGCGACCTGATTTGTCTGGAGCATCAGCTGTCAGTCATTGAAAAGAAGCCTTACCGGGAACGGCAGAAGCGCATCACTTACCCCCCAAAGGAAAGCAACCGCGACCGGCTGTGCAGTGTAATCGACGAGATTTTGCAGCAGAAGCCCACCGACTACGAAGATTTTCTGCAAAAGCTGGAACAGCAGGGCTATGAAATCAAACGCGGCAAATACACTTCCGTTAAAGGCGCACGACAGAAACGCTTTATCCGGTTCAAGACACTGGGTGCCGGGTACAGCGAGGATGAAATCAAAGCAGTCATTGCCGGAAAAGCCGAACACCGCCCACATCAGAAGCAACCTCCCAAAGAGCAGCCGTTCCAGTTGCTGGTTGACATTCAAGCAAAACTTGCCGAGGGCAAAGGTGGCGGCTACGAACGCTGGGCGAAGAAGTACAACTTGAAAGAGATGTCCAAAACGCTGATTTTTTTGCAGGAGCAGAAAATCGGCAGTGCGGATGACCTGAAAGAGCGTGCTGATGCTGCACTTTCTCGCTATCACAAACTGAGCGATTCCATCAAGGCCGCCGAGAAGCGTATGGCTGAAATCGCCGTCCTCCGGGCGCACATCGTCAACTATGCCAAGACCCGGCCTGTATACGATGCTTACCGCAAATCCGGGTACAGTTCCAAATTTTTGGAAGCGCACCGGGAAGAAGTCACGCTGCATAAGACGGCGAAAGCCGCTTTCAATGAATCTGGCCTGAAAAAGCTGCCCAAAGTGAAAGACCTGAATGCAGAGTATTCGGCTTTGCTCACCAAGAAAAAAGCACTCTACCCAGAGTACCGAAAGACACGGGATGAGATGCAGGAAATCGTAAAAGCACAGAAGAATGTGGAACTGTTCTTTGCGGAGGAAAAGGACTCCAAGCAAGTCGAGCAGATCCGATAAAACAGTCCCTGAGAACTTTGCCGCTTATCCGGCAGGGTTCTCAGGGTCTTTTTTGCTTATTGCTCAGTCTGTACTTGGAACGGCTTTTCCGGCAGTTTCAATTTGTTTGGCAACCATATTTTCCAATTCCCCCGTAATCGTTGCACAATTTGCAACACGATAATTCCAGAAGTAAGAAACGCCTTCACACTCCTCAACGGACAAATCGCTGTTGACCAAAAGCAGTCGGTCGGAGGTTACTTTCAGCTTTTCGCACAGAGCAGCATATTTTCCATAATCAATGCTTCGGCTGGACGATTTGGCTTCCACCCAGAAGAATTTTCCGTTGATGGAAAACGCAACATCCAGTTCATGCGTGCTCCCTGCGGATGCCGCTTCTGAAAGAATCACATTGGAGCAAAGCGAAACTTCTGCGCCCTGCTCCTCCTGATAGCGATTCAAAATCTGCTGAACCTGATGCTCCACAAAAAGTTCCAGCCACTTCCCGCTCAGGAAATGCCGGACAGTCTCATTTTGCGCAAGCTCATAGACGATATTCTGCGGATAGATCACAATGGATGCAAAAAGTCCCATTTTATCCCACGTCTGAGCGATTTCCGAAAGTGTGGCAAACGAATTCTTGGAAGTACCCTTTGGGATACGAAACGAAAAAGAGCCGTCACTCTGCATATGTGTCCGAATAAACTGCAAGAAATCCACCACTACCGGGTCGCAAAGAGCTTCGCCTGTTTTCCATGCCATCCGCTGAACGGCAATCGGCGGAAGTTTTTTCGGTACGACCTGCTGAACGATTCTATACCCACAGCGTTCCAGATGCTCCAATGCGGTCAAAGGCTTCGGAGGGATTTTTTCTTTAACTTCGGACTTTTCTGCACCGGATGTATTCTCAGTCAGATAGTTAAACTTCCATCCGTATTCCCAAGCAGGCTGTCTCTTATACACATCTCCGAGCCCACGAGACAGGCA
>ENA-OZGF01000709-OZGF01000709.1-human-gut-metagenome-genome-assembly--contig:-NODE-709-length-12424-cov-4.140351_pt1 | contig 12424 bp, 8 predicted proteins | sample MGYA00245116_ERZ653657 | MGnify/ENA primary metagenome ERZ653657 (study PRJEB26926, sample SAMN06165034) | human gut metagenome | biome: ENVO:00009003; feature: ENVO:2100002; material: ENVO:00002003...
AGATCTACACTTCTAGCTTCGTCGGCAGCGTCAGATGTGTATAAGAGACAGACATTGAAGAATCCGCAAAAGGAACTATTTCCGAAGCCAGCTTCGCCGGCCTGTTCGATGACTTTGATGTAAACAGCAATAAGCTGGGGGCTACTGTCGCCAAGCGCAACGAAAAGCTCTGTAAGCTGCTCAACGGCATTGGTGACATGAAGCTGGGCGAGTTCAAGGAAAACCAGATAGATGCCTTTGGTGATGCGTATGAGTTCCTGATGACCATGTATGCGTCCAACGCAGGCAAAAGCGGCGGCGAGTTCTACACGCCCAGCGAGGTGTCTGAGATGCTGGTGCGGCTCGGCACAGTGGGTAAGAAACAGGTGAACAAGGTCTATGACCCCGCCTGCGGTTCTGGCTCTCTGCTGCTGAAGGCTACCAAGATTCTGGGGCCGGAGGGCGTCCGTATCGGCTACTATGGGCAGGAGATTAACATTACCACCTATAACCTGTGCCGTATCAATATGTTCCTGCACGATGTAGGTTATGACAAGTTTGATATCGCCTGCGATGATACGCTGACCAATCCGCTGCACTGGGACGACGAACCTTTTGAGCTCATTGTTTCAAATCCGCCCTACTCTATTAAGTGGGCCGGTGATGAAAATGCCCTGCTCATTGATGACCCTCGTTTCTCGCCTGCCGGTGTGCTGGCACCCAAGAGCAAGGCCGACCTTGCCTTTGTGATGCACTCGCTGTCGTGGCTCGCCAACAACGGAACGGCGTCTATCGTCTGCTTCCCCGGCATTATGTACCGGGGCGGTGCGGAACAGAAAATCCGCAAGTATCTTATCGACAACAACTTTGTCGATTGCATTATCCAGCTCCCCGGCAACCTGTTTTTCGGGACCTCCATTGCTACCTGCATTATGGTGCTGAAAAAGAGCAAACCGGACAACTCAACGCTGTTTATTGATGCATCCAAGGAGTGCATCAAAGTCACAAACAACAATAAGCTGACAGCGGAGAATATCGAGCATATCGTAGATTATTTCATGGCCCGCGAGGATGTCCCCCATGTCTGCCACCGTGCCACATACGAGGAAATCAGAGAGCAGGAGTACAACCTTTCCGTCAGCACCTATGTGGAGGCGGAGGATACCCGTGAAGTCATCGACATTGCCAAGCTGAACGCTGAAATCGAGGAAATCGTGGCGCGGGAAAATGTCCTGCGGTGTGAAATACAGAAAGTCATCGCGGAGATTGAGGGGTAACGTATGGGTGAGCTATATCCGAATCAGTATTTCGGCATTGATATTTGGAAGCATAAAGACTTGCCACTTATAGAGTCTCATGATTTTAACTTCTTCAGGTGTATAGCGTTTAGAGACAGCTACTACGGAAAAACGATAAGTGAATTGCACACAGGAAATCTGAGAGTAAGCAGAAAAGATAACAGATACTCCCAACTCTTTCCGGGGCAGCGACTGTCTTATTGGGCTGATAGTTCTCAAACCGCAAGAGCAGAAGCAAAAAAGTGGGGTGCGAAAAACAATCTGCTGACCTTTTGGGCTTATGACGATGGTAGCAGCTTTATTCCTACAGTCTATCCTGCAGAGTATTTGCGGATAGTTGATGGCATTCATTTTGGCTTTGACAAGATACTTAAAAAAGTCAATGATGGACTGCCGCTGTCACATGAAGAGCAATCTTTTATTGACAGGATTACATACGAAGAACCTGATTGTTTAGCTTATGAGTCCGAAGCTCGAAAAGGCGGAGTATGTTATTTGTTTTTTGAACATGGATTCAAAAAACTTTCTCTAAGGGAAGTCTCATTGAGGCTGGGTGATGCCAAGGGTAAAAACCATGCAACCGTACCCTGCGCTATTACCAGCGACTTTACTCCCGTTCTTGAGAATTATGGTTGCGCTTTTGAGCCTATCGCAAAAGTACGACTTGATAAAGGCTATATTGATTCTAAGGAATATTATCTTAGAAGACAGGTGGAGAAACGCTCGTGGAGAAAGGTATATGAGGGATTGAAATGACAAGGTTTGACAAATTGATGTGTGAACTTTGTCCTGACGGGGTAGAGTATTGCAATTTAATAGATTTCCTCGCAATCAAAAACGGAGGGGACTATAAACACTTTGGAGTAGGTAGTTATCCCGTCTATGGTTCTGGTGGCATAATGGCCTATATAGACCATTATGCGTATAATAAGCCATCTGTTTTAATTCCAAGAAAAGGCTCAATAGACAAGTTATACTACGTCGAGGAGCCTTTCTGGAACGTGGACACTATCTTTTATACTGATATTAACACAGAAAAAGCTGTTCCGAAATATGTGTACTATTGTCTGCAATCAGAACATTTAGAACAATACAATACAGCCGGCGGGGTTCCGAGTCTTACCCAAAAGGTTCTCAATAAAATCAGAATTCCTCTACCGCCCATTGAAGTCCAGCGTGAAATCGTCCGCATATTAGATGATTTTGCCGAGCAAACAGAGCGCCTTAAAGCTGAACTAACTGCCGAGCTTACCGCCCGTAAGAAGCAGTATGAGTATTATCGGGATAAACTGCTTGATAGGCCGCACGACAGCGCAAAAATTATCACGATTGGAGAACTTGGCGCTTGGTCCGGCGGGAAAACACCGTCTATGGATAACTTGGACTACTGGGAGGATGGTACGATACCGTGGATAACATCAAAGGATATGAAAGTACCCACACTGGAGGATACAGCGGACCATATTACCAAACAAGCAATCAGTGAAGCATCTATGACTGTATATCCCCCGAACGGAATTGCTGTTGTTACTCGTTCCGGCATTCTAAAGCATACCCTTCCTGTGGCATTTGTGCCCTTTGAAACCACGGTAAATCAGGATATTAAAATGTTAGTAGCCGGTGAAGGCGTACTGCCTCGCTATGCTTTTCACGCAATACAGGGAAAAAGTCCTGATATATTGGCTAAAACCAAGAAGCAGGGCGGCACGGTAGATTCTCTGGAATTCAAGAGATTTCTGGACTACAAAATTCCGCTGCCGTCGCTTGAAGTTCAAAAGAGCCTTATAGAAGTTCTCGACAACTTTGATGCCATCTGTTCCGACTTGAACATTGGCCTACCTGCGGAAATCGAAGCACGACAAAAACAGCACGAATATTATCGGGATATGCTCTTGACATTTGCTGAGTCCGGCTCCACAATTTTGACAGACAGACAGACAGACAGACAGACAGACAGACAGACAGACAGACAGACAGAACATAATTAAGCTCATTCAGTATGTGTTTGGATATGCTTGGTTGTCTTTGGATGAAATCTCGACATCATTCCGTGGAGAATACATTACAAAGAAAGATTCAAGGACAGGGAATATCCCTGTTATCCTTGGAGGTCAGGAACCGGCGTATTACATTGACAAAGCCAATCACGCCGGCGAAATTGTTGTCGTAGCAAGAAGCGGAGCATCCGCAGGGTTTGTATCATATTGGAATGAACCAGTCTTTATCACGGATGGCTTTGGCTATGAAAACAATCCGTCGTTGGTTACAGCAAAATATCTCTTCTATATTTTGAAAAACAGAGAAACAGAATTGAATGCCATGAAGCGAGGTGCAGGTGTCCCTCACATAAGCGGTGGAGCACTTGCTGAAATACAGTTTGCGATTCCTAATCTGCAAGAGCAGCAGCGTATCGTTTCTATCCTTGACCGATTTGACACCCTCTGCAACGACTTAACCGCCGGATTACCTGCCGAAATCGAAGCGCGGCAAAAGCAGTACGAATACTATCGGGACAAGCTGCTAACGTTTAAGGAAAGGATATCTACATGACAGAATTTCTGCATCCTGAGCTAAATAAACGCTTCCGTAAAGTAATAAATTCTTCACCTATCTTTCAAGAAGGTGAGCTGCGCGGGAATTTCAACTTGCTGTGTGCTGCAATGGACCGTATTGACACCTGCGTCGCATATCTGAATAAGCATTCGAATTTTCCTCGCACAGAAGAAGACTTTATTATCTTTCTCATGTTTGCAGCTATGCTACGTGATGCCGTTTTGGATGTCCTTGTAGGTGTTTTGCCGAAATTTGAAAGAAACAGTGGCGAACTGTACTTTTTCAAAGACACCTATCTTAACAGCGCTGTATATAACCCCGACAAACCAGTTCCTTCAGATGACCGCTTTTTCGAGTATGTTCGCACACTTGCCTTTGCTCACCCCACAGATACAAGCCACCCCACATTTCTGCGAAAAAATGAGAAACAGTATTCACCGTGGGTAATCGTAAACAGGACACTTAATCGCTTTATGGGAACGCCAAACATGGTGGGAATTAGAGTTTATACAACGGCTTCCGATGAAATCATAAATATACAGTTTCCGTTGCAAGTGTTAAAAGACTACATTTCAAGTCGCTATGAGAAATTGTCATTGGCAATCAGTTGGGCAGAAGAGTCTATTCGAAAAGCTGAAGCAGAGTGGAGAGAGCAACATATCAAGAGAAACGTGAGCCCAGTTGAGGTGTTGACATCCATAAAAGAAGTATTGGCTTTGCGCTATCAATCTACTGGGGAGATTGACGATATGATTGGCGATTTGACTTGTCCCCTGACAATTCAAAAGAATCTGGCATCTGTTTCAGAGTACAGAAATGCGATTATTGATGCCATTCCACAGATTTGTGATGGTATAGAAAACCTTGAGGAACTGTTTAATATCCCGGCCTATAACGCGCTGAGAGAACTTCCCAAGACGATGCCACAAGGAACATCTTATCAGTTGGAAAAGATATTCACATACTTAGATGATGAGTATTCAACAGGAGCTAACTATACCTTTGGACTTATGCAGGCGGGCGATTTTGCAGAGGGCTTTGCAAAAAAGTGGGTAGTGATTTGCCCACAAGAAATGCCAATATGTGAAATACATTTATTGGTGCGGACGGCTTGCTATTTAGAAGCTCAAGCGCAAAAAGGAGACAACCATTATGAGCCAATATAACATTATCGCCCAAAACACAGAAAACACCGTTGTATCTGAATATACGCCCCTCCCTAAGCGAGCTGAGGCATATCAGAGCGAGGCGCAACTGGAAAAAGAGTTTATACGCCTGCTGTGTGAGGTGGGCTATACTTACCTGCCCATCCACACTGAGGCAGACCTCGTTGCCAACCTTCGCAAGCAGTTGGAGAAGCTGAATAACTACCAGTTTACCGATGGCGAATGGGAGCGTTTCTTCCAGCAGAATATCGCCAATGCCAATGAAGGTATCAAAGAGAAGACCCGCCGGATACAGGATGGTGATACAGCGCAGGCATTTAAGCGTGATACGGGCGAGTCAAAAAACATTCGCCTCCTTGATAAAAAGTGTATTCACAACAATACGCTGCAGGTCATCAACCAATATACCGTTTCTCAGGCAGAGGGCGCTGCCCACGATAACCGTTACGATGTGACCATTCTCGTCAACGGACTGCCTTTGGTTCATGTGGAGTTGAAGCGTCGCGGGGTAGCTATCCGCGAGGCATTCAATCAAATCAACCGCTACAAGCGCGACAGCTTTTGGGCGGGCAGCGGCCTGTTCGACTATGTGCAGATTTTTGTTATCTCCAACGGAACGAACACAAAATATTACTCCAACACGACCCGCTTGGGGCATATCAAGGATTTCAACTCTTCTGCGGCGCGAAAGCGCGGCAAGACCAGCAACAGCTTTGAGTTTACATCGTTTTGGGCGGACGCCAAGAATCGTATTATCCCCGACCTGATGGACTTCACCAAGACGTTTTTTGCCAAGGCAACGATACTGAATATCCTGACCAAGTATTGCGTTTTTACGTCTGAAGAACTCCTGCTGGTGATGCGCCCCTATCAAATCGTTGCTACGGAGCGTATTCTTAACCGCATTGAAATCGCCACCAACTACAAGCGATATGGTACAGTGCAGGGCGGTGGATACATTTTCCATACCACCGGCTCCGGCAAGACCTTGACCAGTTTCAAAACGGCCCAACTTGTCGCAGACCTGCCGTATATCAGCAAGGTGCTGTTCGTGGTAGACCGTAAGGACTTGGACTATCAGACCATGAAGGAGTATGACCGTTTCGAAAAGGGCGCGGCCAACGGTAATACCTCTACGGCCATTCTGACGCGGCAGCTTAGTGACCCCAACGCAAAAATCATTATTACTACCATTCAGAAATTGGCGATATTCATTAAGAAAAACGCAAATCATCCGCTGGCTGATAAGCAGGTGGTCATTATATTCGATGAGTGCCACCGCAGCCAGTTCGGTGAAATGCACCTTGCCATCACTAACTACTTCAAGAAATACCATCTGTTCGGCTTTACAGGTACGCCCATCTTTACGGATAATGCGGGTAACGGCAAAATCCCGACCTTGCGGACGACTGAGCAGGCCTTTGGTGAGCAGCTCCACGCATATACCATTGTAGATGCCATCAATGATAAGAACGTGCTTCCGTTCCGCGTGGACTATGTCCAGACGATGAAAGAGGAGCCGGACATTGATGACAAGCAGGTGTGGGACATCAAGCGCGAGGAAACGTTCCTCACGCCTGAGCGCATTACGCTGGTTACGGAATACATACTGGAAAGATTTAATCAGAAAACCTACCGCAATGAGAAAAGCTACACCTTCAATGTGCTGCAGAACATCGGCGAAGTAGCTTCTGCCAAACGTCAGGACGATGTAGAGGAAATCAAGCGCCAGCAGCGTGTGAGTGGCTTCAACTCCATTTTTGCCGTTTCCTCTATCACAGCGGCCAAGCTCTATTATGAAGAGTTTAAGCGCCAGATGGCTGCCGACCCCAGCAAGAAACTGCGTATTGCCTTGATTTACAGCTATGGGGCAAACGAGGAAGAAGCAGACGGCATCTTGGATGAGGAGAACTCAGAAGACACCTCCGCGCTGGACCAAAGTTCCCGCGACTTTCTTGACATGGCTATCTGTGACTACAATTTGATGTTCCATACAAATTACAGTACGGATAGCGATAGGTTCCAGAGTTACTACAAGGATATTTCCCTGCGGATGAAGAACAAGGAACTTGACCTGCTCATTGTGGTAAATATGTTCCTGACAGGTTTTGATGCCACCACACTCAATACACTGTGGGTTGATAAGAACCTGAAGATGCACGGACTTTTACAGGCGTATTCCCGCACAAACCGTATTCTGAACTCCATAAAGACCTTTGGTAATATCGTATGCTTCCGCAATCTGCAAAAGCGTACAGACGCTGCCATAGCGCGTTTCAGCGATGCTACGACCAACGGCGTCGTAACGTTGCGGCCTTTTGACGACTATTACAACGGCTATACAGACGAAAAGGGCAAATACAACGAAGGCTATGTGGATATGATTGCGGCCTTACAGCAGAACTTCCCGCTTAGTGATGTCCGTATCGTTGGCGAAAACCGGCAAAAGACGTTTATCCGGCTGTTTGGCGCTATCCTGCGTATGCGGAATCTGTTGGTGGCGTTTGACGATTTCAACGGCAAGGAGATACTCTCAGAGCGCGATATGCAGGACTACATGGGCCGCTATCAAGACCTGTATGATGAGTGGCGTTGTCGTTCTGGACATGAAAAAGAGGACATCACGGATGATGTTGTGTTTGAAATCGAGCTTATCAAGCAAATCGAAATCAATATCGACTACATTCTTATCCTCATGCAGAAATACCATGACAGCCATGGCAAGGACAAGGAAATTGCCATCGCTATTCAGAAAGCCGTGGAGTCCAGTTCCGAACTTCGCAGCAAGAAAGCGCTTATTCAAGGGTTCCTTGCTGGTATTAACGAGGTGGATGATGTAATCAATGAGTGGCACGACTATGTAGCTACCCAAAAGGAAACCCAACTCGCCACGTTGATTGCTGAGGAACGTTTGAGGGATGCCGAAACGAGACAGTTTATGGCAAACGCTTTCCGCGATGGTGCTGTCAAAACGACCGGCATGGATATCGACAACCTTTTGCCTCCCATGTCGCGCTTTGGCGGTGGCAATCGTGCAGAGAAGAAACGGATTGTAACGGAGAAGCTGGTCGCATTCTTCAACAGATTTTTCGGAATAGGGTAAGGGGTGAGCCAGAGTGCCAAGACAGAAAAAGGATAGTGTCCCTATCTGCTATCGCATCGAAAAAAGCGTTTACGAGCGCCTTCAAGCATACGCAGAGGATAAGGGGCAAACAATGACTATGGCTGTTGAGAGGCTTCTGACGAAAGCCCTCGATGCTGAAGAGAAAAAAGACGAACAATAAAAAAGAAGCTGGTGTCCGCACTGGATACCAGCTTCTTTTTATGTAATTCGTTTACTCAGAAGAAATCCCACACAAAAGTTGGGAGAAGTCGCTCACCCGAAATCGGGGCTTAAAACCGAAATCCCACACAAAAGTTGGAAGGAATCGCTCAGTCGAAATGGGCCTCTAAAATAAAAATCCCACACAAAAGTTGGAATAACCAAATGGCGGCGGGGCTTGCCTTAACGGGAGAAAAGCGGTATAATAAAAAATACTACACTTTGCGCCACGCGCAAAGACCGATTTGAGGTATACGAATGAAAACTCAGGAAAAGCTGAACATGACCATGCTCTGTGACTTCTATGAGCTGACCATGGGCAACGGCTACTTTGAGGCCGGCTGCAAGGAGCGCATCACCTATTTCGACGTGTTTTTCCGCAAGGTGCCCGATGGCGGCGGCTTCGCCATCGCGGCAGGTCTGGAGCAGCTGATCGACTACATCGAGAACCTGCACTTCACCGAGGAGGACATCGCCTATCTCCGCGGGCGAAACCTGTTCTGCGAGGAATTCCTGGACTATCTGCGGAACTTCCGCTTCACCGGCGATATCTACGCCATTCCGGAGGGTACGCCCGTGTTCCCCAAGGAGCCGCTGGTGGTGGTCCGCGCCCCGGCTATCGAGGCGCAGCTGATCGAGACGTTCACCCTGCTGACCATCAACCACCAAAGTCTGATCGCCACCAAGGCCAACCGTATCGTCCGCGCCGCCAAGGGACGCACCGTGCTGGAGTTCGGCTCCCGCCGTGCCCAGGGGGCCGACGCGGCCATTGTCGGTGCGCGGGCGGCCTATATCGGCGGCTGTGCCGGTACGGCCTGCACCATCTCTGACGAGGTGTACGGCGTGCCCGCCGGCGGCACCATGGCCCACGCCTGGGTACAGATGTTCGACAACGAGTACGAGGCCTTCAAGACCTACTGCCAGACCTATCCCACCAACGCGACCCTGCTGGTGGACACCTATAACACGCTGAAGTCCGGTATCCCCAACGCCATCAAAGCGTTCAACGAGGTGCTCAAGCCTCTGGGTATCACCAAATGCGGTATCCGCCTGGATTCCGGCGACCTGGCGTACCTGACCCGCAAGGCGCGGGAGATGCTGGATGAGGCCGGCTGGACCGAGTGCAAGATCTCCGTGTCCAACTCGCTGGACGAGTACCTCATTCAGGACATGCTGCTGCAGGGCGCGCAGATCGACCTGTTCGGTGTGGGCGAGCGCATGATCACCGCCAAGTCCGAGCCGGTGTTCGGCGGCGTGTACAAGCTGGTGGCCATCGAGGAGCCAGACGGCACCGTTATCCCCAAGATCAAGGTCAGCGAGAATGTGGAGAAGATCACCATTCCCCACTTCAAGAAGGTGTATCGCCTGTACGGGCGCGACACCGGCAAGGCCATCGCGGACTACATCACCGTGCATGACGAGACGGTGGACGACACGAAGGGCCTGACCATCTTTGACCCCATGGCCACCTGGAAGCGAAAGGACGTGTATAACTTCGAGGCCCGGGAGTTGCTGGTGCCGATCTTCAAGAACGGCAAGCGGGTGTACGATTGCCCGCCGCTGGAGGAGATCAAGGCCTACTGCGCCCAGCAGGTGGATACCCTGTGGGACGAGGTCAAGCGCTTTGACTATCCCCACAAGTACTATGTGGATCTGTCCGACAAGCTGTGGGACATCCAGCAGTGCCTGCTGCGCACGTCCCAGATGTAATCAGAAAGAAAATCAGCAATAGAACCGCCGAGGAGAGGAGGAGCCCCCGTGAGAAAGCCGAAGGTACAGCAGAGAACAGAGCGCCGTATATCCGCCGCCCTGCGGTTGGTGATGGTGGCGGTATTGCTGTTGGCACAGATCGCGCTGGTGATCGTCCTCAGCGACCTGCTCAAGCAGCGCATGGCGCTGGCCTATACGGTATTGCAGCTGCTGGCCGGTGTGGTGGCCATGCGTATCTGGTCCCGCCCCGGGGCCACCAGCTATAAGATGGGCTGGATCATTCTGGTGCTGTTTGTGCCGGTGGTGGGACTGATCCTCTATCTGCTGTGGAACGGCGACCGGCCGTCCAAGCGCCTGAGCCTGAAGAAGCCGGTGCCCATACAGGAGCCGCTGGCTCAGCAGGAGATCGCCCGCACCAATCTGGAAAAGCTGCGCCAGACCGCGCCCCAGTGGTATCCGCTGGCAGCGTATCTCAGCGGCAAGGGCTTTGACCTGTACCGCAACACGGCGCTGCGCTATCTGCCCACCGGCGAGGCGTATCTGGAGGATATGCTCACCACACTGGATACGGCCCAGCGGTTCATCTTCCTGGAGTACTTTATCATGGCCGAAGGCGAGATATGGGATCGGTTGTCTGATATCCTCTGCCGCAAGAGCCGTCAGGGCGTAGAGGTCAAGCTGATCTTTGACGATTTCGGCAGCATGATGCGTATGCCCAACGAAAAAATAGACGCGCTGCAGGACGCCGGGGTGGAGGTCAGGGTATTCAACCCCGTGCACCACTACGTCAACCGGCTGTACTTCAACTACCGCGACCACCGGAAGATCACCTGCGTGGATGGCGATATTGCCTACACCGGCGGCGCCAATATCGCCGACGAGTACGCCAACCTGATCGAACGCTTCGGCTATTGGAAGGACTGCGGTCTCCGGCTGGAGGGCGAGGGCGCCTGGGGCCTGACCCGGGAGTTCCTGCAGATGTGGCAGCGGATGGACGGTCAGCTGTACCATGAGTACGACTACTACCGGCCCCTGCACCACCCCCTGGAGCAGGGCTTCTGCCAGACTGTGGTGGACGGTCCCGATGACAACCCTAACAACGCGGCGGAGGATCTATTCCTCCAGATGATCGGCCGCGCCCGGCGGGAGGTGTATATCACCACACCCTCCCTGGCTATCGACGAGCCCATGCTCAAGGCGCTGTGTCTGGCCGCGGAAAGCGGTGTGGATGTCCGCCTCATCATGCCCGGCATCCCGGACCACAAGTTTGCCTATCTGGTGGCGGAGAGCTACTTCGACCAGCTCATGGCGCATGATGTTAAGATATATACCTTTACACCTGGCCTTGTCCATGGAAAAACCGTCCTGACTGACCGCGAGACGGCCTTTGTAGGCTCCGTCAATATGGACTACCGCAGCTTCCAGCTGCACTTCGAATGCGGCGAGGTGTTCTATGGCACGCCCGCCATCGAGACGCTGCTGGAGGATATGGACACCACCATGGCCCGCTGTGCGCCCATGACGCCGGAGCGTATGGCGGAGCGCCCGTTTTGGCGGCGGGCGATGGGGACGGTATTACGGCTCTTCGCCATGTGGATGTGACCCCCGTCTGGTATATTTTCGCCCCGGCTGCGTCGAATATCCAAGAAAGGAATTACCCATGGCCTGTTTTATCATCGGCGCGGGCAGCTTTTACGGCCTGCCTGTGTCTGTTCAAAGGACCGATATGGTCATCGCCGCCGACGGCGGCTGGTATACCTGCCGGGAAAATGGCATAACACCCACGCTGCTGGTGGCGGATTTCGACTCGCTGGACACCGCGCCGGCGTTTGACCACATCCTCCGCTTGCCGGTGGAGAAGGATGACACCGACATGATCCGGGCAGTCAAGGAGGGCTTCGACCGTGGTGAGAGGGAGTTTCATCTCCTGGGCGGCATGGGCGGCCACCGGACAGACCACACGGTGGCCAATATGCAAACGCTGGCCTACATTGCCCGCCGGGGCGGGCAGGGCTGGCTGTACGGAAACGGTGAGCGCTTCACCGCCATCTGCGACGGGGGCGAGATCACACTCACCGCAGGGCAGAACAGCGTTTTCTCCGTGTTCTGCCTGGGCGCAGACGCGGAGGGCGTTACCATCGAGAACGCCAAGTATCCGCTGACCGACGCCGTGCTGACGGCGGATTTCCCTCTGGGGGTCAGCAATCATTTTATAGGACAGGCGGTGCGCGTCGCGGTGCGGCGTGGCTACCTGCTTATAGGGATAACAGATAAGGAGTAACGAAACATGAAAAACACCATGAAAAAGCTGCTGGCGCTGTTGTTGGCACTGGTGCTGACCCTGGCCCTGTCTCTTATACACATCTGACGCTGCCGACGAAGCTAGAAGTGTAGAT
>ENA-OZGF01000738-OZGF01000738.1-human-gut-metagenome-genome-assembly--contig:-NODE-738-length-11942-cov-4.085976_pt1 | contig 11942 bp, 8 predicted proteins | sample MGYA00245116_ERZ653657 | MGnify/ENA primary metagenome ERZ653657 (study PRJEB26926, sample SAMN06165034) | human gut metagenome | biome: ENVO:00009003; feature: ENVO:2100002; material: ENVO:00002003...
GCGTCAGATGTGTATAAGAGACAGCTTTATAAGAGAGGAGTTCTGTAAACATGATCGGATATCTGATTCTCGCCGTTCTGGTTGCATTCATTGCCGTGGTCGCCGTCCGCACCATCCGTTTCCGTCCCAAGCCCCAGCCCGAAGTCACCAAGGAAGAAATCGCCTTTAACCGGGACGCCGCCGTGGATTCCCTCGCCCAGCTGGTTCGCTGCAAGACCGTGTCCTACAACGACCATTCTCTGGAGGACGAGGGGGAATTTCAGAAGCTGATCTCTCTGCTGCCGACACTTTACCCCAACGTGTTCGGCACCTGCACCTTCCAGCAGCTTCCCGACCGGGCGCTGCTGCTGCGGTGGCCGGGCAAGCAGGAAGGCGACCCTGCCGTTATGATGGCGCACTATGACGTGGTGCCTGTCAACGAGGAAAAGTGGGACAAGCCTCCCTTCGCCGGGGTCATCGAGGACGGCATTCTCTGGGGCCGCGGCACGCTGGACACCAAGGTCACCTTCAACGGCGTTCTTTCCGCCGCCAATTACCTCATCGGTCAGGGCTTCCAGCCGGAAAAGGACATTTACTTTGCCTTCTCCGGCGGTGAGGAGATCAACGGTCAGGGTGCGCCCAACATCGTGGCGTATTTCACCGAGCACGGCATCCACCCCGCCATTGTGGTGGACGAGGGCGGCGCCGTGGTGGAAAATGTGTTCCCCGGCGTGAAGCAGCCCTGCGGTCTCATCGGCATTGCGGAAAAAGGTATGCTGAACGCCCAGTACCGCACCGTCTCCGCCGGCGGCCACGCTTCCGCACCCAAGCCCCATACCCCGGTGGGCGTTCTGGCGGCGGCCTGCAAGCGGGTGGAGGATCATCCCTTCAAGGCCCACATTGACGGCCCCGCTGCCCAGATGTTCGACACGCTGGGACGGTATTCAACGCCATTGTACCGGGTGATTTTCGCCAACATGTGGTGCTTCGGCTGGATCATTGACACTCTCGGCAAAAAGAGCGGCGGTGAAATGAACGCGCTGGTACGCACCACCGTGGCCTTTACTCAGATGGAAGGCAGCTCCGCCCGGAACGTGATTCCTCCCGAAGCAAAAATGGTGTCCAACATTCGCCTGAATCCCGCCGACAGCGTCGCTTCCGCGCTGGCGTATCTGGAAAAGGCCGTCAGCGACCCCGCCGTGGAGATCACGTCTCTGGAATCCTTCGAGCCAAGTCCCGTCTCCGAAACCGGCTGCGACGCATGGGAGAAGGTCGCCTCTGCCGTGGCGAATACATGGCCGGGCTGCATCGTCTCGCCTTATCTGATGGTGCAGTGTTCCGATTCCCGGCACTATCGTGACCTGAGCAACCACGTTTACCGCTTCTCCGCCATGGACTTGACCGCCGAAGAGCGCTCGACCATCCACGGCAACAACGAGCGCATCCGTCTGGAAACCGTCGCCAAAGCCGTAGAATTCTACATCCGCCTGATGCGTCAGTGCTGAAACAAAAAAAGATGTCCCCCAACCCGGGAAAATCCGGGTTGGGGGATTTGTCTTAATTCAGCAGATACGCCAGAAACGCGCCGCCCGTGATGGCATACACCAGAATGGTGAAAGCCACAACGATCAGCGTCAGGATAAACTGGGCGATCGCCCAATTTTTCCGGGAACGCTTCTCCGGGGAGCTGCTCACCGCCCAGACGATCAGGCAGATGAAGCCGACAATGGGAATTGCCGAGAGAATCAGGGTGCCGATCCAGGAACCGACGGACATGTCTGTGTCCTGCCGTGCGTAGGTATTGCCGTTATAGTTGTCCATATTGCATTCCTCCTGCTTTCCAAATTTAGGGGATATTATGATTATAACACATGACGGTGAAAATGGGAATCCTTTTTCTGCAAAAACTTCACCGCAAATCCCCCGCCCCGGCTGTCAAATGCCGAAAAAAATCCCGACAGCCGAAGCTGTCGGGATTTTTTTAGCTTAGCGTATTCTCGATTACCGGGCGTTGCGCTTCTTGTTGTAGAAGTACACACCGGCAATGGCGGCGCCGGAGACAACCATGAAAATCACGGGAATGAAGATCATATCACCGGTCTTGGGGTTGGTCTTATCGGCCTTCTCGTTGGTGGTGCTCTTGGCGTTGGCGTTGGTGATCATCACGTTGATGTGCACCTCGCTCTCCTTGCGCATCTCGTTGGTGTCCTCAATGGTGGTGTACTTCTGGGTGTCGTTGACAAAGTTGCCGACCCAGTTGCCCTTGGCCAGATACATGCCGTCATACTTGATGCCGTCGCTGGTCTTGGCGGTGTAGTAGTTCTTGACAACGGTCTTGACCTCATCCAGCGTGACCTTGCCGTCCAGAGCAATGCCCTCGGTGATATTGATGGTCTTGGCGGGATCGTCGACCTTGTTGTCCTTGAAGATGTGCAGGTAGACCTTGTAGGGGAACTTGTTGTTGGTAGTGGTGGTGTCCTTCTCGAGGTAAGCGTAGAATTCTACGTTGCCCTTGATGACGAGCTTGGCAACCTGAGCGCTGGTGTAGAGGTCACCCTTGTTGTCAATCTTCCAGCCCTTGAAGGTGTAGCCGGTCTTGTTATCGGCCTTGCTCTGAGCGTCGGAAACCTTCTTGCTGTCAATGCTGCTGCCGCTGGTCACGTTGTAGGTGGAAACGGCCTTGCCGTCGGTGCCGTAGAAGGTCACTCTGACAGTGTCGCCCTCGGGAGTGCTGCCGCTCTTGGCCTTCAGGGTGACGGTCAGGGAGTCGCCGGCATTGATTGTGGTGGACAGGGACAGGTTGTTGCCCTTTTCATCGCTCTTGGCGGTGACGAACTCATAGGAATCCTTCCAGTTGCCCATCCAGCGGTAGCTCAGGATGTCGCTGATAACGGAGGACTTACCGTTCACAGGCTCGACCTGGAACTCTCTGGCAATCGTGTTGCCCTTGTCGTCAATAATCTTAAGAGTGATATACTTGACAGGCTCTTCCGCCTTCTTGGTGTTGACAAACAGCTTCAGGGAGTAGCCGTCGTCGATACCGGCATACTTGATGGTGACGCCGGTAGCATCGTTGTCGGAAGCGCCAGTCCACTTGACAAATTCCTTGTCTTCCTTGACCAGCTTCAGACCCAGCTCCTTGGTCAGCGTCACAGCGCCGTCAACAGGAACGGTGATCTCGCCGTCTCTTGCGTAAGAACCGTCAACATAGATCTTAACGGGAACCTTCGCGTCAACGCGGGTGTCCTCGACCTTCTTGTTGAGGTACAGGTTTACGTAGTAGCCATTCGCATTTGCCTTCTTCAGGTTGTCATAGCTGATGGGGCCGGTGGTCTCTTCGTCCTTCATGTTCGTCCACTTGACGAATTCCTTGTCGCCGTAAATCAGAGTCTCGGCCAGTTCCTTCGTCAGTTCCAGTTTCTGACCGGGCTTCACGGTAACATACTTGTCAGTGACATACTTTCCGTCAACGTAGGTCTTGACGGTCAAGGTTTCATCAGCTTCCGTAGCAGCGGCCTGGAAAGGAACCGCGCAGACCAGCAGCATAGCCACCAATACGAGGCTAAGCAGCTTCTTCATTGTGTTTTTCATAGTTTCTAACCTCCTAGAAAATTGGTTGTTTTAGAAATGCTGCCGGCTCTGGAACCTTTGGTGTCGCCAATCGGGGAGGCTTTCCGCCGCTTCCGCACCCGGCATCTCTTTCATGTCTGCATGATATCACATCCGTTCCCGGATGTCAATAGGAAAATTACAAAATGTAACAGAATTCTTTACACTTTATAACATTCTTAAACATTTGCCCTTATCTTAAGAAATTTACTCCAAATTTTACCATAAAATTCGTTTTTTACCAGCTACGAAAAATGACAATCTCTGATTTCGATATCTTTTTTCTTTCAAAGGTTACAATTTTGTTGCAGCCGCCTGTGGTCTCCCGAAGCGGCCTCCGCCGCCCAGGGGGGTGGAAAACCCCGGTGCCGCGTTTGGCACCGGGGTTTCCGCGAAAGGGTTTGGAAAGAAGAGAGGTAGAAAAGAGGATCTACGGAGTTGAAAGGGAGCGGCTCACGGCTTCCGCAACCTTTCTGGTATTACCATACCTTTGGGTTTTGAACAGGTAATAACGGAAATGAAAATAAAAAGCGACAAAATTGTGAACAGTTTTTCTTCATGCCGGAATCTCTCCCTGGTTTTTGCGCCTATTCCTTCGGCAAAAGGGGCGGCGCGGGAAATCCCGCGCCGCCCTTGGCCTATTTCATTCCGTTGCTCCGGGGAAGATCAGCGTTACCTTGAACAGATCGCCATCCACCAGCAATTGCAGCTGCCCCTTTTGCAGCTCCATCAGGGTCTTGGCAATGTTCAGCCCCAGGCCGCTGCCCTCGGTGTTCCGGGAGTCGTCGCCCCGGACAAAGCGCTCCATCAGCTCGTCGGCGTCCACGTTCAGCTCGTCACGGGAGATGTTCTTCAGGGAAATGATGACTTTTCCCTCCACCGCCATCACGTCGATATACACCCGCGTGCCGGGCAGGGCATATTTCACGGTGTTGCTCAGGAGATTGCTCAGCACCCGCCAGGCAAGTCTTCCGTCCGCCATCATGGCGACAGACTCCTCCGGATGGCGGAATACGGGGGTCAGCTGGGCTTTTTCCAGCTTGTCGGCGAATTCGCCCAATGCCTGATTCACGGATTCCACCGCGTCCAGCTTCGTAATATCCGCCGTCAGGTTCCCCGTGCTGGCCTTGCTCATTTCCATCAGATCCTCGATCAGCTTTTTTAAGCGCTGGGACTGCCGGTTGAGGACTTCCAGATAGGTCTTCTCCTCCTCCGGCGTGTGGGGCTTTTGCAGCAGATCCACATAATTGATGATGGAGGTCAGAGGCGTTTTGATATCGTGGGAAACATTGGTAATCAGTTCTGTTTTCATACGCTCCGATTTTAATTGCTTCTGCGCCGCCACTACGGCAACGCCAGCCAGGTCATTCAGGTCACCGGCAAAGCTCTTGAACGCGCCGGTGAGATATTTGTCGTCCACCTTGGTGTCCAGGTCGCCCTTGCCCATGCGCTTGGCGCTTTCCAGCAGGATGCCGAAGCAGTACGCCCCGTACAGCACCACGGCCACGCAGGCGCACAGGCTCAGCACCACCATCAGATTCGATCTGCCCGCAAGGGCGGCGAACAGGAGCATCACCATAATGAAGCCTGTCAGCAGCCACTGCCAGGTCAGCGGCATCATGGAATAAATCCGGTTGATGGACTTTCCGATTTTTGCGCAGGTCCTCTTTATCTGCTTCCACAGCCATCTCAGGGGTGTAAGAAGCATCAGCAGGAAGTCCCAGAATACAGCCGCCGCCTTGGGCAGTTTCCGCAGCAGCCAGCCGCAGCCAGAGAAGCAGCCCTTGACGCACTTCACCAGCAGGTTCATGCAGCGCCAGCAGACGCTGTTGCGCCACCAGTAGCCGCCGGGGGTCTTGAACTGGGCGGCGCAGGCAAAGCAGAAGCCTACGAAAATCAGGCTCATGACGTAGCCCGCCATCAGCACTCCGGCGCAGACCGTTTGAATGCTCTGGCTGAACAGGTCGGCGGCATCGTAGAATTGGACGATTACCATGAAAAGGCCGAAGATGATCAGCCCGCCCCCGGCAAGGTAAATGTCCAGGGGGATGCAGTTGAAGCCCGCGGCATGGACTTCCTCACTGCCGGGCTTTCTGCCCGCCGCGCAGCAGAGATACACGGTCAGAACCGCAAACAGCAGCAGACACGCGCCCATGATGAAGAGCAGGCTGTCACGGTAGCTCCACACCTGAGTAAGCAGAGCGTACCCGCCGTCAAAGCGGTACGCGCCGGGGGCTAACGTCAGCTCCATGGTGTAGGCCGGGAGCTTCGCGTAGCGGTACGCCACCACCATGGTCTTCTGGGCGTCATCGTCCCAGTATTCCATGGTACGGGTCTCGCTCTCCGTGAAGGTCACGTCTTCGGGCGCCGTGTCGGTCACCACCGGCTTGGTGGGAATCGCAGACAGCGTCTCGAAGGGGACGGTTTCCTCCGTCGTGTCCGGGACGGTCTCGGCGGTGGTTTCGGGAATCGTTACGGTAACGGCGGTTTCGTCGGTGGTTTCCGGTGCCGTCTCTGCGGTGGTCTCCGGAACGGTCTCGGTCTCCGGCACCACCTTCTGCGTCAGGCTGGGCGTTGCCCAGAACACGACGGCCTTGCCGTCGGCATTCCAGTCGAATTCCCCCACGCCTGCGGGGTTTGCCGCCTTATAAACAACAGCATCGTCCTTGTCCCGGAATTCCACGGCGGTGACGATGGCGTCCTCCGGCATATTATCCCGGTAGAATGCGTTATCCAACTGAAAATACAGGACGCCCGCGTCATTGCGCTTCAGCACGCCCACCGGACTGCTGCCGCTGAGGGTAAGTCCCCCCTCGCCTGCCAGCTCCGATTCCGTGGAGAATGTTACCTTATATATATCTGCGCCCTCAGTGGGAACGTCGTCCATCAGAACTTCGCTTTGGCTCAGCTCCCGGGTCGTGTCGAACACCAGATAGCCGGATTCGTTTTCCGAGAAGCAGTCCGACACGTCATTGTAGGTCTGATACAGGACACTGCCGTCTACGCCCAGGAAGGTCACGCACGTGGTAGGCGCGTCAGGAATATCTATCACGCCCATCAATGGATTGGCCTCAAAGCGAACGCCGGTGCCGGTGTCGTAGATATTACCGATCGGTTCGACGCTGTCCACGCTCCCACTGGAATCTTCTGTTTCGATGCTAAGGCTGAGAACCAACGCGCCGCCCTCCGGGATGGCGTTATAGGTACTCACATCCGCCTGAGGTGCTGTTCCCGACTTTTCCGTAATGGACAGGACGTATTTATACGAGCCGCTGACGGGGAAGGAATAAAATTCGGCGTCCGACAGATTTTCCGCGCCGCCGGATTCCAGCACGTTTCCTTCCGCGTCCTTCAGCACGTAGCCCGCCAGCGCCGGGTTGAACACGCCGTAAAGCCAGCCGGTCTTCCCCGACGGCCCCAGGTCGTACACGGTCGGCCCCGCAATCGCCTCCGGCACGCCGCCCAGGTTCGCCTCGGCATAGTCCCCGGCGATACGGCCAGCCATGGACTCACCGTCCGAACGGATATATCTGTCCCGCAGCTCCTCCACGGAGATGTCGTACAGTCCCGCTTCCGTCATGCCGATGATGGCGACGGCGCTGCCGGCGGCTCCCAAAAGCATCAGGGCGCACAGGGCAACGGCGAGGAATTTGAATACAATATTGTATTTCAAATTATTTTCCTCCTTCCATTTTATAGCCCTGTCCCCACACGACCTTCAGATACCGCGGCTCCGAGGGGTTGATCTCGATTTTCTCCCGCAGGTGACGGATGTGCACCGCCACGGCGCCCTCGCTGCCCAGCGCCGCCTCCTGCCAGACGGATTCATAGAGAACCTTGGTGGAGAACACCTTTCCGGGGTTTGCCATCAGCAGGTGCAGAATGGCATACTCCGTGGGCGTGAGGGATACCGGCTCGCCCGCCACGGTGACGGTTTTTGTGCGGTCGTCCAGAACGATGCCGCCGATGGTGATGCTGCCGCTGCCCTCCTCCGGGCGACTGCCCAGCTGGGCATACCGGCGCAGCTGGGAACGCACCCGCGCCAGTACCTCCACCGGCACAAAGGGCTTGGTGATATAGTCGTCCGCCCCCACGTTCAGCCCCAGCACCTTGTCCTCCGTCTCGGACTTGGCGGTAAGCAGAATGATGGGCGCGTTGGAAAATTCCCGGATTTTGGAGGTCGCCGTAATCCCGTCCATCACAGGCATCATCACGTCCAGCAGAATCAGGTGAATGTCGTTGTTTTTGGCGATCTCCACCGCCTGGGTGCCGGTGAACGCCTCGAACAGATTGTACCCCTCGGGGGTCAGGTATATTTTCAGCGCGTTGACGATATCCGGCTGGTCATCGCAAATCAGAACGTTGTACATGTGGTTTTCCTTCCTCTCGTCATCTTTTTTTCTTATTATATCACCGGCTTCTTTAAGATGAAAGAGGTCTATTTCTTAAAATGCCATTAACATTTGGAAAAGCGTCTTTTACCAACTTCCGCGCCACATTTTTTCTTGCTATTTCCCCGTTCCCGTTTTATAATTACATCATTCAATTGTTACACCGAAGGAGTTGTTTTCCATGCTGAAAGATTTTTTTACCACTCTGGGAACCGGCGCGCTGGATAAGGTGCTCCACGCCGTTCTCGTGCTGGTCATTGGCCTTCTGATCATTCGCGTCGTCACGAAGCTGCTTCAGGGGGGACTGGAAAAATCCCATCTGGAAAAGGCCGCCCACAGCCTGATTCTGTCCCTTGCAAAAGTGGCCATGTATATTCTGCTGGGTCTGAGCGTGGCGTCCAGCCTTGACATTGACGTCACCGGCATCGTCGCTTTGGCAAGCGTCCTGACATTGGCCGTTTCCCTGTCACTGCAGAATATGCTCACCAACGTCATCGGCGGCTTCACCATTCTTTCCACCCACCCCTTCCACTCCGGCGACTATGTGGAGATCGCCGGGCAGTCCGGCACGGTGCAGGAAATCAACATGACCTACACCCGCCTTGCCACCTTTGACAACAAGCTCATTTCCATTCCCAACAGCGCCGTGGTCGCGGCGCAGATCGTCAACTACTCCGCCGCCGATACCCGCCGGGTGGACATCCCCGTCTCCGCCTCCTACGACGCCCCCACCCAGAAGGTCATCGACGCGCTGGTGCAGGCCGGAACCATGGACAATGTACTCCTGACCCCCGCCCCCAGCGCCTGTGTGAGCAGCTACGGCGACAGCGCCATTGCCTACACCCTTCGCGTCTGGGTGAAGACCGAGGATTACTGGGACGTGTATTTCGCCCTGACCCAGCGGGTCAAGGACGTCTTCGACGAACAGGACATTACCATGACCTATCCCCATCTGAACGTACATCTGGATAAGTAAAGCATACCGCCCTCCCCATTCAGGGAGGGCGGTACTGCGTTAAACTACATCGACAGCACTTCCAGCAGCGCCATGACGCTGATCCCCGGCAGTCCCAGGAATCCGGCCACCAGCACCGTCACGGCGTTGATGGGGAAATACGCCCCCGTAAATCCCGCGACGGAATTCAGCAGCCACAGGCACAGAAAGCCGCACCCGGAGTGTATGCCGATCTTGAAGATCAGCTTCATGGGCATCAGCAGCAGCCGCACCAGCACCAGCGCGACAAGGGCAGGAATGAGCAACGTAACAAATTTTTCCATAGGCACCTCCGAATAATCAGGCTTGTTCCGGTTAAGCTACCTGCGGACAGCAAAGGAACGGGAACCAAACGTGACGACGGTTGCTTTCGCCCATTTCATTTACTGTCAAGTGTGTCGCCGAATGCGCAGCGGTACGACGCGAATTAGGAACTCTGAAAACAAGCTTCTTCTGCTTTCTCGCGGCATCAGACAGAATGTATTTTCTCTTTGATACCCTTTTCTGATTAAAATACTTATTTTAATCGGAAGCGAGCGGGCGAAAAAGATTTGTGTTCAGCGATTCCTGCGCAGGGAGAAGGGAACGGCTCTCCTGCGTACATTCTGCCACAGAATTTTTGCGAATAAACGAAAACCGGAGTACCGACGCACATGCCGCGTGCGCGTCGGCTCCGGTTTTTGTACTTGTCCTCTCCCCTGCCCACAACATCCTGTGTCCTGCCAAAAAAAATCTTCGTTTTTCTGCGAAATTCTCTGCTGCCCCGCCGTTGTCCCCGTTGGGAAGCTGTGGTATAATGACGGAAAATGACTTTTTCTGCGAGGCACCGAAATGATAACCGAACCTGTCAAAATTTCCCAGAGCGACATTCGCAGGCTGCTTTCCGCCGCCAATCCGGATGCAGCGCTGCTTTACCTTTACATAAACAGCGGCAACCGCCCCGAGGACGCGGAAGCCGATCTGCATTTCAGCGCCCCCCGCTACGGCTGCGCCGCCGCTACCCTGCGGCAGCTGGGTCTGTGGCCGGAAGACCGCCCCAGCCACATTGCCCCCGGCGAGCGCCCCAGCTACTGCGAAAAGGACGTACTGGACGCCATGGACTCGGACAACACCTTCCGAAGCCTTTACGGCGAAGTGCAGCGTCTGCTGGGTCGGAGCCTGAACACGGAAGAACTGAAAATCCTTCTGGGCTTTGTGCGCTACCTGGGACTGACCGCGGACGTGATCTCCCTGCTGGTGTGCTACTGTAAAGAACGCGCTCGACAGAGGGGAAGTCTGCGCAACCCGTCTCTGCGCACCATCGAGAAGGAAGCCTACAACTGGGCGGAACGGGGCATCGACACCGTAGAGGAAGCCGCCGCTTTCATTCAGGCGCAGAACGTGCGCAATTCCCGGCTGTCCCGGCTGATGAGCCTGATCCAGATCCGGGGGCGCAGTCTCACCGCCGCCGAGGAGCGCTATGCCCAGAGCTGGCTGGACATGGGCATGGACGACGAGCTGATCTCCATGGCCTACGAGCGCACCTGCCTGAACACCGGCGGGCTGAACTGGGCGTACATGAACAAAATTCTCCAGCGCTGGCAGCAGCAGGGCTTCCACAGCGCCGAGGACGTCCGCACCGGCGACCGGAAGACGGGCGTCCCGAAGGGTGCCTCCGGCCAGCTGGGCGAAGCGGAGCTGGAAGCCATTCAGAAAGTATTGCAGGAGGGATAATTCGTGGGATACAGTGCAGAAGTGGTCCAGCGTGCCCGGGCGCGTCTGGCGCAGGCAAAGGAAGACCGGGAGTCGGAAAACAGGCAGCACTTGGCAGAAGCCTACGCCAAAGTTCCCCGCATCCGGGAAATCGACATGCTTCTGCGCCGCACCATGGCGCAGGCCGCTCAGGCGGCCTTTTTGCAGGGTTCTGACGGTCAGGCACTGCTGGAACAGGCGCGGCGGGAAAACCTCAGCTTGCAGCAGGAACGGGCAGCGCTGGCCGCGGCGAACTTTGAGGATGGCTTCTTGGACGAAAGCCCCATTTGTGACAAATGCGGCGGCAGCGGTTATGTGGGCACTACCATGTGCGAGTGCCTGAGCGAGCTTTGCCGTCAGGAGCAGAAAAAGGAAATTTCCGTGCTGTCCAACAGCCGGGAAACCTTCAGCCAGTTCCGGCTGGACTACTACCCCGACGCCGTTGACTCCAAATACGGCGCCAGCCCCCGCACCATTATGGAGCGGACGCTGAACATCTGCCGCCGGTACGCCGCGACCTTCACCCCCAACGCGGGAAATCTGCTGTTCATCGGCGGGACGGGGCTGGGAAAGACCTTCCTGTCGGCGTGCATCGCCCGGACAGTGACCGACCGGGGCTACAGCGTTGTTTACGAAACTTCCAGCCACCTGTTCTCCAAGCTGGAGCAGGCGAAATTCAGTCCCAGTGATGACACCCGCCGGGAAGCGGCCAAGCTGACGAACAGCGATCTTCTGATTCTGGACGATCTCGGCACGGAAATGCCCGGGCAGTTCGTCACGGCCGCGCTGTACAGCTTACTCAACGACAGAATGATGGCCGTCAAGCCCATGGTCATCTCCACCAACCTGAATGTGGACGAGCTGAGCCGCCGCTACTCCCCCCAGATCGCGTCCCGGCTCCACGGTGACTTCCAGCGTCTGACCTTCGTGGGAAACGACATTCGGGTACTGAAAAACAGAGGTTTATGATGAAAACAGGTATTTTATTCGATTTGGACGGCACGCTTCTGGACACACTAGCCGACCTTGCCGACAGCGTCAACCACGTTCTTTCGTCCTTCGGCTATTCTCCGCGCACGGTGGAGGAAGTCCGTCAGTTTGTCGGCAACGGCGCTGCCCGTCTGATTGCTCAGGCCGTCCCGGAGGGTGCGAACCCCGCCCCGGTGCTTGCGGCGTTCCAGCCCTATTACAGCGCCCACTGCCAGATCCTGTCTCTTATACACATCTCCGAGCCCACG
>ENA-OZGF01000743-OZGF01000743.1-human-gut-metagenome-genome-assembly--contig:-NODE-743-length-11870-cov-5.066610_pt1 | contig 11870 bp, 7 predicted proteins | sample MGYA00245116_ERZ653657 | MGnify/ENA primary metagenome ERZ653657 (study PRJEB26926, sample SAMN06165034) | human gut metagenome | biome: ENVO:00009003; feature: ENVO:2100002; material: ENVO:00002003...
TCGTCGGCAGCGTCAGATGTGTATAAGAGACAGATGCCATAGTATTCATATTTCTGGAATTCCTTGGGGCGGTAAAGTACTATGTTTCCTGCTGTAACGACAGTATCGTCATCTGCGTTGTCAAAATGAAAATGAGCTCGTCCGGCTGCTATATAGATGATTTGAAAGTCAAGTCTTCCTCTGGGACGATAAGTTGGAAGCTTTGGGTGTGAGGATAGGCGATAGGTGCCACAGCTTCCTACAATAAGTGGTCGGCTTTTGTCTTTGAAGTCGATAAGGGAGTGGTTGTGATAACCGGAATTTATATACATTTTGAGTCCTCCTTTGGAAAGTGAAATGTCTGACTGCAAGCAGTCAATGGTGAACCGGAGTTATAAAGTGAATGCCACCTCAAAACCTGCGGTTTTTTCGGTGAGAGCTGCGCTCATATAGTTTTATCCACAGACCAATGTCTGACTGCAAGCAGTCAATATTGGTCTGTGGATAAAACTGCATTCACTTTAGTGTATCATTTTGTGCATATTTTGTCCATTTTTGTTTATAGACATTTTCTTTGCAAAAATGTATGATGGTTTCAAGGTAATACAAGGACGGAAGATAATGAGACACAGAAGGTATTTTATTGATTGCCTAATGCGGTGAATAAAAAAATATATATTAAAGGAGGATTACACAATGCTCGTACCACGCTTTTATGAAGATTTGAATGTTATGCATGACAAGACAATGCCGGCAAGGACATATTACATTCCGGCATCAGTTCGTATGAATGATCTAGTGGAGCATCGGGAAAGATCGGATCGTTTTCAGCTGTTAAACGGAGAGTGGAAGTTTCAGTATTATAACAGCATTTATGACGTAACGGAATCCTTTTATGAGAAAGGCTATGATGTTTCCGGGTTTGATCAGGTAACTGTTCCGGGTGTATGGCAGATGGATGGTTATGACACGCATCAGTACACGAATATTCGTTACCCGTTTCCATTCGATCCACCATATGTGCCACAGGATATTCCATGTGGAGCATATGTTCATAACTTTGAATATCACAGAGAAAAAAAGGCATCAAAAGCATTTCTGAATTTTGAAGGTGTCGATAGCTGTTTTTATGTATGGGTAAATGGTGCTTATGCCGGATACAGTCAGGTACCTCACGCTACCAGTGAATTTGATGTAACAGACTTGTTGAATGAAGGGGAAAATACATTAGCGGTTTTGGTGCTCAAATGGTGTGATGGATCGTATTTGGAGGATCAGGATAAGTTTCGGATGAGTGGCATTTTCAGAGATGTTTATTTGCTGAAAAGACCGGAAAAGACAATCAGAGATTATTACATTACGACAGATGTAGAAAAAGACAGCGTTGTTGTGAAATTGGATATGCATTTTGCAGAACCAGTGGAAACGAAAGTTACTATAGAAGATAAATATGGAGCAGTCGTAGCAAGAGGGGGAACAGCAGAGAATGGTGTGTTAGAACTGACCGTGTTAAATCCGGTTTTATGGAATGCGGAGAATCCTTATTTGTATCAGGTTATTTTGACAATGCCGGATGAAGTGATCGTTGATCGGATTGGTTTCCGGACGATTGAAATTAAGGACAAAGTTGTTTATTTTAACGGAGAAAAGATTAAATTCCGTGGGGTCAACCGCCATGATTCTGATCCGGAGACGGGGTTTGTAATCAGTATCCAGCAGATCAAAAAGGATCTGATGCTGATGAAGCAGCATAACTTTAACGCTATTCGTTCCAGTCATTATCCAAATGCACCATATTTTTATCAGATGTGCGATGAATATGGATTTATGGTGATTGACGAGGCGGATATTGAGGCACATGGACCATTTATGCTGTACCGGAAGGAGGATACAGACCAAAACCGTTTTCACCGTTGGAATGAAAAGATTGCAGATGATCCGGCATGGGAAAAGGCAATTGTGGACCGTGTCCAGCTTATGGTGCAGAGAGACAAAAACCGTCCAAGCATTGTAATGTGGTCTATGGGAAATGAAAGTGCGTATGGATGTAATTTTGAAAAGGCGCTTGCATGGACAAAGAAGTTTGATCCGGACAGGATCACGCAGTACGAAAGTGCAAGATATCGTAATTATGATATTACCTATAATTATGACAATTTGGATCTTTACAGCCGGATGTATCCGTCACTGCAGGAGATAGAGGATTATCTGAAAAATGACGGAAGCAAACCGTTTCTGTTGGTAGAATACTGCCATAGTATGGGAAACGGACCGGGAGATTTTGAAGATTATTTTCAGATGATTCATAAGGATGACCGGATGTGTGGCGGGTTTGTCTGGGAATGGTGTGATCATGCAATCGCACATGGAACGGCAGAAAATGGAAAGACCAGATATTATTATGGAGGGGATCATGGAGAAACCATTCATGATGGTAATTTCTGTATGGACGGGCTGGTCTATCCGGATCGTACGCCGCATACGGGACTGCTGGAATATAAAAATGTCTATCGTCCGGTGAGAATCGTATCTTATGACCAAGAAAACGGACAGATGGTTCTTCACAATTATATGGATTTTGATGATTTGAAGGATTATGTGGATATTTTCTATGAAATGACACAGGATGGCTTGACTGTGGAAAAAGGAAAACTGGCAAATGTTGTTGCATCACCCCATAGCGATTCGGAAGTGGAGTTGAAGCTGCAGGTTCCAAATACCGGTAAGATTTATCTGAAGCTTATTTACCGGTTGAAAAAGGAAATGCCGTTGCTTGAACAGGGGTATGAATTAGGTTTTGATGAAATGAAGCTTGCAAATGAGGATGATAGAAACAGACAGGCTGTAAAGTGGCTGGAGCAGGAAAAAGTAATCGGAACCATTGCTGTTAAGGAAAACGATAAGCAGCTCGTGTTACAGGCAAAGGATTTTACTTATGTTTTAGATAAGCGTACCGGATTGTTTGAGGACATGCAGTTTGCCGGAAGAAGTTATATTAACCATCCAATGGAATTGAATATTTGGCGGGCTCCGACGGATAACGATATGTATATAAAACTGGAATGGGAAAAGGCACATTATGATGCTGCCTATACCAGAGCATACCGTATAGAGGTGCTTCAGAACAAGCACGGTGTGCTGATCATGGAGCATCTGGCAGTAGTAGCTGATACCGTACAAAAGATTTTGGATGTGGAAATGACATGGAAGATCAATGAAGACGGGAAAATAGAGGCGGTTATAGAGGCAGTAAAAGATAAAGAATTCCCGGATCTGCCAAGGTTTGGAATTCGGATGTTTTTGAATAAGAAAATGGATGAGATTACTTATTTTGGAATGGGACCACAGGAAAGCTACCGGGATAAACACCAGGCTTCCTGTCATGGATTGTTCCGTTCGAAGGTGGCTCAGATGCATGAAGATTATATTCGTCCACAGGAGAATGGAAGCCATTATGACTGTGATTATGTAGAGATTACAAATGGTCAATGTGGAATTGCAGCAGTTTCAAAGAATCCATTTTCGTTTAACGCTTCTGTTTATACACAGGAGGAGTTGGAACGGGTATCGCACAATTATGAATTGAAAGAATCGGATAGCACCGTATTCTGTATGGATTATGCAATGAATGGAATTGGTTCAAATAGCTGCGGACCGGATGTCATGGATAAATATCGGTTTGATGAGGAAGCATTTCAGTTTCAGTTTGAATTAATTCCGTTTGTAAAAGGATAATACAAGACACTTGATAGCCAAAGCAAATTGTTTCTAAATAACAAATAGTGAAGGAGCGATTCTTATGGAGGAAAAGAAATACTTAAAATGGTACAACAAGATAGGATACGGATCTGGTGATATTGCGGGAAATGTAGTGTATGCATTCCTGACATCATTTGTGATGGTATATCTGACAGATACGATTGGATTGGCATCCGGTATAGTGGGAACACTGATTGCCGTTTCCAAATTACTCGATGGATTTACAGACATCTTTTTTGGATCAATGATTGATAAGACGCATAGTAAGATGGGAAAGGCAAGACCATGGATGCTGTATGGTTACATTGGTTGTGCAATTACATTGGTAGCCTGTTTTGCAGTTCCAACAAGTCTTGGCAGGACGGCACAGTATGCGTGGTTCTTTATTGCGTATACGCTGTTGAATGGCGTGTTTTATACGGCAAATAACATTGCTTATTCTGCTCTGACATCACTTGTTACCAAGAACAGTAAAGAGCGTGTGCAGATGGGTTCTTACCGTTTCATTTTTGCTTTTTCAACCAGTCTTCTGATTCAAGCAGTTACTGTTGGATTCGTTGCAAAATGTGGTGGAGATGCAGCCGCATGGCGTATGGTTGCAATTATTTATGCAGTGATCGGATTAGTTGTGAATACTATTTCCGCATTATCTGTTAAAGAACTTCCGGAAGAGGAATTAAATGAAGGAGACACAACAGGTGAAGAGGAAAAATATGGGCTGGTTCAAGCATTCAAGCTGCTGGTAAAGAATAAATTTTATCTGATGATCTGTGGTACTTATATTTTGCAGCAGTTATACAGTGCAATGATCGGTGCCGGTATTTATTATATGACCTGGGTTTTGAAAAACAAAAATCTGTTTGGACAATTTGCCTGGGCGGTAAACATTCCTCTTATCATTGCATTAATCTTTACACCAACACTGGTTGGAAAGTGGAATGGTATGTATAAGCTGAACTTGAGAGGTTACATCCTTGCCGTGATTGGCAGAGCTCTTGTTGTTGTTGCCGGATATATGGGAAGTATTCCTTTGATGATGGCATTTACAGCATTAGCAGCATTAGGACAGGGACCTTGGCAGGGAGACATGAATGCAGTGATCGCATCTTGTTCCGAGTATACCTACCTGACACGGGGAAAGCATGTGGAGGGTACGATGTATTCCTGTACTTCACTTGGCGTTAAGATTGGCGGAGGTATTGGAACGGCGGTCGTAGGATGGCTCTTAGAACTTAGTGGCTATGTGGGAACACATGCTGTACAGCCACAGTCCGCGTTGAATATGATGCAGTTTATGTATCTTTGGCTGCCACTGATCTTTGATGTACTTATTATGTTTATCCTTTCCAGAATGAATGTGGAGGAGACAAATGCAAAGATCAAAAAAGAAAAGGAGATGGTTTTGTGGTGACACAGGATTTAGTGAAAAAATTAAAAGATGGATTGTATGATGCAAAACTGAAAGATATCTATGTAGATGAAAAGAAGATATCGTATGAAAGAAATCGTTATATAAAAGCAGTGGAGAGTTATACGGTACATTTTGGCGAAGGTGAGGTATCTGTCTTTAGTGCACCGGGAAGAAGCGAGATTGGTGGAAATCATACAGACCATCAATGTGGAGAGGTGCTGGCGGCGTCCATCAACAATGATGCGATTGCTATTGTGCAGAAATTGAAAGAACCATGCGTCAAAGTTATATCGGATGGGTATGAATTGATTACGATAGATTTGGATGATCTGGACAGGAGAGAGGACGAGGCGGTAACAACAAATGCACTGATTCGAGGGGTATTAGCAAAAACAAAAGAATATGGGTATCAGATAGGAGGCTTTCAGGCTTTTGTCACCAGTGATGTGCTGATCGGAGCGGGATTATCTTCCTCGGCTGCATTTGAAACGTTGATGGGAACCATCTTATCCTATCTGTTTAATGATGGTAAAATTTCGCCGATTGAAATCGCCATGATTGGACAGTTTGCGGAAAATGTATATTTTGGAAAACCTTGTGGCTTGATGGATCAGATGGCATGCTCTGTAGGCAGCTTGGCACATATCAATTTTCAGAATCCGACCGCACCTTTTGTAGAGCGGATTGAGTTTGATCTGGATGCTCAAGGATATAGTCTTTGTATTACCGATACGAAAGGCTCCCATGCTGATTTGACAGCGGAGTATGCAGCAATTCCGGAAGAAATGAAAAAAGCAGCAGCCTGTCTTGGAAAAGAAGTGCTTGGACAAGTTTCAAAAAAAGAAATACTTGCAAATTTGCCAGGAATCAGGGAAAAGGCTGGTGATAGAGCAGCACTTAGAGCGATTCACTATGTGTGTGAAAATGAGCGAGTGCAAAAAGAAGTGGCAGCATTGAGAGAGAATAGATTTGGAGAATTTTTAAGATTAGTTAAAGAGTCAGGTGATTCTTCTTATAAGTATTTGCAGAATGTGTATGTGTGCCATGATGTGGAACATCAGAATGTTTCTATTGCATTGGCTATCAGTGATATGATTTTAGGCGTGCAGGGAGCAAACAGGGTGCATGGTGGTGGCTTTGCCGGAACAATACAGGCATTTGTACCAAATGATATTGTTACATTATATAAAACAGAGATGGAAAAGGTGTTTGGAGATGGTGCTTGTGATGTACTTAAAATTCGCAAATATGGTGGAATTCAAGTGATGTAAGATACTCAAAAAAGACAAGGAGGAATGGTTATGGGTAGCATTTTAGTATTAGGTGGAGTTGGTTTTACGGTAAAAGAGGTTGTGGAAACTGCAAGAAAAGTGACAGAACATCCAATTCCGGCGAAGGAAGAACCACGTCGAGCAGGAGATCCATCTATGTTGATCGCTTCCAGTGCAAAAGCAAGGGAAGTGTTAGGATGGAATCCACAATATGCAGATTTGGAAACAATTATCGGTACGGCATGGAAATGGCATAAAAGTCATCCAAATGGATATCAGAATGTGTGAAGGGGGGGAGTGTCATGATTAATGAGTATATCAATGAACTTGTGGCGTATGGATTGAACCAGGGATTGGTTGATCCGGAAGATGAAGTATACGTGACGAATCGCCTTCTGGAATTATTTCAATTGACAGAGCATGAAGGAACAGCGAAAGAGGTTAGATCAGAAAGAGAATTGTCACAGATTTTAAACGATATGTTGGAATATGCATGTCGGCAGGGGATGCTGGAGGAAGAAACAATTACGGAAAAGGACTTGTTTGATACAAAGATTATGGGAATATTGACACCCCATCCCTCTGTGGTTCGCAGGCAGTTTTGGGATAAATACAATATATCTCCTAAAGCTGCAACAGATTTTTATTATCAGTTTAGCCAGGCAACAAATTATATTAGAAAAGATCGAATTGCAAAGGATGAGAAATGGACAGCAAATACAGAATTTGGTGCAATGGATATAACCATCAATTTATCAAAACCGGAAAAAGATCCTCGTGATATTGCAAAGGCAGGAAAAGCAAAAAAATCGGGGTATCCGAGTTGTTTGCTATGCAAAGAAAATGAAGGTTACGCCGGACATATTTCTCATCCGGCAAGACAAAATCACAGAATTATTCCGATTACATTGTGTGGAGAACAGTACAATTTACAGTATTCGCCGTATGTGTACTATAACGAACATTGTATTGTTTTCAATGATCGACATATTCCAATGAAAATTGATAAAGCGGTTTTTGCCAAATTGTTGGATTTTGTGCGGCAGTTTCCACATTATACGGCAGGATCGAATGCAGATCTCCCGATAGTAGGTGGTTCTATACTGAGCCATGATCATTTTCAAGGAGGCGGATACGAATTTGCAATGGCAAAGGCTCCATATGAGACGGAATTTTCATTAAAACAATTTCCGGACGTTCATGCAGGAATTGTAAAATGGCCTATGTCTGTGATTCGCCTGCAGGGAGAAATTACCGAATCAATAGTAAAGGCTGCAGATCATATTTTAATGCTTTGGCGCAGATATACAGATGAGAAAGCATTTATTTTCAGCGAAACCAATGGAGTACCACATAACACGATCACACCGATTGCGAGAAAAAAGGGCAACCTATTTGAGTTAGATATGGTACTGCGAAATAATATTACGACAGAGGAGTTCCCAATGGGTGTATATCATCCGCATCCGGAATACCATCATATCAAAAAAGAAAATATTGGCTTGATTGAGGTGATGGGTTTAGCGGTTCTTCCTGCCAGACTGAAAAAAGAAATGGCAGAGCTGGAACACAGAATATTGAATAAGGAGAATCTGTGGGAAAGCGATTTGACAAAATCACATGCAGAGTGGGCAGAGAAATGGATGCCAAACTATGAAATCACAGAAGAGAATCTTCATGCAATCGTGCAAAAGGAAATAGGATTTGTGTTTGCAAAAGTGCTTGAATGCGCAGGTGTTTACAAAAGAACACCGGAAGGACAAGCTGCCTTCAAAAAATTTTTGGAGTGCATATAAAAAAAGGACCATTTCACATTTGTGAAGTGGTCTACTTTTTTAGTATTCAGTTTTCACAAATAGTCCTTTTAGCCAGATTATGCATGATATACATGCTCAAAGTATCCTTTATAGAAAGCTAAAAGGTTGTTGATATAATTTTTGAATTTGCTCATTTTGTATTCCTCCTTTCCTTGTTTGCAAATTCATTATAGGTCACGATGGATAAGAATGCTTGCCAAATTAAAAGAAAATGTAGACAAATGTTGCAGAGGAAATCAACAATTAAGTAATAAAGGGGAGATGTATCGATGCATTTGACGTTTAAGGAAACAAAGGAAGAGGTATATGCGGCGCAAAGAGTGTCAAAACATGTATCTCCACATTTACATAATGCATTGGAGATTGTGTGCGTAACGGAAGGAACACTTGAGATGGGAGTGGGGCAGGAATTATATCATATGGAAAAGGGTGATATCGGATTTGTCTTTTCTGATATTATTCATCATTATCAAGTGTTTTCAGAAAAAACGAGCCGGGCGGATTATATCTTGGTTCCGTCTTCTTTTGCAGGAGTATTTAAAGATAAAATACAAGGATATGCTCCTAAATATCCGGTTATTCGTGCGGGGCAGATTGAACCAGATGTTTATAATGCAATTCAGGCGATTATCCAAATGGAAGAAAACGAACCTATGATTGTTCAAGCTTATGTTCAAATTGTGCTGGCAAGATGTATAGGAAAAATGGAATTGGTGGAAAAAAGTTGTGTGGGAAGTGATGACTTAATTTATCGTACTGTATCTTATATATCAGGAAATTTCAGGAGACAGTTTTCTTTGGAAGATATGGCACGCGATCTTGGAGTGAGCAAGTATGTATTATCCAGGGTGTTTTCTAAAACATTTCACCGTAATTTCAATCAGTATCTCAATGATGCCAGATTAAGTTATGCATGCACAAGATTGGTAAATACCAGTGATACGATCCTGAATATCTGTCTGGACAGCGGTTTTGACAGTCAGAGAACATTTAACAGAGTGTTTAAAGAACGCTATAAAACCGCACCAAGTGAATATCGGAAAAACAAAAGACGAAATGGGTAAGGGGATAGAAGTGGGAAATTCAAAAATATAGGAAGGCAGGACTGAGATGGTATAATAAAGTTGTAACACCAACACTGGAATAAATGATATAATCAAAATGAAAGTGAAGGTGATTAAAATGGCAAACACGAACAAACGTTATGAGCCTGAATTCAAAAAAGATGGTCCGGCTTGTATTAGAAGAAGGACGAACCATCGCAAGCGTCAATAAAGAGTATAACCTAGGAGAAGGAACTGTCCGGAGCTGGAGCAGACAGTTTGAAGAAGAATACGAAAAAAATCCAGAAGCAAAAGACACAAAAGACATTTATGAAGAAAACCGCAGACTCCGCAAAAAATTGGAAGAAGCAGAAAAAGAAGTTCGTTTCCTAAAAAAAGCAGCCGCATTATTCGCAAAGGAAATCGATTAGAGCAATACCGATTTATTGACCAATACCACAATGAGTTCGGAGTAAGATGGCTTCTTGCCCGATTCCATATTTATCCGAATTCCTACTATAATTACAAAAAGAACAGAAAGGCAGGTTATCTGGCAGACAAAGAAAAGAAAAAACAACAAATATTAAGTATTTACTATGAATATGACGGACGTCCCGGATATCGGATGATGGTTATATTTTTAAGAAGAAGGGGAATCAGTCTGAGCAGGACAACTGTACTCAAATATATGAGGGAATTAAAGCTCAGATCTGTTGTGATACCCCAAAAATCTCGGTACCGTAAAGGAGACTGTTATAAAAAATTTAATAACCTGTTAAAGCAGGACTTCACAGCAATTAGACCAAACGAAAAATGGTGTACAGATTTTACTTATTTTAATCTATCGGATGGTGCAAAAAGATATAACTGCAGTATTATAGATCTGTATGATAAATCGGTACTAGCAACCCTGAATAGCAAAAGAATTGATGCGGAATTGGCTATCCAGACATTACAGATTGCCCTTGACAGAAATCCTGTAAAAGGAAAAATTATTCTGCATAGTGATCAGGGTTCACAGTATACCTCCAGAGCCTTCACAGAATTTTGTGAGGAAAAAGGGATTCAACAGAGCATGAGCAAAGCAGGATGTCCTTATGATAATTCTCCGATGGAAAGTTTTTATGGAACATTTAAGTCGGAATTTATATGACAGAATCGGTTTGAAACAGATCAAGAGTTAAATGAAAGCACGTTGGATTATGTATATGGCTATTACAATCATATACGTCCACATTCATCAAATGGATACATGACACCGTTTGAAAAGAGATATTCCAATCAATGATTTTTTTCAGTGTGAATGTTACCAAAATGCTTGACCATTTCAGTAGGAGAGACACTGGCTATGGCAGACCACACGCTGTTAGATCCGTCCTGGTTTGCATATGATACGCCGGGACTGTGGAATAATTATACCCACAATGGACTGCTGTATCTGTATACCCCGGACGGGGAACAGAAAAGCCGGTGGATCCAGATGATCCGGGACTAAAAGCCGGATCAGGTGGAGGCAGGCTGTAGTGAATGTTGTCAGGGAATCCTTCTGCGAGTGCTGGGAAAAAGTGGCGATGCAGTGTATGATTATTTTGAGGATATCGCCAGGGAGGTGTGATCTTTTTCACAGAAAATCCATGGCAGCAGGCGGCTTAGGATCTGCCAGGACAGAAAGGCATACAGAGCACCTGCCACATTGGTGCCAATGCGGAGAGCAATGGCTGTTTTCACACCAAAGAGAGAACCGGCAATGGAAAGTGCCCCAAAGGTGTTAAAGACGGTCTGCCAGGAGTAACCGGCAGAATATCCTACGCCGATACCGCCGATGACACCAATGTATGGATACAGCCAGGCCGGCAGGGTGTTATATAACACAAGGAAGATGCCACAGCCAAGGATGTTAAAGACACCTCTTTTCCAAGTACGGTCTTTGCTGTCTTCCGGAAAAGGAAGGCACACGCTCATGCAGGCAATGCCTGCCCACATAGCCCGGGGCAGGGAAAGCAGCTGCATGATAAACATAGCCGAGCAGACGATCCAGGTAAGGGATAAATACCACTGGCTGCGGGCAGATTTTAAGTTAAATTCACGGAACAGATCCGGAAAACTACGCCGGTAAGGGCGTTTTTTTTGATTCTTGTAAAAGACAAGCATACAGACCATCATGCTGACAAGCAGCCCCAGTACCCGGAGAAGATAGGCTCTGCCGGTAACATCGTAGCCGTAGAGCAGAAGATATCCTAAAACGAAGGTGGACTGGTTGTACATGATCACATTGTGACATCCAAGGATCATTAGCAGCAGGATGCTGATGAAATTTACCAAAAGAGATGCCGGTGCCGGCAGGGTGTTGGCTAGACGGGGACCGGTGATCAAAAGGGTAAAAATACCAGCAATACATATAAGCCCATGGGAGGTGCGGATGCCGAAGTCAGCCTGGCGCAGCACCAGAAGAGCCAGCAGAAAAACCACTCCGGCTACGCTGTTGTCAGAACCAAAGAGCATGCTAAAAAGTGTCACAAACACAAAGCAGAAGGCCATCACAAGATCTGTCTCTTATACACATCTGACGCTGCCGACGAAGCTAGAAGTG
>ENA-OZGF01000748-OZGF01000748.1-human-gut-metagenome-genome-assembly--contig:-NODE-748-length-11788-cov-9.580329_pt1 | contig 11788 bp, 9 predicted proteins | sample MGYA00245116_ERZ653657 | MGnify/ENA primary metagenome ERZ653657 (study PRJEB26926, sample SAMN06165034) | human gut metagenome | biome: ENVO:00009003; feature: ENVO:2100002; material: ENVO:00002003...
GCAGGTGGGCGGCGTTTTGCGCTATCGGCTCTGAGACTGCCGGAAATTACAGCTTATGAAAGACTTTCAATGATCTCCGCACTCTTTTCAATGCCGATGACCCCGCTGTCCAGTGCAATATGATAGTTGGCGGCATCGCCCCACTTCATATCGGTATAGAAGCGGTAGTAGGCGGCGCGGCGCTTGTCCTTCTCCTTCAGCCGGGTTTCGGGCGATTTCTCCCGTTCCCCGTAGACCCGCACGATGCGGTCAGCCCGGAACTTCATGTCCGCGTGGACAAAGACCTTCAGGCAGTCGGTGCGGTCTTGCAGGATAAAATCGGCGCAGCGTCCCACAATGACGCAGGGCTCTTTTTCTGCCAGTTCCCGGATGATCCGGTATTGCAGCTTCCAAAGCAGGTCCTCGTTGGTGGGGCCGAAGCTGCGGTTGGTGAAGGCAGAGGCGAGGAAGCCGCCGGGGGTGTACTCTCCGGCCTCCTTGACGTAGTTTTCGTCAAAGCCGCTTTCGGCAGCCAGTTTCTGGATCAGTTCGGCGTCGTAGCACCGGATGCCCAGATGCTCTGCCACCAGTTTGCCGATGGTTCTGCCGCCGCTGCCAAACTCGCGGCTGATGGTGATGATGCGTTTTTCCATTAGACTTCTCCTTTCGTGCTCAGTTCACGGTAGGTCTTGCAGATCAGATAGCCTGCAATCAGGAAGGTGAGGATATCCGACATGGGCATGGAGTACAGCACGCCGTCCAGCCCGAAGAACCGGGGCAGCAGCAGGGCAAAGCCCACGCCGAACACCACCTCACGCACCATGGACAGGGCGGTGGATTCCGCCGCCTTGCCCATGGCCTGCAAAAAGATGAAGCACGCCTTGTTGACACAGGCCAGAATGATCATGCACAGGTAGATGCGGAAGGACTTCACGGCAAAATCCGTGTAGTAGACGCTCTCGTTGGCGGCACCAAACAGGGCGATGAGCTGCCGGGGAAGCAGCTCCACCAGCACCAGTGCAACGGCACCCACTGCGGTCTCTGCCAGCAGCAGTTTCGTGAACAGCTCCTTCACACGGGCGGGCTTTTTAGCGCCCATGTTGAAGCCCACCACGGGGATGCAGCCAGCCGCCATGCCCACCACGATGGAGATGACGATCTGGAAGAACTTCATCACGATGCCCACCACGGCCATGGGAATCTGGGCGTACTGCTCCTGCCCGAACACGGCATCCAGTGCGCCGTATTTGCGGATCATGTTGTTGATGGCTGCCATTGCCGCCACAAGGCTGATCTGGGACAGAAAGCTGGTCATGCCAAGGGTCAGGGTACGGCCGCAGATGGAGCCCTTCAGCCGGTAGTCACCCTTTTCAGGGCGAATGATCTTCATGTGCAGCAGATACCACACTGCCAGCGCTGCCGTGACCAGCTGACCGATGACGGTAGCCACCGCTGCGCCCATCATGCCCCAGCGGAAGCCGAAAATGAAGATGGGGTCCAGAATGATGTTCAGCGCCGCACCCGCAAGGGTGGAGATCATGGCAAAACGGGGGTTGCCGTCCGCGCGGATGATGGGGTTCATGGCCTGCCCAAACATATAAAAGGGCACGCCCAGCGTGATATAAAAGAAATATTCCTGCGAGTGATGATAGGTCTCGGCGTTGACCGTTCCGCCGAACATGGCAAGAATGGTGTCCGCAAAAATCAGATAGAGCGCGGCCAGCACAATGCTGCTGACCAGACACATGACCACTGCGTTGCCTACGCTGCGCTTTGCCTTGGGGACTTCGTTCTGTCCAAGGCTGATGCTGACGAAGGCGCAGCAGCCGTCACCGATCATCACGGCAATGGCCAGCGCAACCACCGTCAGGGGGAAAACGACCGTATTTGCGGCATTGCCGTAGGAGCCCAGATAGCTGGCGTTTGCAATAAAGATCTGGTCCACGATGTTGTACAGCGCACCCACCAGCAGCGAAATAATGCACGGGATCGCATACTTCTGCATCAGCTTGCCGATGCGTTCCGTGCCGAGAAACTGATTGGAACTTTCCATGGGATTCACCTTACCTTTCCATTTTGGGGCAAATAAAAACAACGGGCAGCCCTCATGCAACCGGTTTTACGCATGAGTGCTACTCGTTGTACGAAATCATTATAGCCTGCCTGTCTGGAATTTGCAAAGGCAGTTTTGCACAAGAATTGTACTGGGCATTCTGCGCAGATTGCACGAGGAAAATTTTGTGGAAGATGCCCTTTGAAGCCCGCCAACCTGCCGTGGTACAATAAAGTAAAGAGTAAAATTACGCTGGAAAGTCTGTTTTTTGCAGCCTTTCCATACAAGGGAAAGAGGCAATACCATGTCACGGTTTCAAGCGGGGGCGCTGGTGGTTTACGGAAATCTGGGAGTGCACGAGGTGGAAGGGGTCGGGCTGCGGCGCTTTTGCGATGAGTCCGCCAGAGAGTATTACACCCTCCGGCCTTATTTTTCGGATTCCCACGACCGCAGCTATATCCCCACGGAAAAGGAAGCGGCGCTGCGCCCGGTGACCCCGGCGCAGCAGGCAGCAGCCGACCTTGCACGCATCAAAACGGAGAAGCTGCCCATCCCGGCGGGGGTACAGACAGCGCTGGCAGAACATTATCAGGCACTGCTGCACACCAATGATTTTTACCAGTACCTGACCCTGTTCAAGGAGCTGGGGCAAAAGCAGATCCAGCAGCAGAACCGCGGGCGGAAAATCAACGCTATGGATACCTACTTCTACCAGATGGTAGAGCGTGTCCTGCGGGAGGAGCTGGCGGTGGCGTTTGGGGAATCGCAGCAGGAAGCCGGCAGGCGTCTGCTGGAAGTTTTGCGCTGAAGCCGCATGGTGATTTTTACCAACAAATGCAAAGGCTCTTTTTGTTCGGAGCAACTTTGTAGGAATCAACAAAGAAGGATGGTTTGTTATGAAAAACCTTCGTGAGAGTTTGCCACTTGAAACCCATCGATGCCATATGATATAATCCCTTCAGCAGAACGCGCTGTGTGTGAACACGTAAGACCAGTTTCTTCACACGCAGGCGTTCTCTTTTTATTTTCAAAAAGTTAGTTTACACTAATCTTGAGGAGGGCTTTTCATTCGTAATCATCGTTCCACTGTTTTTCTCGGCGTTCTGCTGATGATTCTTTCGGTTTGTTCTTTGTTTGTCGGGGTGCTGGACATCCGGCCTTCTGACCTGCTTACAGGCAGCGTGGAAACATGGGAGATCTTTCTGATCTCCCGCCTGCCGCGTCTGCTTGCCATCCTCTGCACAGGCATCGGCATGAGCGTGGCGGGGCTTATCATGCAGCAGCTCTGCATGAACAAGTTTGTTTCGCCCACCACAGGCGCAACGATCTCTTCTGCACAGTTTGGCATTCTGCTGGCTTTGCTGTTTGCACCGGGTTCTACCCTGTGGGGACGTGCTGCCTTTTCCTTCGTTTGTGCCGTTCTGGGTACATGGGTCTTTGTCTGGTTCATCCAGCGTATCCAGTTCAAGGATGTTGTCATGGTCCCGCTGGTCGGCATCATGTTCTCCAACATCGTAATGGGCGTTACCAATTATCTTGCCTACAAATATGAAATGACACAGGCTCTTTCCAGCTGGCTGGTCGGTCATTTTTCCACCGTCATTCGTGGGCGGTATGAGCTTGTCTGGCTGACGGTACCGCTGGTGGTTCTGGCATTTGTATTTGCCAACCACTTCAATATCGTGGGCATGGGAAAAGATTTTTCTCAGAACCTCGGCGTTCCGTATGATCTGGTGCTGTTTATGGGGCTGACCATTGCTGCCATGATCACGGCATCCGTTGTTGTCGTGGTCGGCTCGATCTCCTACATCGGTCTCATTGTGCCCAATATCGTAGCAATGTTCAAGGGTGACCAGATCCGCGGAACGCTGGTGGATACCGCTCTGTTTGGCGCTGTGTTCGTGCTGGTCTGCGATATGATCGGGCGGGTTGTGATCTATCCCTACGAGCTGCCCATCGAGCTGATCGTTGGCGTTATCGGCAGTATCCTGTTTGTCGGTCTGCTGCTGTATCGGCTTCGGCATGGACGCAAGGCAGTCCGGCTGGGCAAAGCTGCCAAGAAAACCGGAGGTGCAGCATGAAAACGCACAAAAACCATCTGCGCCTGCTGATCCTTCTGCTTCTTGTTCTGCTGGCCTGCGTAGGCTATATGACAGTGGGTGTCCATTTTGAAAACCAAAAATTATTTGCCTACGCCATGCGCATCCGCACGCCCAAGCTGATCGCCATGCTCATTACAGCCTTTGCCATCGGAAGTGCCTCCATCGTGTTTCAGTCCATCATCAACAACACCATCGTCACGCCCTGCCTACTGGGTATGGACCAGCTTTACTCGCTGATCCACACAGCGGTGTTCTTTGTGGCGGGTTCGGGCAGCTTTCTGGCGGTCAATGCCAACGCAGCCTTTGCGGTAGACCTTGCCATTATGGGCGCTGTTGCCACCGTAATTTACAGCTATCTGTTCCAGAAAACGAACCACAATGTTCTGTACGTTCTGCTTATCGGCACGGTGCTGACCTCGTTCTTTTCCAGCATCCAGACGACTTTGACCCGTGTGATGGACCCCAACGAGTACGACACGCTGCTGACGGATCTGGTCGCCAGCTTTTCCAATGTCAATTCGGCGATTCTGGTACTGTCCGTTGCGGTTCTGGCGCTGGTCGCCTTTGCCCTCCGGAAAGAGCTTGTGCTGCTGGACGTTCTGACACTGGGCAAAGATCAGGCCATCAATCTGGGTGTGGACTATGACCGCTGTATCCGCCGCCTGCTGCTGGGGGTCACGCTGTACATTGCAACAGCCACCGCTATGGTCGGGCCGCTGGCATTTCTGGGGCTTATCATTGCCAACCTTTCCCGGCAGTTCCTGCGCACCTACCGGCACAGCCAGCTCATCACCGGCTCTGTTTTGTTCGGTATGGCTGTTCTGATCGGCGGACAGCTTCTGGTGGAGCGGGTGTTCGTTTACTCGGTTCCGGTCAGTGTGTTCATCACCGTGGGCGGCGGCGTGTATTTCCTGTATCTGCTGCTCACCCAGAGAAAGGCATAACACCATGTTTGTAAAAGAGATCACCAAACGCTACGATGGAAAAGCCGTTGTCGATGGCGTGAGTTTTGAGGTTCCGAAAGGCAAAGTCCTTTCCCTCATCGGTCCGAACGGCGCAGGAAAATCCACCGTGATGGGAATGCTGTCCCGCCTGATCGCACGGGACAGCGGTCTTGTGGATTTTGAGGGGACAGAGATCACGCGCTGGAAAAGCCGGGAGCTGAGCAAGCGGCTCGCCATCCTGACCCAAGCCAACAATGTCCAGATGAAGCTGACCGTCCGGGAACTGGTTGCGTTTGGCCGCTTTCCGTACTCCGGCGGACGGCTGACCCAAGAGGACAACGAGATCATTGACCGTGCCATTGCCTACATGGAACTGGGCGATTTTGAGGAGCAGTTCATCGATGAACTGTCCGGCGGTCAGCGGCAGCGTGCCTATATAGCCATGGTCATTGCGCAGGACACCGAGTATATCCTGCTGGATGAACCGACCAACAATCTGGATATTTACCACGCAACCAACCTCATGCGCATCGTCCGCCGCCTGTGCGATGAGCTGGGCAAAACGGTGATCCTTGTTCTGCACGAGATCAACTATGCTGCGTTTTATTCCGACTATATCTGTGCCTTTGTGGATGGAAAAATCGCAAAGTTTGGCACCGTGCAGGAAGTGATCACCAAAGAAAACCTGTCCGATATCTACAAGGTAGACTTTGAGATCATGCAGATCGAAGGCAAGCCTTTGTCGATATATTATTGATTTCAGTACTTTTTTAAAAAGGAGCATTCTTATGAAGAAAATTTCTCGTCGTTCATTTTTGACCGCTATGGCCGCTGTGAGTGCAGCGGGTGTTCTCGCCGCCTGCGGCGCTTCCTCCTCCACGGCAAGCTCCGTGGCATCCTCTGTGGCTGCATCCAGCGAAGCTGCCACTTCCTCGGAAGCGGTGCCGGAGTCGGTGACCATCAAGGCGTTCAACGGTGCAAAGGAACTGGTAGATGTGGAAGTGCCCTTTGACCCGCAGCGCATTGCGATCCTCGAACTTGCTTCTCTGGACATTCTGGATGAACTGGGCGTTGGCGACCGTGTGGTCGGCACGGCATCCACCTCTCTGGACTATCTTCAGAGCTATGTCACCAATGACAGCATTGCGAACCTTGGCAACATCAAGGAAGCCGATATGGAAGCAGTCATGGCTTGCGAGCCGGACATCATCTTTATCGGCGGACGCCTGTCCAAATCCTATGATGCTCTGTGCGAGATCGCACCCGTTGTTTTCCTTGCGACCGACGCCGAAAAGGGCGTTGTGGAAAGCACCCGTGAAAACGCCATGACCATCGCTTCCATCTTTGGTCTGGAAGACCATGTGGAAGCTTTGATGGCGGATTTTGACAGCCGCATCGACGCCCTGAAAGCCTTTGCAGAGGGCAAGACTGCCATCGTTGGTATGACCACCAGCGGCAGCTTCAATGTTCTGGGCAACGATGGCCGCTGCTCCATCATCGGCAAGGAGATCGGCTTTGAGAACATCGGCGTAGATGCCAATATCGACACCTCGACCCACGGCAACGAGGCTTCCTTCGAGTTCATTGTGGACAAGAACCCCGACTACATCTTCGCCATGGACCGCGATGCAGCCATTGGCACCGATGGCGCACAGCTGGCACAGGAGATCCTGGAAAACGAGCTGGTCAAGAGCACGGATGCTTACAAGAACGGCCACGTCGTTTATCTGGCACACCCGAATGTCTGGTACACCGCAGAGGGCGGCATTCAGGCACTGAGCGAAATGCTGAGTGATCTGGAAAACGCACTGCTGTGATTTTTTCGCAAGTTAAGAAAATAGTGCAACACGAAAACAGCATATTTGCGATATGCAATCCAACGATGTTGCAAACGATCAAAAGTTGGATTGCGATGGCTGCTGCGGTTCCGCAAGCTGGATATGCGCCTGAAAGACCAGCGGCAGGCGCTGGTGGATACCTTCATCAATGCGATTTACCTGTATGACGATAAGGTTTTGATAACCTTCAATTATAAAGAAGGAACACAGACCGTCACCTTTGGAGAAGCGGCAAAAGCCGCATCAAAGGGAAATGGTTCGGATTTGGATTGCATTCCTGCACCACAAGAAAGACAGCTTTTGATAGCTGTCTTTTTTGTTTTATCCCGCAATTCCGTTTAACAGCACCGGCGGGGCAGAGAACTTGAACGAGATGTGACAAAAGGGGAGTACCGGCAGAGCTGCCGGGTGCCGCGCCCCGTTGCACAGACCCGTTCAAATCTTTCTCTGCACTGGACAATCACCCCCTGTTCGCGGTATACTGAAAGCTGAATGAATGCAGAAAAACGAGGTCGCAGCATGGTGGAACAGGCAAACGAACTGATATTGGATATCTTGCCCCTTTCGGCACAGACGGCACGGCTGGTGCGGGTGTACGGCACAGCGCCCTGCGTGGCGCTGCCGGGCACTCTGCCCGCCCCGGCGGGCGGCAGTTTTGCCCTGACCGAGCTGGGCGACTACTGCTTCTCGGAAAAGCCCCGCAGCCTGCCTGCGGCGGATGCCCTGTGCCGGTACGCAGTAAGTGCGGACGGCACGGTGCGGCTGACCCGGGCGTTCGGGCAGGCGATGGGGCAAAAGCCCGCCCGCCGGTACGATTTTGACCTTGACGCCCCGGCCGCGGACGAAGAGGAACTGCACCCGGTGTGCGGCAGCTTTCTGGAAGAAGCCACCCTGCCGGACAGCGTACAGGTCATCGGCAGCTGCGCCTTTTACAACTGCCGCAGCCTGCGCCTGCTCACGGTGGGCAGCGGGGGACTTACCGTGGGCAGCGATGTGTTTTTGAACTGCTTTGCGCTGGAGACCCTGCGGGTGCAGGCCGCACCGGAGCAGCCCACCGGGCTGTTTGCGCTGGTGAACAACATCACCGAGGCCGTGCAGGCGCAGTTCTGGCCCGCCGATGCCCCCGCGCCGCTGGCGGCGCTGTGGTACCCCGCCTACTGGGAGGATATCGAGGAGACCCCCGCCCACATCCTGCTGCACACCTTTTCCGGGCAGGGATACCATTACAGACAGTGTTTTCTCGACAATAAATTCCTCCCCGCAGAATATGACGCCATCTTCCCGCAGGGGCACGATGCCGATGACGCCGCCGTTATGGCCATGCTCTGCTTTGGCCGCCTGCGGTATCCGTGGCAGCTGACCGAAGCTGCCGCCGGGCACTACCGGGCGTTTCTGGCAGCCAACACCGACCGGGTGTTCGCCCGCCTTTTAAAGGCACAGGACACCGACAGCATCCGCGCCCTGCTGGCGTTGGACGTGCTGGATAAAGCCGCTTTTGCATCTGCCGCCGCCCTTGCCGCCAAGGCAGAGAACGCCGCCGCTGCCGCCCTGTTGGCAGATGCGGAACACAAAAAATATGCTCCCCAGTCCAAAAAGCAGCGGTACGATTTTGATTTTTGAGAGGTGACCACACGTTGCCAAAAGAAAAATTTTTCGACCCCCGCAAGCCCTTCCAATCCCAGCGGCCGGAGACCCACGAGGAGTGGCAGGCACGCATGGGTGGCGAGGTGCTGGCGGTGGTGCGCAGCGGGCTGTATCTGGACTTCCGGTTTCTGGATATGGCACTCAGCGCCCTGAACCCCGCCCCGGACGAGCGCTGCCGGGTGCTGGCTACGGACGGACAGACCCTGTATTATCAGCCGCAGCGCCTGCTGCAGCTTTATCAGGAGAACCCGAAATATCTCAACCGGTTGTATCTGCACACCATATTCCACTGCGTATTCCGGCATTTGTGGCTGAAAGGCCGCCGGGAGCCGCAGCTGTGGAGCCTTGCGTGCGATATCGCGGTGGAAAACGTCATTGACAGCTTACAGCGCAAAAGCGTGATACGCCCGCTGACCTATGTGCGGCAGAATGCCTACCGGCAGATCACCGCTGAGGAAAAGGTGGTGGCAGCAGCGCCGGTGTACCGCTGGCTCACCCGGCAGACGCCCGGCGTGCTGCGGCAGCTGGAGCGGGAGTTCGTCACCGATGACCACCGCCTGTGGCCGAAGGATGCCCCGGAGCAGCCCCAGCAGATGCCCACCCCTCTGCCGCAGAAAACGTGGCAGAAGATCGGGGAGCGGATGCAGACCGAGCTGGATCTGCGGGATAAAGAGGCGGGCGAGGGCACCGATGCCTTGAAGCAGCAGGTGAAAGCCGCCAACCGCAGCCGCCGCAGCTACAAGGACTTTCTGCGCCGGTTCTGCGTCCTGCGCGAGGAGGTAAAGCTGGACCCGGACGAGTTCGATCTGAACTTCTACACCTACGGCCTTTCGGTGTACGGCAACCTGCCCCTGATCGAGCCGCTGGAAAGCCGGGAAAGCAAAAAGATCGAGGAGCTGGCATTGGTCATCGATACCAGCTACTCCACCTCCGGCGAGCTGGTGCGCGCCTTTCTGGCCGAGACCTACACCCTGCTGAAAGGGCGGGAAAACTTTTTCCACCGCATGAATCTGCACCTCATTCAGGCCGACAACGCCGTGCGGCAGGATATCCTCATCCGCAACGAGGATGAACTCATCCACGCCATGAACCACTTTGAGCTGCGGGGCGGCGGCGGAACGGACTTCCGTCCGGCCTTTGCATATGTGGATCAGCTTTGCGCCGAAAAGAAGTTTTCGAACCTGCGCGGCCTGCTGTACTTCACCGACGGCATGGGCACCTACCCGGCGCGGCGTCCCGGCTACGATACCGCCTTCCTGTTTTTGGGAGAGCGGTTCGATGATGCCAATGTGCCGCCGTGGGCGATGAAGGTGGTACTGGACGAAGAAGAATTTACCGGTGCGGCAGCCCGCCCGGCCAGCGCCCTTGCGGACGCTCTGGCCGAGGAGGACGACCTGTACCGCGAGCTGAACAACTCCTGACAAGAGGGGGAACCATTATGAATATCAAACGTGCCAAAGAAGAAATCGAGCATACCGTAAAAGCTTACCTTGCCAAGGATGCGCTGGGCGAATACGCCATTCCCGCCATCCGGCAGCGCCCCATCCTGCTGATGGGCCCTCCGGGTATTGGCAAAACGCAGGTGATGGAGCAGGTGGCCCGGGAGTGCGGGGTGGCACTGGTGGCCTACACCATCACCCACCACACCCGCCAGAGCGCCGTGGGTCTGCCCTTTATCCGGCAGCGCCACTACGGCGATAAGGACGTATCGGTGACCGAATACACCATGAGCGAGATCATCGCCAGCATCTATGCCAAAATGGAGGCCACCGGCCTTTCGGAGGGCATTCTGTTCATCGACGAGATCAACTGCGTGTCCGAGACGTTGGCCCCCACCATGTTGCAATTTTTGCAGTGCAAGACCTTTGGCAATCAGGCTGTGCCTGCGGGCTGGGTCATCGTGGCGGCAGGCAACCCGCCGGAGTACAACAAATCCGTCCGGGATTTTGACATCGTAACCCTTGACCGCGTGCGCCGCATGGATATCGAGCCCGACCTGCCGGTGTGGAAGGACTACGCCCGCGCCGCGCATATCCACAGCGCCATCCTGAGTTATCTGGAACTGCATCCCCAGAACTTCTACCAGATCAACGCGGACGTGGACGGCACCCAGTTCGTCACTGCCCGCGGCTGGGAGGATCTTTCCAACCTGCTGGACACCTACGAAGCACTGGGCTTGCAGGCGGACGAGGAGTTGATCCGGGAATACATCCAGCACCCGAAGATCGCCGAGGACTTCTCGGCCTATCTGGACCTGTACTACAAGTATCGGGACGACTACGGCGTGGAGGAAATTCTTGCCGGGCAGGCAAAGCCCGCCGTGTTCGCACGGCTGCTGCAGGCTCCCTTTGACGAGCGGCTTAGCCTTGTCAGTCTGCTGCTGGCCGGGCTGGACACCCGTTTTACCGCCTCTTTGCAGGCGGATGCCGTGGCCGATGCCTGCTACGCCTTTTTGCGGGAGACCAAAAAGGCGCTGGCTACCCTGCCGGAGGATATCCCGGACGGCTCTGCGGAACTGTTCAGCCAGCAGATCAAGGACTACGAAGCCGAGACCCAGCAAAAGCGCGATGCCGGGCTGCTGGGCAAGGCAGAACTGACCAACCGTCTGCAGGTGCAGGCCGCGCTGCACCAGTGGGAAGGGGAGCTGCGCCGCGCCAACGCCGCCGGTACACAGGAGGCCTTCGACCTGCTGCGCGGTCAGTTCGGCGCACTGGCAGACCAGCGCGAAGCCGCCCAAAAGACCGCCGCCGCTGCGCTGGAAGCCGCCTTCGACTTTATGGAGCAGGCCTTTGCGGAAAGTCAGGAGATGGTGGTATTCGTCACCGAACTTACGGTGAACCCCGCCTCCCACCAGTTCCTCACTGAGAACGGCTGCGAGCGGTATTTCAAGTACAACAAGGATCTGCTGCTGGATCACCGCAAGGCCGCTTTGCAGCAGGAGCTTGCCGCCGAGCAGCGCCGCCACGGCGGGGTGTAAGGCACGGAAAACGATTTGGTTTTTTGGGGTTCAGAAACGCCTGCGGGCGTTTCTGAACCCCTTTTCTCACAAGTGGGGACGCAAAAAAGGACACCGCACGAAGCGGTGTCCTCTTTTTTGCTTAGGATACTGTCAGAATCAGTTGCCGCAGCTCTCGCAGTGCTCGCAATCCTCTTCCAGCTTGCCCACGATGGGCTCCGGATCGATGCCCTGACGGCGGTAGTAGTCGGACAGAGCAGCCTTGACGGCCT
>ENA-OZGF01000749-OZGF01000749.1-human-gut-metagenome-genome-assembly--contig:-NODE-749-length-11767-cov-15.172131_pt1 | contig 11767 bp, 9 predicted proteins | sample MGYA00245116_ERZ653657 | MGnify/ENA primary metagenome ERZ653657 (study PRJEB26926, sample SAMN06165034) | human gut metagenome | biome: ENVO:00009003; feature: ENVO:2100002; material: ENVO:00002003...
GGCTGCAAAGATACTAATAAGTTTTGAATAATCAATGCACTACAAGTTTTTTTTTGATTTTATGCTTCCCCCTTGATGTTGGGCAGCGGCGGGAGGGGCTGTTCGTCCGGCATGCGAATGGGGCCAAAAGCGCGTTCATATTTGCCTATATTCTCTTCGAGCGCGCGCAGCAGGCGTTTGGCGTGTTCGGGCGCCAGCACGATGCGCGACTGCACTCCGGCTTTGGGCATCCCCGGCATCACCCGCACAAAATCCACGATAAACTCCGAGCTGGAGTGGGTGATAATGGCAAGATTGGCATACGTGCCTTGCGCTACTTCCTCTTTCAGTTCAATCTGCAATTGTCCGTTATTATTCTCCTGATTTTCCATAATTGTTTATACATCATTATTATTTATATAGATAGGGGCAAATATACTTCTTTTCATCGGGAACACACAACATACTCCGGTGTAAAAAAAGCCACTGCCCCCATAAAGCACAAAAAAAAGTTCCGCCCCTGCAAGCCGGCCGGCCTGCAAGGGCGAAATCTTTACACAGCCGCAGTGCCGTCCACCGCCAGCCGCCTGTCGCAATTCTCCCGCATGCAGCGGCAAGTCAACGCTTTCGCCAGCTCCGCTTTCAGCGAGAAGATTTCGGTGTGCATCTCCTTCACGCGTGCACTCAGCCCGAAGTAGTCCTGCAACACCTTCTCCAGCTGCCCGACGAGGAATCCGTACTGTTCCCTCACCAGCTCGCTGAACTCTTTCATCTTCTCCACTTTCTTCTTGCTCCGTTTGGAGAGGAACGGGAGGAACGCCAGCAGGCATTCCAGCATTTTTTCAATAATCGCTTTCATCTTTCACTCCTTTCTTTTTGTTCATACCACAGATACAGATCATCCCAACGGGTCCTGTTCCTCGCCGCCGCCCGGCACGCTGCCGCCTGCATCTTCCTCTTCTTTCTGCCTGTTCAGGTAGGTTTGCAGATCCACGAACTCCATTGCGTCTTCGGCGCGTGTAGAGGCCAAATCGGGGCGCACGCCGGTCGAAGGGCGGAAGTTGATGCGCACTGTCCGTATCTTCTTTGCCGTACAGTCCTTCTCCGTTTCCGAGCCCTCGGTACGCGCCGAGAGGCTGAACACCCCGAAATCGCGGATGTTCACCGAATGTCCGTTGTACAGGTTCTTGCGCATGCACTCCACGAAGTTGGCAATCACGCTGAGAATATCACCTTTGGAGAGCGAACTATTCTCTTTCATCTGGTACGCAATCTTGTCGATGCCCACGCTCTGTCCCAAGGTGAGCAGTTGCGGGTAATACTTCGCCGCTGCCGTTTGGTCTGCCACATTCTTACGCAATGCTTTTTTAAATACAATAGCCATACTCTTGTCTCCTTTTTACTTTTTTAAGTGAATATTGTCTTTGGTTTCTCCACCATCCCGGCTACCGGTTCTGCCGGATTGGTGAAACAAAGATAGCACCGAGCGGAGGCAACACCGACCGCCGGGCGCCGCCGAACGTCGCCCATGTATCCGGATGTATTTATAAAGTCCTTAGATGCAAGAAGGGGCCATCCTCTTTCGGACAGCCCCCAAGCACAACTGATTGTCACAGATTACCACATCTGCTGCTACGAGACGGATGCACAAGCATCCGACCGCACATCGTTTATTCCAACTGGTTATTTCATTTATTCATGCCAAGTGACAGTTCCACAATTACCGCCAAATCCGGGACCAACTTTTGTATATCCTTTCATTCTTCCCAAAAATTGTTCTTTAGTATCTCCTTGCTTCAGAGTAATAGTTATATTGCCACACATTCCAAATCTCCCGGTGCCAATCCCGGCTCCAAATTGGGCTCCGGTCGAAGTTATCATTGCATTTTTAATGGTAATGTTGCCGCACGCCGATCCTCCACGCGAGCCAATACCTGCCGGTTCTTCTCCATTCGCTTGTGCTATAACCGTACAATCTTCAATATTAATATGCCAGCCACCGGCATTACCAGATATCGTACCTATTCCACACCCACGCTCCCCGCCTATTGCCTTCAGTGTCCCGGAACCTACAATCTTAATGTTCCCACTGCCTCCGCCAACCGTTCCCACTTGAATGCCCGAAGCACCATTACCAGTACTTTTCAAGGTGTTACTATTTACTACCCTAACTGTAGGGTTACCACTTCTAATATCCAATGCTACCTCGGCAGACACATTTAAGCCATCAATATATATGGTTGGAGCGCCATTTGCGACAATGATACTATTACCGGTAACCCCGGAACTTTGCGTAATATAGTAAGAGTCATCACCTTCAATTGTCAGAGAGCCTACCGATAAGTCCCAAGGTATATGTCCATCTTTGTTTTTCCACTTATTTACATTAAAAGTATATTGCTTTCCCTCAACCATACCGCCACCTACATTACACGTAATTCCATACTTTACTCCGCTTTTTTTGCAATTCATTTTCAGTTGCGTCTGTCCCGGCACAATGCAAGCCTTCCACTTCCGCGCATTCTCTCCATATGCCTTGATTGAGGAACTCCCCGTAACGGCACTTGTATTCAGTGATTGATTGAGAATGGTTACATCCGTTACATCTTCATTGAATGTAAAGATCACTTTTGCCATGCGGTGAGCGAACCGCAGCCTCAGTGCGCTATTGCTGATTGTTCCGTCGGCTACAAGGGCATCGCTCTTATAGTAATTATCGCTGATGCTTTGGTCGGCTTCCACAAAAGCGGTGGAATAGGCCCCGCCATCCTGGTAAGGATAATAGGCTTTCACTGTCGAAGCAGATTGCTCCCCGCAATAGATTTTTTCGTCTACCGCCACCAATGCCGAACCGCTTGCAGGGTATTTGTACCGCACGTTCCGATAGGCCGCACTGCCATCCACCGACACACCGATGTGGCAGCCGGGGGTGAATTTCGTATCGAGCTCTCCGTTGCCTGCTCCGGTAAACGTACTTCTGGACACCACGATGTCTACGGGGATATCCCCGTCGTCCTTGCCGGTGTCGTCCGGCAGGAACGGCTGCCCGTCGCGCGAACAGGCGGCAAGCAGCAGGAGTGCGAAACAGAAACTGAAAAATCTAAAGATTGCGGTTTTCATACATGCGTCTTTTTTTATTGCAGGACTGCGTCAGAGTTGCCACCGTTCTCCGATCCCCAAGGCGTAATATCGCTGCTTTCCACCACCAGCTCCAGTTTCTTCACAGTGATAGTTACGGTATAGCATTTGCCTGCCGCCAGTTCCTTTCCCGACAGGATTCTGGCGCTCAGATAGCTGTCGCTGCCCGATGCAATCGTCAGATAGACATCCGCAGAAGCCGTTTGGGGAGGAACGATTGCCACGAAAGACTGTTGGGTGGCAGTATTAGTAGTCTCCGTCTGGTTGGACAGGAGAAGGTCTACAACCTCGGCATCACCGGCAAGAGCCGCCACACCATTAGCCAGGCTGAACGTACCTTTGGCCTTCAGGCCTTTCAGCGTAGGCTCCATTGTGCCCAAGTCCTTCACAGAACTGCCGTCGGCCTTTAGCACAATAATAATTTTCGTCATGGAATGTGCAAACTGGAAATTCACATTGGGGCTGTTCTTGCTTCCGGCGGACTCCTTTCCTTCCCCATCCTTATCCGCAAACAGGAAGTCGAACTTCACCTGTCCTGCAAGGCTCTGGTCGGTGGCTTCGAAAGCGATTGTCCCTTCTTTCTTCCCTCCTGTGCCGTCCGTAATATCGGTATCCGCCGTATACGGATAGTACGCCCTGAAAGTCACCTTAGCATCTGCCGGATTTTTGAAGCGGAAAGCGGTAGTCCCGCCGTCCCAATCATTTGAGCTACGGGTGTATTTCAGGTTGACCGCGTTGTTGCTCTGCTCCACACCGTCTATCGTCACCCCCTCCATTTCATCATTCAGCGAGAAGATACCGATGGCATCGTCCTCCGCCCACTCTTCGTCCGCCATACGTGTCTGCACGCGTCCGTCCAGATTGGTGGTGAATACTGCCGCCACGCCGTTGGCGTTGTCTGTCGGCTCATTGTCGTTGCTGCAAGCACCGAGCAACAGCCCCGCAGCCAAAATCATAAATACGTTCGCTTTCATTGTTATTCGCTATTTTAAAAATGTTATTATCCATCCGTCTGTCCGTTTCACACAGCATCCCCCTCTTCGCTTCCGGAGGGCACCCAGTCGGTGATGTCCGCATCGGGCAGCGCATCGTTCATCAGCTCCAGCGTGGCGTCCAGCGTCATGGGGTCTGTTCCCCGGTTGAAGTCGGAGAGCGCCCCGGTCATGTCACGCGCCAGCGTCTGCCGCTGTCCGTCGGTGGCAATGAGCACGATGATGAACTCCTGCCGCACATCCGCAGCCGTACCCAGCAAGTTGAGCTCCGCCGTCAGCACATCGCCTTCGCGCACAAAGACAGGACGCACCGTAGCAGGATCGCCCTGCAGCTTCAAAGCAGCAATGTCCAATGCAGGGGCAATGCCGGTTATGGAGGCTTCGGTCCCTGCCAGAATGCCGGGGTTGCCGCCCGCCAGCTTCATCTTCAGCGTCAGGCGGCGGGTGAGCTGCTTCATCGGAAGAGTCACCGCAAGGGTGTCGTCCGCCGCAATGCCTATGGTTGCGGCATTGCCATAGAGCACTCCGGGTTGCGGAAGCAGCGTGCCGTCCGGCAGGGATGCCACGCCCACCCGGTTGTCCGCACGCTCCATGCCTTCGGGCAGGTTGAATACGGAGAGCGTATAGCTGCCGGGAGCAAAGACCTGCGGACAGGGAAAATCGGCCGCGGGAACGCTCGTGTGGTAGTCCTGCACCTTCATGTAGTAGTTGCCGGCATAGCCGGTGTGCAGCAGCAAGGCGCCTTCGGCGGGATGCGGCGTGTTGCAGAAAGTGTCGTCGCGCTCGCAGGCGGCAAACGCCACCCACAGGGCAAGCCACCCAAGACATGATTTTGAAAATATAGGGTTCTTCATAAGTTCATCGGTTACTGTTCGTTGTTTTCAGAAATCGTACAGCAGGGAAACGCCCAGCTGATTGATGCCCCAATAATCTTTCACGAGTTTTCCGCTTTTGTTGCGGAGGACGTTGACCGTCCCGATGCGGGTGTATTCGTCGTATTCGGCACGAGTATAGCCTGCGGCGGCATGGAAGTCGAAAGCCCAATGACGGGTGAGGGGCAGGCGGTAACCGCCCGTAATGCCTCCGCCCTGATAGTCGCCGGCCTTGCCCGTAGCATCCAGTTTGTAGTGGAAACCGCCCCGGTGGTACATGGCTCCCAGAAAGCCGCGGCGGCGGGTGCCGAGATAACAGCGTGCTTCGGGGGAGACACGCCAGATTTTGTAGCGGCGTTGTTTCTCTTTCCAGCCCCAGTCGGCATAAGTGCCGTTCAGGAGAATGGCGATGCGGGCATCCGCCATGCGATATTCCAAGCCGAAATCGGCGGTGAGGGTGGCAAGGCGCAAGAGGTTGGTGCGGAGCGCAAAGGCCGACCCGAAGTCATGCCGTCCGTCTTTGTCCGACTGCGAGCCAAGCGGCGACGCAGACAAGGAGGCTGCCGGGACAACCGCCGTATCCGCAGCGCAATGAGTGGTATCTATGTCATGGGGCATATTCTCCGTTTCGGAAACCGCGTCTGCATCATCCGCCTGCTCCGAAGCCTGCGGTGCGGCGGGAAGCCTCAGACGCACTTCCACATAATCGCCTTCCTGCACATGGTTGACGGTGCGGAAGCATGCTTCGTGCAAACCGCCCCGCAGTATCATTTCGCTCTTCACGCGGTTGCTGCGCTCGCGGGCAGTCTTGCGGTCGGGGCAAAAACCCTCCACAAATACCGGAATGTTGCCCGAAAGGATGTCTTCCCGATGCATGCCTATCAAAACCATAAGGCGCTCCAACGCTTGCCCGTTCCCCTTGTAGGGTACGTAGAACATACCTTTGCCCCGAACAAAACGAAAACAATACAGAGAATCGTCAGCAAGAGCGCCACTCGCCCTACTTTCTACAAAGCATGCCATAAACAGCAGTATTACAGCGAGTTGTTTCATGTGGTCTGTTTTTTAAACGTTCGTTTGAAAACACAAAGATAAGAACAGGAAGATAGAACCGCAAATTTTATTCAAAATATTTTAATTATAATTTATTGAAACAGAATTATAATCCTTATTACCAATTGATTAAACAACCTATGAAGTGTGAAAAAATCTTTTTCAAATAACCGGTGACAGCATGCGTGACAGAATGCTGAAAGGGTGTTCTTTAAACGAACGTTTAAAAAACACCCCACCCCATTTTTACCACTGCTCTTTCGACACCTCAAAGCAAGGGCACTGCTTCACCCATTCTTCGGGTTCAATCTCTCCGTTCCCGTTCAAGTCGGGGCTAAGGTCCCGATGTCCGCAGATGCGGCAGCCCGGATAGTCCAGCAGCAACGTGCGCACCAGCACGCGCAGCGAATGGCGCTGCCACCCGGTACGCGTATCGGCAGGCCTCCCTTTTTCGTCCAATCCGCCCTCATAGCAGATGCCGATGGAACGTGCGTTGCAGCCTCGTGCATGCGCCCCAATCCGCCCGACGGGGCGCATGGTTTTTATATCCCCGTTCTTGCGGATATAAAAGTGATAGCCGCATCCGTTGAATCCCCGGCGGCGGTGGGCCGCCTCAAGGTCGTGCTCCGTAAAACAACGGTCGGCACGCGTGGCCGAACAGTGAATCACAATCAAATCAATTTCTCTACAAGCCATAGTCTACTCTCTCCTGCTTTTTCTTAAGTTAAACATCTGTCATTTCCTCACCCTGCAAAGATAGGGCATGCCGCCCGCAAGGCAGACCGCCCCGCGTCGCCGAGAGCCTTATTTGTATTTATTCATACTTTAATCACACAAAAAACTTGCATATCTCGCTAATAATCAGTATATTTACATAAACTTAAAAGCATACAAAAACATGAAAGAAGAAATGGAAAAAGACGAAAGATTCATCATCCGCACCTACGAGAAAGCAGAACTTGCACACCTCTACAACCCCAACATGCCCCTCGTCTCCGCCATGCGGAAGCTGCGTGCGTGGATACGGCGCAACCGCCAGCTCACCGACGCACTCACCGCAACCGGAGAGAACAAGCGCGACCACTCCTACACCCCCCGGCAAGTGTCACTCATCGTGGCGGTGCTGGGCGAACCCTGAAACAAGCCTCTTTTCGATAAAAAATCACCACATAAAACTGAAACAGTTCATGACACAGCAAGTGAAACAGTTTACACGCTATCTCCCAGCCCCTTACAGACAAAACTGGAACAGCAGATGAAACACTTTGTGAAACCAATATAAAAGAAATAACCAAAATAGATACAGGTCCATTTTCTTGTTTTTTTTGATTCTTCCGAAAGCGCCGGATGCATAAAATCCCAACAAACCCGATTATCCCCGCAGGATACCGGAATTTCCCCTGAGGATGCAATCCAAATCCGCCCGCCGCATTTTTTTTCAAAAAAAAGAAAGAAGAGAACCCCGTCCAGCGGAGCCCTCTTCTTTCATTATCAAAATCAGTGATTGTATCAGCGTTATATATTACTCTTCCGCTTTTTCATCGACAGCATAGTCGAGCACCGTCTTCTTGTTGGCAAGCATGCGGTCGTACTCTTCTTTTGAACCGACAATAATCTTTTCATACTCGCGCTGGCCTGTACCGGCAGGAATCAGGTGACCGCAAATCACGTTCTCCTTCATACCTTCCAGACGGTCCACCTTGCCGTTGATGGCAGCTTCGTTGAGCACCTTCGTCGTCTCCTGGAAGGAAGCGGCCGACATGAAGCTCGAAGTCTGCAAAGCAGCGCGGGTGATACCCTGAAGAATCTGCGTAGAAGTGGCGGGAACCGCATCACGCACTGCAACGGGTTTCAAGTCGCGGCGCTTCAGCATGGAGTTCTCATCACGCAGCTTGCGGGCAGTGACAATCTGTCCCGGCTGCAGGTTCTGGGAGTCTCCTGCATCTACCACCACCTTCTTGCCCCAGATGCGGTCGTTCTCTTCCATGAACTCCAGCTTGTCCACTACCTGCTGCTCAAGGAAGCGCGTATCGCCCGGCTCGTCGATTTCAACCTTACGCATCATCTGGCGAACGATGATTTCAAAGTGCTTGTCGTTGATCTTCACACCCTGCAGGCGGTAAACGTCCTGCACCTCGTTCACGATATATTCCTGTACGGCCGTAGGACCTTTAATGGCAAGGATGTCGGCAGGCGTAGTGGCTCCGTCGGACAACGGAGTACCGGCACGCACGTAGTCGTTTTCCTGCACCAGTATCTGCTTGGACAACGGCACGAGGTATTTCTTCACTTCTCCGGTCTTGGAGGTAACGATGATTTCACGATTACCGCGTTTCACCTTACCCATTGTAACCTCGCCATCAATTTCGGAAACCACAGCAGGGTTGGACGGGTTACGCGCCTCGAACAGCTCGGTGACACGAGGCAAACCACCGGTGATATCACCCGCCTTACCAACGGCACGCGGAATCTTCACGATTACTTCGCCGGCTTTCACCTTCTGGCCGTCTTCCACTACCACGTGACCACCCACAGGGAGGTTGTATGTACGGATCAGCTCGCCGTCCTCGGTCATGATATGCGCAGTAGGCACCTTCGTCTTGTCCTTGGACTCGATGATGATGATTTCGCGCAAACCGGTGGATTCGTCGGATTCCACTTTATAGGTGACGTTCTCGATGACGCCTTCAAACTCAATCTTACCCGTAGCTTCGGTGATGATGACCGCGTTGAACGGGTCCCAACGGGCAATGAGCTTTCCTTTTTCCACCACTTCACCGTCGGCTGCATAGAGCGTGGAACCGTAAGGCACGTTGTGCGTGGAGAGTATGATGCCCGTATTGACATCCACGAAACGCACTTCCGCCAGACGGCCCACCACCACCTTCGCAGGTTCGCCCGCTTCGTCGATGATGTCTACCGTACGGAGTTCCTCAAATTCCAGACGGGAAGGATTCTTAGCCACGATGCTTGCGTTGGCAGCGATGTTGGCTGCCGTACCACCGGCGTGGAACGTACGCAACGTCAACTGTGTACCCGGCTCACCGATGGACTGCGCGGCAATCACGCCCACAGCCTCACCCTTCTGAACCATACGGCTGGTGGCAAGGTTACGTCCGTAACATTTGGCACACACGCCCTTCTTGGATTCACAGGTCAGTACGGAACGGATTTCAACACTCTCAATCGGAGAGTCCTCAATCTTCTGTGCAATGGCTTCGGTGATTTCCTCACCGCCCGCAACAAGCAGCTCGCCGGTTGTGGGATGAACAATATCATGTACGGATACACGTCCCAGGATACGTTCGTACAGCGTAGCGATGGTTTCATCGTTGTTCTTCAAAGCCGTACAAACCAGCCCGCGGAGTGTGCCGCAGTCTTCTTCATTGATAATCACATCGTGCGACACGTCCACCAGACGACGGGTGAGGTATCCGGCATCCGCCGTCTTCAAAGCGGTATCGGCAAGACCCTTACGGGCACCATGGGTGGAGATGAAGTACTCCAACACCGACAAACCTTCCTTAAAGTTGGAAAGAATCGGGTTCTCGATGATCTGACCGCCTTCGGCACCCGCCTTCTGAGGCTTCGCCATCAAACCACGCATACCTGAAAGCTGGCGGATCTGCTCCTTAGAACCACGAGCACCGGAATCCAACATCATATATACGGAGTTGAACCCTTGGTCGTCGCTCGAAATGGTCTTCATCAGGATGTTCGACAACTCGGAGTTTACGTGTGTCCAGATGTCGATCACCTGGTTGTAACGCTCGTTGTTGGTGATGAAACCCATGTTATAGTTGTTGATTACCTGCTCCACCTCTTCGTAACCTCTCTGCACCAGCGCTTCCTTCTCCTCAGGGATGATGATGTCACCCAAGTTGAACGAAAGACCGCCCTTGAAGGCCATCTGGTAACCGAGGTTCTTGATTCCGTCAAGGAATTCGGCTGCTTCTGCCACACCACAAACCTTGATTACGTGGCTGATGATGTCGCGAAGTGATTTCTTGGAGATAATCGTATTGATGTAACCTGCTTTGGCAGGAACAATTTCGTTTACAATGACACGTCCCACCGAAGTGTCGTGCATCATCTTGTCCACCACGTTGCCGTTTTCGTCAACGTCCTTCACGATGACGCTGATAGGCGCGTGAATGTCGCACTTGCCTTCGTTGTAGGCAATAAGCGCCTCTTCGGGACCGTAGAAAGTAAGGCCTTCGCCTTTGGCTCCCTTGCGCAGCTTGGTGATGTAGTACAAACCGAGTACCATGTCCTGTGCAGGCACCGTAATAGGCGCACCGTTGGCAGGGTTCAAGATGTTATGCGACTGGAGCATCAGCATCTGTGCCTCCAGAATGGCTTCATTGCTCAAAGGCAAGTGAACGGCCATCTGGTCACCGTCGAAGTCGGCGTTGAATGCCGTACATGCCAACGGGTGGAGCTGGATTGCCTTGCCTTCGATCATCTTCGGCTGGAACGCCTGGATACCCAGACGGTGAAGCGTCGGGGCGCGGTTCAGCAACACCGGATGTCCCTTCATTACGTGTTCCAGAATGTCCCAGATGACAGGTTCCTTACGGTCCACAATCTTCTTGGCACTCTTCACCGTCTTCACGATGCCGCGCTCGATGAGCTTACGGATGATGAACGGCTTGTAGAGCTCGGCTGCCATGAGTTTAGGAATACCGCACTCGCCCATCTTCAACTCCGGCCCCACAACGATTACGGAACGTGCGGAGTAGTCGACACGCTTACCCAGCAAATTCTGACGGAAACGTCCCTGCTTACCTTTCAGGCTGTCCGAAAGTGACTTCAAAGGACGGTTGGCGTCAGTCTTCACTGCGCTCGACTTACGGGAGTTGTCGAACAATGAGTCGACAGATTCCTGCAACATACGCTTCTCATTACGCAGAATCACTTCGGGAGCCTTGATCTCAATCAGTCTCTTCAAGCGGTTGTTACGGATGATGACGCGACGGTAGAGGTCGTTCAGGTCGGAAGTGGCGAAACGGCCGCCGTCCAACGGAACCAACGGACGAAGCTCAGGCGGGATAACCGGCACAATGCGCACAATCATCCATTCGGGCTTGTTGCGTCCGCGTGACGCGCGGAAAGACTCAACAACCTGAAGACGCTTCAATGCCTCCGTCTTGCGCTGCTGTGAAGCATCGCTGCCTGCACGATTACGCAGTTCGTAAGACAATGAGTCGAGGTCGATGCGCGACAGCAGGTCATAAATGGCCTCCGCCCCCATCTTGGCAACGAACTTATTGGGGTCTGAATCTTCGAGGTACTGGTTGTCGCTTGGCAACTTTTCCAACAGATCCAGGTATTCTCCTTCTTCGAGCAGGTCGAACTGTGCTACCTCGCCTTCCAATATACCCGGCTGGATAACTACATAACGCTCGTAATAGATAATGGCATCGAGTTTCTTGGTGGGCAGGCCCAGCAAATAACCGATCTTATTGGGAAGCGAACGGAAATACCAGATGTGAGCCACCGGCACAACCAACTGGATGTGTCCCATACGCTCACGACGTACTTTCTTTTCTGTCACTTCCACACCACAACGGTCGCAGACAATGCCTTTGTAACGGATACGCTTGTACTTGCCGCAATGACATTCGTAGTCCTTGATAGGACCGAAAATGCGCTCGCAGAACAAACCGTCACGCTCCGGCTTATACGTACGATAGTTGATGGTTTCAGGCTTTAAAACTTCACCACTCGAAT